>Ga0256404_1004661_pt1 | contig 25488 bp, 7 predicted proteins | sample RumenRJG_01DNA_FD_185990 | JGI IMG/M metagenome (GOLD analysis project Ga0256404, IMG submission 185990) | Bovine rumen microbial communities from Lethbridge, Alberta, Canada - RJG_01 | ecosystem: Host-associated > Mammals > Digestive system > Stomach > Rumen | place: Canada: Alberta | collected...
GTGATGCTGCCGCTGTTCGCGCAGACCGCGCCGCCGTCCGTTTTGGCTGTATTGTTGGTCATGCTGCCGCCGGACACCGTCACATTGCCGATGCCCGCATACACCGCGCCACCGCTACCAGCCGTCGCCCTGTTCCCGGACACGCTGCCGCCGGACAGCGTCACGTGGCCGCTGCCCGCATAAATCGCGCCACCGTTGCCGGTGGTCGCCGTATTGTTATCGACCGTTCCGCCGGATACGGTTACAGTGCCTGTATTCGCATAAATCGCACCGCCGTCTCCACCTGTGTTAGTCTTAATTTCTGCTGACCCCGCGTCATCGGTTCCAGATACAGTAACAGAAGCACCATTTGAATAGATCGCGCCACCCTTGCCGCTTTCCGCTTTGTTCCCTGCCCAAGTGCCACCGGACGCCGTAATCGAACCAGTGCCGATCCAGATCGCGCCGCCGTCTCCGGTGGTTGCGTTATTGTTGGAAATGCTCGGATGTGTACTTTCGTTGTAGTTCGAAACTGTGATTGTACCAGTCTCCACATAGATTGCACCACCAGAAGTCGCATTATTTCCCGTAATGCTGCTTGCTTCTCCGATGTCAATGACAGCGTTTCCTGCGTAAATCGCACCGCCCTTGCCGTTCTCTGCCTTATTACCGGAGATCAGGTAAGTACCGGAAATCGTAATCGTTCCGGCTGCTGTGTAAATCGCGCCGCCGTCTCCGTTTGATGCTGTATTATTCTGAATCTTCCCGGCACCAGAAACAGTGATCTCTCCATTACCAGAATTGTAAATGGCGCCGCCATTCGCTGCGCTGCATCCGGAGATGACTCCGCTGTTTACCGTAATATTTCCAGCTGTCGCACTGATTGCGCCGCCATCGCCGGAATTTACCGCATTCCTAATCGTAGTGCCTGCACCGATCGTCAGATCTCCAGTGCTCTCAATCATCGGTTTGCTGGCTGTTACTTCATTTCCTTCCAGTGTGATGTTCCTGAAAGTCAGAGTTCCGTTGTTTGTGAAAAGCACAGAATCTGCAAGAGCGTCACTGCGTGTAATCACCGCCAGGGTGCCTGCGCCTTCAAAGCCTTCTTCAGCCGTTCTGATCGTAATGTTATATCCGGAAGGAATGACCACGGTATCGACGGAAGGCATGAGGTAATCTGTCAGCATCTCGATGGTCGATGTCGTGGATCCCTGTGTCTCAATATAATCAACTGCGCTCTGAAGCGTGTAGAACGGTTTGTTTCCAACCTTGCAGATTGCCTTCGGTGTGTTGGTCAGCTCGACCTTCGTTCCCTCTGTCAGCTTTATTGATACACTGCTGTTGTCCGTAACAGTAGCTGTTCTTGCCGTTCCTGTAATAGACCCGGTCTTTGCAGTCAGCTTATAGTTATCATTTTCAGTCTCTGTAATAGTATAGTCACCTGTCCCAAGACCTTTGATTCTGATTCTTGTTCCATCCATCACGTCTTTGAGGACAATAGTTCCAGGAGTTGTTCCGCTGGTTATAGTTGTTGGCTCAATTGTATCTTTTTCCGCACCTGTAACCCCATAGCCGCTCTTTGTAATTGCAGTAGAACTGATCGTAACCGTGAAAGTCTTATCAGCAAACAAGGAACTGGATCCGCTGTCTGACATATCGACCGTCTTGCTGATCTGCAGGTCATAACCGCGCTCCTCGTAGATCGCATAAATGGTTGGTATTCCGGACATCGGAAGATCCTGCCATGTAGATTTATCGAAACTGAACTGAAGCGCATTATCAGCGATGCGCAGGTACAAATTCAATCCATTTGAGTCCCCTGTCAGTTCACCGTCCTGTGTATTAATAGTCCATTCTCGTCCATCTGTACTACCCTTAAGCCCGCTCAATGAACTAACTGCAGTATCTCCTGCGCCCAGCCGAGTATAGTTCAGATAACGTTCCAGCACACCATCATCCAGTACCGCAGGCATACGGAAGTTATTGCCATTCTGGCTGATAGTCAGGCCGCTGAGGGGAATCTCAATGCACTGATCATACACCACATCTCGATTATTAATCGTAACCGGAGTGATGTGATCATATGTAATAGAATCAGACGCAACGATACTACCCGTCACAGGATCCTTGACCGATCCTTTAATCTGCGTCAGATTGCCCTCGGTATCCGCCTTCATATACCGAATTTTCGGCATAGGATAATAGAGGTAGTAAAGTTTATTACTGCCCAGTTCTCCAAGGGTATTCCCCGAGCTGTCCTTTAATACCAGTTCATAGACATTGCCATCGACTTTTTCATAGGCAATCTTAGCCGCGCCCATACCATCCACAGTTATGGCGCTTCCATCTGTAATGGAGCTTGTTCCGTATACCACTGCGCCGAAGGCATAGTCATCCAAAGTATACGTTTCGCCTCCAACAAACAAGTTATTTGACGGAAGTTGCGTGGTAAGGGATATCGCATCAGCTCCAAGTGCCAGATCAAAACTGTAGTTTGCTGCTGTAGTGCTTCTGAGGTTATCCTGAATAGCAATGCCGTCACTGTTCACCATTGCCACATGGACTTCCACAGGAAGCGCCTTGTGGGTATTGGTAAAGGTTACTGTCTGGGTTCCGCCGGAACCGTCAGACGTGTAGGTCCACACATTCGTCTGGGTCGCCGTTCCGGACTCTGAAGCTACCGCTGTATCAAAATCATTACTTGTAGTCTGCGTGACGGTGATCGTCTGCGTGGTGTTAGCGTCGTAGAACAGGATTGCAGACTGCTCTTCACCGTTTTTCAGGGTATACGGATCTCCATGATATGACTGTCCTGCGCTTGCTGAGGTAGTATCGAACAGAGTAGTTGTTGTTTCATTTCCGGATCCGTCTGTAACCGTCTGCGTAACCGTCACATTATATGTGAATCCGCTATTCATGATACTGCTGCTTCCGACAGTCTTCTCTTTGAAGATGATCGTCGTAGGCTTCTGCGCGAAGTAGATAACATACAGTGTCGGATTATAGCCGCAGCTTACCCAGTTATTTCCATCCTCTGAATACTCGAAACCTTTCCAAGTATTTCTAATCTTTAAAGCAGGACGATTGTCATTTGAATCAGAAGGATCCGTCATCATGTTCAGAGCAGACGCATTTGCCGCATTTGTGTTGCCAATCGCAAAGGCATAGTTGGAGAAACCACTTACCAGACTGAGTGGAGTCGTAATCTGACTCTGCATGTCATAAGCACCCAGAGCATCAGTTGTGCTCGTTGCGCCTGTTGCCTGAACATCGGTCAGCTCCCCGCTCGCTGCCATGCTCTTATAACCAATGTTCAGAGTTTTCTTCTGATAGCAGACATAATACAGTTCTATCCCATCCCGGAGTTCAGCCTTATGCCCTCCCTGGTAGGTTACATAGATTCCCTTTTTCGCAGAATTATAGATGATAGCAGTTACTGCTTCTTCTTTTGTGATCGTATTAACATCTTTGGTTTTATCATGTGCCGCCACGAAAGCGATTTCATAATCAGATGGTGTTGTTAGAATATCGCTGCCCGGCAGAGCTATGGAAGTTGTGCCGACAGTAACAGGGTTAATTGTCCAGCCTTCAGTTCCGGAGGCGATCTCTGACATCGTTGCGGTCGAAGCATCCACCGCATGCACTGTGATTGTGTTCGGCTCACTCCAATAGGCATAAAGATCAGGAGCACCTGTTACTGCCTGGGTGAAGTCATACTCCGTATAAGTATCGTTTCCATCGTCAGTGCTCTTTGTCGCCCAATATCTGAACAGCTTATTATCCGTTCCTGTATATTCAGGAATGTATGTCGGTTCATCTACTGTATTTCCAAGATATGTACTCATCGTGTAAACAGCTTCAGAATCCACGGTTTCCGATATGTATGGCGACTCCCATGCACCATCTGCTCCTGTTCCACCCCAGTTTGCAGTTGAATTGTTTAGATGATACGTAATCTTGGTCTGCCACACCGCATAGAGCGTAGTAGGATCTTTTGAATCCACGCCGTAAGTGCCGCCCAATGTGTAGAGTTTTGCATCTGTATCATCCGGATCATAAACGGCCTTGTTACTCCAGCCTGCCAAGGTATAATAATATGTCTGATTATTTTTCGTATAACTGTAGCTAAATCCCGTTCCATCACTCAAAACGAATTTAGAATTATTCGTAAGTCCGGAAACGGTAGCTGTGCTGGCATCTGTGTCGTATGTTCCAGATGCGTCTTCATATTCTCCAGACGTTTTAGAAATTTTTCCATAATTGATGATGTTGCCGTTTATCGTTCCCCCGTTGGCATCATAGGTGATACTAGCTGTGTCCACTCTTGCATAGACAGCATCCAGGAATACGACTTCCTTTCCGCTGGTACGAATCGCATCGTCCGCATGAAGGATGAAGTTCTGACCAGTTCTGTAGATCGTGGTGCTGTCGCTTCCGCGCACCTTCCAGCCAACAAAGGTATACCCGGTCGGCGCAATGGCGGAATGGTTCAGCGTAATCTCTGCATAGTCCGCATAATTGCCGTCCGCAAACAGCTCTGTGCTTGCATCGGTATCATCCATCGTTCCGGACAGGCCGTCAACCACAGCATTATACTTCAGATAGTAGGCTCCGCTCTTTTTCCAATGAAGTCTCAGGGTCGTGGCATGGTCTGTATGCTGACTGAAGTCATAGGGTTCAGAGGCTTCCGAACCATCCGAATACACCTCATACCATCCGGCATAAGTATAGGTACCCGGTGAATACTCGAAAGTCGTATCCTCTGTGGCTTCGCTCTGTTTCGTTGTGTAATATGTGAATTGGTCTGCACCGCCATAGGCTCTGTCATGATTTACATAGAAATATGTGCCGGACGTGGATTCCACGTAATCACGGGTTGCATGCGTATACTCACCGATTGGTTCGGCGTCGTATGTATTATTAAAGTAGGTCGCACCGGAACCCTGCAGCACTCCCTCGTCATCATAGTAATAGAGAGCACCGTAATTCGGATCGATGTCGACTTTGAACTTGATCGGTGTCCAGCCTGCATAAACTGTCAGATCGTGGTCGGGCATGGTGTCATACACAACATAATCATCAAGAGACTTTGTCTCTTCTGCTGTCGGAGTTTTGAAAAACACCGGAATCGTTGCCGCCTCATCCGCATACCATCTGTCAAAATTATAAATTGTTCTTCCGGAATCTGATGTGCGCGAAGATGTCGGATTCGGTGGGATACTATCTGTCAGCGACGCTCCATAAGAAAGACCTGTTACAGCAGGTGGCATTGTACTGGCCCCACTGCCTGTTACAGAATCGGCAAATGTCAATGTATAGGAACCGCCTTCTGTCGGGGTGTAAGATGAACTCAGGTCATAATACACATTAAGAACCGTCAGCTTCTTCGTATTCCCAATCGTAGCAGATGCATCATACCGTCCGAGGCTATATCCGCTATACCTGTCTGTTGCTCTATCACTTGCTTCAACGGAGACCGTATTCCCTATGGCAGCAGTTTTTGTAATCGTCTCCGCATACTCATAGGTCTTATTCTCTGTGGAAGGTGACTCCGAAGTCTTCTGCTTCCAATAGACTATATTATAAGTTGCCTGCCATTTAGCATACAGAGTAGCATCTGCACGCAGGTACAGCTTACTGCCAGAAATATATACGCCACCATCATCAACAGCCGTTACAAGGCTTCCGTCAGCATTCGTGATCTGCGTACCATAATTGACTGTCTCTGTGGAGCCACTCTTCGACAGTGTTCCTGTCCACCACCCCTGGAAGGTATAGCCGTCACGGGATGTTGTCGGCAGTGAAGTATCGCCGTCATACGTGACAGGGTCACCTGTATAGAAGCTGGCAGGCGCAACATAGGACGCGCTAAGCCCTGACTGAGCCGCATAATAGGTCAGCCAGTGAATTGTCTTATAAATCGGGTAGAGATGCGTCTCACCTGTAATTGTTATTGAGTCTGTTGAGATAGCCTCCACAGGTTCTCCATTATCATCAGTTGCAGATCCCGGTGTGGAGATCGGTGTACGAGACCAACCAATAAAGTCCATCTTTGTACTGCCAGTACCGGAATAAGAGGTGTTCACATCGCTGATATCCACAGTGGCAGATTTTGTGGTTGTCTCTCCTTCGGTCGTGGTTACAAGTTCCGCCCTGACAGTAGAAGATACAGGGAATGTTTTTGACGTGCTGTCATACTGCCCGTGGAAGTACACATTTGCATATTCCTTGAACACAGCGTACAGGCTAACGGCGCTGTCACCATCCTGCGCAATCGTAGCCTTGTCAAAATCGTAGGCATTTTCTTCTAATACGACATTACCAGAAACGATGTTTCCAACATACCACCCTGCAAATACCTTATCATCGGTTGAAGAAAGCTGCGGAATAACCAGTTCATCTATACTCTTGACTGTCTGACTATATACAGTACTTCCACTGCTGTTCATGATTGGGTACTCTGAGTATTCTACATCGCTCGGAACCCAAAACGTATACGTGCATCTCGGAGTGACAACAGTCCCGCCATCACCTACGATAACATACACGCTAAACCCATCCGTCTCAAACTCAACAGCCTCGCCACTCAGCCTCGACTCCAGGACCTCGACCTGCTCCTCTTCCTCTCCGTGAATGTGTACAACATTCACATCGTCATATCCGGTCAGTTCCTCGTCCAGCAGCTCAATCGTCACAGAGACATCCTTGTTCGGCTGATAGAGTTCGCCCGTCTCGGGATTCTTCAAAGTAATGTCAAATGGTCTTGCAAACGCCAGATTTTCAGGCTTTTCACCCAATGTGGCGGCGGACTGCGCCACATATTCCTCGTAGCCAGCCTCTCCCTCTTTGATCTCCGACACAGATAGCTCGGCGTCAGAGGGGATTCCGGACGTATTATCATACGTCACGGTGACCAAATATTCATTTCCGTCGGAGGCCGTCAGGGTCTGTCTGAGGGTGGTGCAGACAATGCCGTAGACCGAGAAGCGCTCCGCGTCAAAGCGGACCCCCTCTGCCCCCGTGAGGTCCCGGGAGACCGCCTCGGCCGGCAGAAGCTCCGTGCCCTCCTCGCCGAAGTGCACCGCGCTGACCTCGGCGGGTTCAGTGTTGGCGGCGGCGGTTGTGGTGGCAGCGCTTTCGACTCCGGCGCTCTGGCCCTCTTCGTTCCTGTTCAGAGGCTTGTGAAGCGGCCCCGCCTGGTCCCTGATCATCACCTGGACCGGAGCCAGAGGCTCCACCGTCTCTCCCAGATAGGTGATGGAAATGTCAAAGAATCTGGCGGACGAAAGGACGCCCGCATTCGGCACACCTGCCAGCGCCTCTTCTGTATCGGCGACGAGAAGGGCGTACTCCTGGCTGTCCGGCTGAATTTCCGCGCAGGAAAGCAGGGAGCCGGCCGGAATCCCGGCCTCCTCCGGATAGACAAGTTCCACGGAAATTCCGCCGTTTTCATACCTCAGGGAACCGGCCCGGGTGTGCAGAACACCCTCCGGATCCTCCTCCCAGAAGAAGCTCCGCATGGCGTCGCCCCGCTTCTCCGCGCTCTTCTCCGCGTCCCGCACCGCCTGCTCCAGCGACTGCCCGCTTCCGGCGGAGAGCTTCAGCGTGGCGACAACCGCGCTCCAGTCCTCCTCGTTCTGCTCGCTCTCCGGCAGATCGTTGATCAGCGGGCCGTCCATCAGGTAGCCGTCCTCGTCATAGAAGACACCGGCCGCGTCCCTGCTCTTCTGATCCGTGCCCTTCTGCGCCGCGTTGGAGGTGGTGGAGGTGGTTCTGGAAGACGTGGTTCTGGCGGTGCTGGTTCCGGCAGTTCTGGTGCTGGCGGCGCTGGTTCCGGCGGCGCCCCTGGAGACAGTGGTTCCGCCAGCCGCGGTCCCTGCGGTTGTGGTTCCAGCAGATGCAGTACCTGCGGCAGCTGCTCTGGCGCTGGAGCCGCTGGCGGCCGCCGGTCTCTCTATGGTTTTCGACGCGGCCGGTTTTTCGGCGCGCCTGGCATTCGAGGGCGACGCGATTGAAGCATGGGCTGCCCGGTCTTCTGAGCCTGATAATGCCGAAGGAGCTGTCGGGCTTACCGAAGAGGTTGAGGACCCCGATGAGGCTGCGGCTCCCGCAGGCGCTGACGTCGCTGCAGGACTTGACGTTGTCACAGAGCCTGACGCATTTGAAGGAGACGCCGGCTGGGCCGGCTGCATCTCTCCGGGCGCAGTCGTTTCCATGGCTTCCGCGGCTGCCTGCCTTTCGCGGTTCCGCTCTGCCGCTTCCGTTTCCCGCCTCAGCTCCCCGATATCAAGCTGGTCCTCCACCGACAGGGTGAAGACCGTCTCCTGGCCTCCGTAGAGCACAAACCAGTAGTCCAGCTCGTTCTCTTCCCCCTCCCGGAGGGTCCGGTGGAGCTCGATGGGATTTCCGGCCTCGTCCTGGATAACGGCAATTCCGCGATCGTCAAATGTGAGCAGCCCCGACAGGCCTGCCCGGTCGCTCTCCGCAAGCAGCGTAAACACCCGGAACGGCTCGTGTTCCGGGACCTTTGCGTGTACGGTGACGTCCATGGACTCACCGGTGAACGCCCTGGTGATCTCCGCCTCAATTGTGGGATGCACCTGCGCGCTTTGCCGCTCCTGCTCAGAGGTTGCCGCTGGCATAATCACCATGCCCAGGGTCAGAAAGAAACACACGCCAAAGAAAAGGGCCGCCGCGGTGAACCCCCGGGATTTCCCTGCTCGTCTCATCAGTTGTACCACTCCACTCAGAAAGGAGAAGCTCTTCTTATGGTTGTCCATGCAGTCTGTTCTCCGTTTTCAACTGTGCCTATTTTCTCAAAATATATTATAAAATTTGAGGGCAAAAAAGGCAACGTGGAAGCCCATTTCTGGCGGAGCAATTACGCCGGCGCCGGGATTCGCATTTCCCTCGAATCCCGGCGCCCCGCTAATTCTATTCAGTGTCGACTGCCCTTACCTCTGCATTACTTCACGCTCTCTTCGCTTCCTTCCGCAGGTCCCCGCGGGCGTTCATGACCAGCATCTGCAGCCGGTTTTCCAGGTTTGCCTGGCTGATATCCGGGTCGTAGTCCAGGGAGAGGATCCGCATGTCCGGATATTTTTCCCGGAGCTTCTTCGCGATCCCGCGGCCCACGATGTGATTCGGCAGACAGCCGAAGGGCTGAAGGATCAGCACGTTCCGGAGGCCCTGCTCCGCGTGGTGCAGGATCTCACCGGGGATCAGGATGCCCTCTCCCGCGTCAAAGGTGCGGGGAATCACCGGGTCAGCGGCACGGGCTATGTCTTCCAGCTTCGCCGCCGGCTTGTAAAGCGGGTGGGCTGAGGCGATCCGGTCCGCCACGGCGCCGGCGCGGCGGAACACCTCGTTCACTGCCCGCAGCATGCCGTACTCCGGGAGCGGTTTTTTCACGTGGTACTGCCGGACCTGGGCCTCCTGGTAGAAGTAGGTCTTCCGGATCACGTCCGTCATGCGGGCCTCCACCACCTCCATGCCGTTGTTCTCGAGCCAGCGCTCGATCTCCCGGTTGGCGCCGGGGTGGAAATTCAGGAGGTACTCTCCCACGATCAGCACCTGGGGCTTTAGCTCCGAGCGGTCGTACTCCACCGTCTTCATGATCTCGATCGCCCTGCGGAAGCCCTGCTGCAAGCCCTTGATTCCGCCGCTCTCCATGCCGTGGACCAGGAAATTCATGCCCCGCTCAAAGGCCACGTCCGCGCTGCCGGGGCAGAGCTCGTAGGGACGGATCTTCCGGAGCAGCTCCTCCAGGATATCGATCATGGGAAGGGCAAAGCCGATGCGGGCGGATGCCTGGAAGCTCAGCCGGTAACCGGGATGCAGGTTTTTCGCGTCCTCCAGGTCGTTGGTGACCACCGGAACCTGGGAGAAGCCCGCATCGTCCAGGGCCTTTCTCAGCAGCGCCGAGTAGTGGGTCAGCCGGCAGTCGCCCAGGTATTTGGCCATGAAGACCCCGGTCCGGTCCGGATCGTATTTCCCGCTCTTCAGGGCCGCCAGGATTTCCCCGATGACCATCTGCGCCGGGAAGCAGATGTCGTTGTGCACGTACTGCTTGCCCAGGCGTGATGCCTCCTCCCGGCCCACCGGCAGGGAGACCGCCCGGAGATTCTGGCATTTCACGGCTGCAGCCATGATCCGGCTGAAGGCGTGGGACGTATTCGGCACCAGGAGAACGCGCCGCCGGGCATCGGACGCGCGGAACTTCACCAGGTAGGGGTCCGGGAGCGATGCCGCCGCCCGGAACTGCCGCCGCTGCCTGCGGAGGGTCTCCACAAAGGAGCGGACGCGAATCTGCAGCGGGCCCCGGGCATCGCTCTCGTCCAGCTTCAGGATCAGGGGCGACTTGCCCGAAGTCTCCCGCATGAGGCGGATGATCTCGTCGGACAGGTAGGCGTCGTGGCCGCAGCCGAAGCTCACCAGCTGCACATACTCCAGCGCCTTTGTCCGGGCGGCGAGCAACGCGGAAGAGAGCATCCTGGCGTGGAAGTTGTTGACCACGTCGATCCGGGTCTTCGACAGGTCCGTCTGGTTCGCCCCCGGAAGAGAGTCCGCCGTCAGCACCGGGATCCCCATGCCGGTGAAGAGCTCCGGCAGGTCGTGGTTCACCAGCGGATCGTTCTGGTAGGGCCGGGAGGCGAGCACCACCGCGAAGCCTCCGGATTTCTCCGTCTCCGCGAGAACCCGCTGGCCCTCCTTCAGAAGCTGCCTGCGGAACTGACGCATGGCGCTGTCCCCGTAGCCGATGGCCCGGGCGGTCTCAGCCGCCGGGATCCCGTAAACCCGCTTCATGTGCTCCGTCAGCTGCCGGTTCCGGTCCGCCTCGGTGTACCAGTGGAACAGCGGGGCGTCGAAGAGAATGCCCGAGCGCTCCTTCGGATTGTCCGAGTTCCGGATCACAATGGGATAACCCTTCACCACGGCACACATGGACTCGCTGTGCTTTTCCGTGTTCTCGCTTGGCACCACCGTCACAGAGGGCATGAAAATCCGGTCTACCTTCAGCCGCTCCAGCTCCCTCAGGTGCCCGTGGACAAGCTTCGCCGGGAAGCAGACGGTGTCGGAGGGCACCGCCTGCAGACCCGCCTCGTACATGCGCCGGGTGCTCTTCGGCGAGATCCGCACCCGGAAGCCCAGGGCCCGGAAAAAGGTGCTGAAAAAGGGCATGGTGTCCCAGAGGAACAGCACCCGTGGCAGGCCAATGGTGAGATTCCTGCGCCGGGGAACATCCCCCGCGGGGTAGTCCCGGAACAGGAGCTCCTCCCGGAGCGCAAAGAGATTGGGAACTTTCTTTTTCTCCTGCTCCTTCTGTTTCAGCTGCTCGCGCACGGCCTCGTCCCTCGGGTTTCCCAGCACCTCGCCCCGCTCGCAGCGGTTGTTGGTGATCCAGGTGGTGCCGTTGGAGAAGCGGATGACCGCCCTCCGGCAGTGGTTTTCACAGAAGGGACAGGGGGAGTTGGCGTTCTGGGTGTAGGAAAACCGCTCCAATTCCCCGAGGGGGATGAAACCCTGCCGCTGCTCTGCCTCACCGCCGGCGGTGCGCCGGCTCTCCGCCTTTTCGGCCGTGGCACGGCTCTCCGCCTCCTGCTCGGCTGCAGCTCTGCTCTCCGCCTCCTGCTCGGCTGCAGCTCTGCTCTCCGCCTCTTCCTTCGCGAGAAGCGCCGCTCCGATGGCCCCCATGAGCCCCGGATAGGGCGCCCGGACCACCTCCCGGCCCACGTACTGCTCCATGGCCCGCAGCACGGCGTCGTTCTCGAAGGTTCCGCCCTGGACCACGATTCGCTCTCCCAGGGAGGAGATGTTCGATATGCGGATCACCTTGGTGAAGACGTTTTCGATGATGGAGCGGCAGAGCCCCGCCACAATGTCGCCGGGAAGGCGGCCATTTCTCTGCTCCGTGATGACGGAGGAATTCATGAAGACCGTGCAGCGGCTGCCAAGCTCCGCCGGGTGCTCCGACGCGAAGGCCTCCTCCGCGATTTTCTCCTGGGGGATGTTCAGCATGGCGGCAAAATTCCCCAGGAAGGAGCCGCAGCCGGAGGAGCAGGCCTCGTTGACCACGATGTTCGTGATCACCCCGTGGTCCAGCCAGATTGCCTTCATGTCCTGGCCGCCGATGTCCAGGATGAAGGTGGCATCCTCCACGTACTTGCCCGCCGCCCTGGCGTGGGCCACCGTCTCCACGGTGTGGGTCTCGGTGCCGAAGGCCTTGTGAAACAGCATCTCCCCGTAGCCGGTGCTGCCGGCGGCGAGAATCTTCAGGCTGGTTCCGGCGGCCTTGAAGCGCTCCCGAAGAGCGATCAGGGCGTTTTTTGCCACCTCAAGGGGCGCCCCGCCGTTGGGGGCGTAAAAGGAGTCCAGAAGGTTTTCGTCCTCATCCATCAGCACGAACTTCGTGGTGGTGGACCCGGAATCGATGCCCAGATAGGCCCGGACCTCGTTCTGGCCCGGATGGAAAGCCGGGCGCTCCGGCTTCTGGTGGCGCTTCAGGAACTGCTCCTTCTCCTCCGGGGTCTCAAAGTAGAGGGGCCCCTGGTGGCTGCCGCTTCCCATGGACGCCTGAAGCTTCAGGAGCCTGTCGGCCAGCTCCCCGGCCCACTCCGTGCGGGCCTGCCCGGTCCCAGGCCGGTATTCGATGCCGTTCCCGGCCCAGTTTCCGTTTTCAGTGCCTGACCAGTTTCCATTTTCGCTGCCTGCCTGGTTTCCTGTTCCGTTCCCTGCCCAGTTTCCTGTTCCATTCCATGCCCGGTTTCCCGGCACAGTTCCCTGGGGGAACAGCTCCGGAATGGACAGGGCCGCGCCCATGGCCGCCGTGATCTCCGGATGCTCCGGGATCAGCACCTCATCCTCCTTTAGGGAGAGGCGCTTTCGGAAGACCCGGACCAGGGTCGGATTAAAGTGAAGCGGTCCGCCGAGAAACACCACCGGCTTCCGGATTTCCAGCCCCTGTGCCAGTCCTCCGATGGTCTGCTTCGCGATGGCGTGAAGGGCCGAGAGCGCCAGGTCCTCCCGGGCGGCCCCCTGGTTCAGAAGGGGCTGCAGGTCCGTCTTCGCGAAGACGCCGCAGCGCCCGGAGATGGGATAGACCCTGTCTCCCCTGCTCGCCAGGCTCTCCAGCTCCTCCGGCTTCACCTTCAGAATGGCTGCGGTCTCGTCCAGAAAGGCCCCTGTGCCGCCGGCGCAGCTGCCGTTCATCCGCATGTCCGCGACCTTCAGGGTCCCGTCCTCCGGCTTCCGAGGCTGGAAAAAGATCATTTTCGCGTCCTGTCCGCCCAGCTCAATGGCAGTGCCGGCATCCCTGAACAGATGCCGGATGGCGGCGGCGTTCGCCACCACCTCCTGCACAAAGGGAAGACCAAGGCGGTCCGCAATGGGCTTCGCCCCGGATCCCGTCATGGCGGCCCGGATCGCCGCGCCGGGATGCGCCTCCTCGAAGCGCCTCAGCGCGGACACAACGCTCTCGGTCTGGGCGGCGGCATGCCGCCGATACTCAAAGTAACCGACCTCTCCTGAGGACGGCCTGACGGCAGCGATCTTTGTCGTGGTAGAACCCACGTCGATCCCTACGTAATATTCAATTGTACGATTTTGCATAATTCCTCAGATCAGATATAGAATTCTGGTTCCGGCTGCGGAACCTGGTGCGGCACGCATGCTGCTGTCAGGCATCTGCCCGGTTATACAGGACATGCGCAAGTCTGTAGACAGATATCGTTACACCATCTCTGTCTGAGGGGGATAGCGCCCGCTCATGAGCCGGAAAAACCGGTACTCCTCTCTGTGACGGGCGTGAAAACGGGAGGCCGCGGCAGCGGCCCTGGAGTTGGGAAAGAGACCCGCGGCGGCAAGGGCCGCCTCGGGCAGAGCTGCAAAGGAAAGAAGAAGTTCCGCCAGTTTTGCCAGTTTTGCCAGTTTCCCTGTCCGCTCCTCCCTGGTGAACAGGAAGGAACTGAGAACAGGCAGGTCATCCCGGAAGGCCTTCTCTCCGGGCTCCGGATGCTGTCCCGGGGAATAGACCTCCGCCACCGCGTTCCCGCAGGAGCGGGCCGCGGCGCCAAGGCACAGGTCGATCCGGTCACGCAGGACCGTCCCGCCGGCCGTAAACACGCAGAGAAGGAACAGGCACGCGCAGATCCACGCGGAAACACGGGTCTTCTGTTTTCTGGCAGTTTCCTGAAGCATGGCCGTTCCCCCTTTCGTGGTATTTGTCGTGGTATTCTTTCGTGGTTTTCTTTCGTGGTTTTCTTTCGTGGTTTTCTTTCGTGGTTTTCTGGCCGATTGAATCTTTCTCTGGCTGCCGCCGGGTTGCCCGGCGAATTAGCTTATTTTAACACGGACAGGCCGTCGGACTCAAGCGGTGACTTCGCGGAGATGATCGCGGCGTCTGGGAGGAAGCTTCCTTGTCCCAGTTTCTCCGGCTGGTCGCAGGACCCGGCTGGCTGCAGAGCCTGGCTGCAGAGCCCGGGCGTATTTCGCCGGTTCTAAAAAAATGATCCCTCCAGGGCCGGTTTCCCGGCATCCGGAGGGATCTGGCGGGCGCTGCCAGGAAGCTTCCTAAAAAGCCGCACCCTCGAAAGCATGGCCTACTGGGGTAACGTTTTGCCAGGAAGGGCATATCCCGCCCTCACTCCCCGGTCCAGGCCCCGTCTGCGCCCACCCAGTACCCGTCGGGCGTAGTAGTGTTGACATACATGTGGCCCTGATTCTTCCCCGGTTGCGGCTCAAAGAAGTACCACTTCCCGTCGATCAGCTGCCAGCCGATCAGCATTCTGCCCTGCTGACCGTCTGCCGCCGGGTTCAGGTAATAGGTGAATCCGTCCTCGTGATACCAGCCAACGAGCATGACGCCGTCGTTCCGGAAGCGATACCAGCCGGCCTGGCCCTGCCAGCCGGTGTACACCCACTGGTCTGCCGCCTGATGGCCGTTCTCAAAGGTGAAGAACCAGGATTCCCCAAAAAAGCTCCAGGTTCCGGAATCCACTGAAGACTCAGTGGGTTTCCAGTGCTTCGCCAGCTCATCCTCCCCGTCGTCCTGGCCGGAAGAGGGCTTTGCCGGCCTCAGGATGTCAGCGGTTGCCGTCTCCTGGTTTCCAGATGCCGCCAGGGCGTAGTTCCCCGCGTCTTTTCCTGTCAGGGCAAGCCCCGTAATCCGCACGGTCTTCCCGGCGCCAATCTCTTTGTCCTCAAAGCTTCCAGCCGCAGTCACCTGCAGGTCATCTCCTGCCACAAGCCCGCTGATCACCGCGCCGGAGAAGTCCAGTGCGGCGTTCGTGCTGCCGTCATAGTCTCTGGCAACAGCACTGATGCCGGATACCGTCACCTCTCTTGGCGTCACAGTCAGGCTTCCCAGCGTTTCGCTTTCCAGCGCATAGTTGGCCTCCTTCGCCGTTCCGTCCCAGACCAGGCTATAGCCATTTTCGCTGTTGCCCGCCTCTGTCTGACTGCCAGTTGTGGTAAAGGTGGCGGTTTCGCCGTTCACCAGACCGGCCAGTTCGCCCGCAGCCGTCAGCGGTGTCCCGTCATAGACCCTGGAACCGTCCATAGTCGTGACGGTCAGCGGCGCCGGGGTAATGGTGATGGAACCGTCCACCTTTGTAGTATTCAGGCGGTTTGTCACATCCACACCTGCAGCGTTCTGAATCACCAGGATATCAGCCGTGGCCGGAATACTGCCTGACATGCCGCCGCCCGCAGAACCACTGCTGCCCGTCACATCTGTAGCCGCAGCGCCGGATTCAGCGGCGACCAGGATATAGCCCGCCGGAAGCGCGCTCACAGAAACGGTTGCACCGTGGGGCTTCCCGTCGTAGACGAAGGTTCCGCCGGTGGTGGTGACTGTGATCTCCCCTGCGTATTCCGTCACCGTCAGGGTTCCCAGCGTCTCACTTTCCAGCGCGTAGTTGGCCTCCTTCGCTGTTCCGTCCCAGGCGATGACGCAGGTATTTGCACTGCTGCCAACCTCCGTCTGGCTTCCGCTGACCGTGAGGGTGGCCGTCTCCCCGTTCACCAGTCCGCCGAGTGTGCCTCCCGCTGTCACCGGCGTCCCGTCGTAGATCTTCTCCGCGTCCTGGGTCGTGACGGTCAGCGGCGCCTTTGCGATCGTGAATTCCTTTGTAACCGCGGCCGGAAGCCTGTAATTTGCGTTGGAGAGGCTGACCGCAGCTGCCGTGTAGCTGCCTGCGTCTGTCTGCTCTCCGCTCACACTGACCGAGCAGGCATCGCTGCCCACAAGGCCGGTTGCCTCTGCCTCAGGCGCCAGGGGAAGTCCGGTGTAGGTAAATGTCGCAGTTCCCCAGCTCAGTCCGATCTCCTTTTCAGTGATCGACGCAGTCGCTGTGGTCTGATTTCCGGAGGCGGCCAGCGCGTAGTTGCCGGCGGAAGCCCCGCCAAGGGTCAGATCGCTGATGGCAACCGTTTTCCCCGTCCCGATGTCCTTTGTATCAAAGGACCCCGTCCCGGTCACGGTCAGCTCATCGCCCGCTGCGGTGTATGAGAAGACTGTGCCGCTGAAATCAAGCACCGCCGACGTGTCGCCGTCATAGACCTTGTCTTCCGCCGCAATTCCGGATACCGTCACCTCATGGGCCAAGATCGAAGCGGTGGTGCTCTCCTGCTGTCCCTCTGACGAAAGGGCATAGTTGCCGGCAGACACTCCTCCGAGGGTGAGGCCGGTGATCGTCACGGTTTTGCCGCTTCCGACGGCCGGATCAGAGAAGGCGCCAGTTGCGGTTACGCTGAGGCTGTCCCCGGCGAGCAGTCCGTCAAACGCTGCCCCGCTGTAATCAAGTGTGACCGATATGCCGCCGTCATAGACCTTGTCTTCCGCTGTGATGCCGGATACGCGCACGGCCTTCTCTGTGATGGAAGCAGTCGTAGTGTCCTGGTTTCCAGAGGTCGCCAGGCTGTAATTGCCGGCGGAAGCTCCGCCAAGAATCAGATCACTGATGGTGACCGTCTTCCCGGTCCCGACATCCGGATTATCAAAGGTTCCCGTGCCGCTCACGGTCAAACTGTCCCCGTCAACGATTCCGTCGAAGACAGCGCCGCTGATGTTAAGCGCGGCAGACGTATTTCCATCATAGGTCTTGTCAGATGCGGTTATGCCGCTGCTTACGGTGACCGCTTTCGCTGTGATACTGGCCGTCGTGGTGGTCTGGCCCGACGGCGACAGGCTGTAATTGCCGGCAGAGGCTCCTCCAAGGGTCAGGCCGCTGATGGTGACCGTCTTTCCGGTCCCGACGTTCGGATTATCAAAGGTTCCCGTACCGGTCACGGTCAGAGTGTCCCCGTCAAACAGCCCTGCGAAGACCGCTCCGCTGGTGTCCAGCGTGGCAGCCGTATCGCCGTCATAGGTCTTGTTGGAGGCGGTAATGCCGCTGCTGACGCTGACTGTGCTCTTTGTGATATTAGCCGTCGTGGTGGTCTGGTTTCCGGAGGCTGCCAGGCTGTAATTGCCGGCAGACGCCCCGCCAAGAGTCAGGCCGCTGATCGTAACCGTCTTCCCGGTTCCGGCGTTCTTGTTGTTGAAGGTTCCCGTGCCGCTCACGGTCAGGGTGTCTCCGCTCACAATTCCCGTGAAGACCGCACTGCTGGTGTCCAGCGTGGCGGCGGTACTGCCGTTGTAGGTCTTGTTGGATGCCTTGATTCCGGAGACTGTCACCGACTTCTTCGCGATAGTAAAGCTGGTGGTGTTCGCCGACGGCAGCTGATAATTGGCGGCGGCAGTTCCGGTCAGAGCGCTCGCCGTTGCCGTATAGGTGCCGGCGTTTGTCTGCGCGCCGCCGACGGTGACGCTGCAGGTATCGCCGCTTAAGAGATTCGAGACCGTACAGGTCGGCTTCTGGCTGCTCCTGTTATAGGTCAGGGACGTATTTGTCCAGGACAGCACAGCGGTCCTTTTTCCCACGGTCACCTTGGCGGCGCTGCTGGTCCCGGTAGTGGTCTGGTTATTATCCGTCCGCTTTGTGCTCACCACACAGTAGTAATAATAAGTACCCGCAGCCGTTTTCTGGGGGATGCTGTAGCTGGCGGAGGTCGCTCCGCTGACGGCGGTTCCCCCCGTATTGCTGTTCGTCGTATTCTGGTACCACTGGTAGCCGGTGATGGTATGTCCGGTGGCGGCGGTGGCCGTCACGCTGACCGTCTTCCCGGTGTCTCCGTAGCTCATGGAGACAGCGGAGGGGACGGTAATGGAGGGCGAGGTGGCTGAGATCGGACTTGCCGCTGCCAGTGACAGATTCACAGCAGAAGACCCATACCTCGGTGTTCCGGAAATCGTGATCTTCGTATCGCTTGTCCGGGTCACAGTCAGACCATTCGTTGTGCCCAGGGATGCGTAATTGGTGGGGAAATGGTATCCCGTATCCGCTGTGTACACGATGTTGGCTATCGCGTTCTCCATGATGACAGACTGCGGATTCGCGCCGGAAGTTTTTGACATGTGTGAATATGTGACCGGCGTGACTGTCACAGTGTACTTCAAAGACATGGCCGCTTCATTCGTGTAAGTACTGTCACTATAGAGAATGACCTCATGCATATCTTCATCCGGTGTGAATTTTGAAGCATTGCCTTTTCCGTTCAGTCCGCTCGTGAAAATGACCACCAGACCGTCCGTGTGCGAACTTGAGGGGTATTCCGGGGCTGTATTGGTCGTGATGCCGATCGGCGTGGTGTTCGTTAAGGCTCCTGTAATGATCAGCCGTTTCATTGTATAAACATTACTGTTCTGCGAGCCGTTTTTATTGCCCGAGATCTTGATATTCCCCTGCAGGTAGTTGGTTCCGTTGGCGTAGAGGCCGCCTCCCCTGCCTTCGCAGGAATTGTTTATAATACTGCCGCCGGACATTGTGAATGTCCCCAGATTACAAACGCCGCCGCCCCATGCAGCGGATCCAGGCACGCTGTTGCCGCTGATGGTACCGCCGCTCATGGTAAATACGCTTTCGCTGCCGCCGACATAAACGCCGCCTCCGTTCCCATCGGACCCGGCAGTGTTGTCGGTGATATTACCGGCTGACATATTAAACTCTGCGCCGTTGGCAAGAAGCACACCGCCGCCGTTGTTGCCGGCACGGTTTCCGCTGATGGTTCCGCCGCTCATGGTAAACGTGCAGTTGGAACCGACCCTTACCCCGCCACCGGCAGCGGAGGGGGTGTTGCCCGAGATCGTGCCTCCGCTCATGGTAAACGTGCCGTTGTAGGAAGAACTTGCGGAAATGTCCACGCCGCCGCCGTAGCTGCTGCTGTTTGCGCTAATCGTGCCGCCTGTCATGGTAAAGGTTCCGCCGTGAACATGGACACCTCCGCCATAATTGGCCGTATTTCCGCTGATCGTGCCGCTCTGAAGCGTGAATTCCCCGTTGTATTCCACCTCGATGCCGCCGCCGTTGCCGGCACGGTCTCCGCCGGTGATCTTGCCGTTCTTGGCGCTGCTGCTGTCCTTGATGGTCAAGGTTCCGCCGCTGCTGACAGTGATCGTCGCATTGGACCCGCCGCCCGTCAGGGTCTTTCCATTCAGGTCAAGGACAGCGGTTTTGTCATTTCCGACAAAGAGATAATTACTCGCCGAAATGTCCGCGTCCGTGATCGTAATATTGCCGCCAAGCGTGACATCGCCGCCGGCCAACAGGGCGTCCCTCAGCGCAGCCCAGGACGTGACCGTGGCGGCGTCCGTCACCGTAATCTCATAGATGATGCCGTTGATGGTGACCTTCATCCACTCGGTGGAGCTGAAGGGCTGATGAGAGGTGATGACCCACTCCCCGCTCTCCTCCGACGCGGAAAAGAGCGCGCTGTCGCTGATCTCCACGGCCGTGGGGGTCCCGGTGAGACCGATCGTCTCCAGGATCTCTGCCAGACGCACTCCGGCGCCGCCAGGCAGCACATACTGCAGGCTCTGGTAGGTGAATTCCACCGTGTAGAGAGAGAAGCTCTCCGTCTCCGCCGACACCGTACCGGAGGCGGCATCCGCCTCGGTTTCCAGTTTTTCCGCGGTCAGCGGAACCCCGCTTTCCGGGGAAGTCTTCGCGGCTGCCGGGTTTTCCTCATCCTCCTCGCCGGTCACGGCCGCCGCAGCAGAAGAAGCCCCGGCGCTTCCTGCATCCCCCTCCTCTGTGAGGTGGTACACCGCCGCCTCCAGGTTCTGGTCCGCGGCCTCCGCCATGGCGAAGCAGACCCGCACGGACTGCCCGTCGGCGGGCTGCAGCTCCTCCCCCTCCCCGTCCAGCACCTTTATGTCAAAGGTGTAGGCCGCTGCAACACTCCGGTTCTCCTCCCGCTGCCCGGCCACTGCGTCCTCAGCCGCCCGGGAGTGGGCCGCGGAGACCTTCTGGACCCACAGCTCCGCGCCCTCCGGGAACACCCCCTCCTCCGCCTGCACCGTGACCACAATGCCGTCCACCGTCACGGACTGCTCAAAGGCGGGATACCCGGCCTCCTTCCTCTCTGCCGCAGGAGCCGCAGGCGTCGCAGCCTGAGCCGCTGCCGCCAGGGCGGACTGTGCCTGCCCGGAAATCTGCAGGTTCTCCGGGAGCTCCTCAGACAGGTCGTCGATCAGCGTGCCGTCCAGAAGCTCTCCGTCCTCAAAGACAATCTGCGCGTCCGATGCCGACGCAACGGAGGCGCTTCCTGACCCGCTGCCGGTTTTGCCGGCCGCTGCGCCCTTTGACGCGTCGGATGCGGTCGAGCGCTGCGCGTCGGCGGGCGTTGCCGCCCGGAGAGACGCTGCCGCCGCCCCCGGGGCGGGCAGAGCAAAGCTGGAAAAGGCGCTCAGGTTGACCGACGCCGCAAAAAGAACCAGGGTAAGTCCCAGGGCGCCCGTCCGCTTCAGAAATTTCCGTGACTTCCGAAGAAAAGGCATCCGACTGCTCAGAGACTTCCGAAAGATCGTTTTCTGACTGCCAAGGGAATTCCGGATCTGATTCATGAATACACCTCCCGATTGAAGTGCGCGCGGAACAAGCGATCCCGCCGCCTGTATTCATGATAAAGGATTGATCAGGCACAAAAAGTGACACGGCCAGGATTGTCATTGACAGACAATTGGTCGTGTCAAACTTTTATTGTCTTTCTATTCTACTTTCGGATCTAAATTGCGATTCCATCTATTTGCAAAAAACAGTTGTATTTTCCGGCGCTTTATGGTAGGATAACATGCGACTGGTACAATTGCAGACTCGCTATCCGGGTTGCCGTGACCATATCCGGGGAGCATCTGAAACTTTGTTCGAGAACCCTTATGGAAACTGGTTGACAGAACTGCCGATTATTGATATAGTTTCAGCATGCGAACAAACGTTCTCACAAGGAGACAGTTATGGATAGAGAGACAAAAATGAAGGCCCTGGACGCGGCCCTCACACAGATTGAAAAAGCATACGGAAAGGGCGCGGTCATGAAGCTCGGCGACCCCGCCAGTTCCATGAATGTTGAGACTGTTCCCACCGGCTCCCTGGGCCTTGACCTGGCCTTGGGCCTCGGCGGCGTGCCCAAGGGCCGTGTCGTCGAGATCTACGGTCCCGAGTCCTCCGGTAAGACCACCGTGGCCCTGCACATCGTGGCAGAGGTGCAGAAGCGGGGCGGCATCGCCGGCTTCATCGACGCCGAGCACGCCCTGGACCCGGTCTACGCCAAAAACATCGGGGTCGACATTGACAATCTCTACATCTCCCAGCCCGACAACGGCGAGCAGGCCATGGAGATCACCGAGACTATGGTGCGAAGCGGCGCCATCGACATCGTGATCGTGGACTCCGTGGCGGCGCTGGTGCCGAAGGCCGAGATTGACGGCGACATGGGCGACTCCCACATGGGTCTCCAGGCCCGCCTTATGAGCCAGGCCCTCCGGAAGCTCACCGGCGTCATGAGCAAGTCCAACTGCACCGTCATCTTCATCAACCAGCTGCGTGAGAAGATCGGCGTCATGTTCGGAAACCCCGAGACCACCACCGGCGGCCGGGCCCTGAAGTTCTACGCCTCCGTCCGCATGGACGTGCGCCGCACCGACAGCATCAAGCAGAACGGCGAGATCATCGGAAACCACGTGCGCGTCAAGGTGGTGAAAAACAAGATCGCCCCGCCCTTCAAGGAGGCGGAGTTCGACATCATGTTCGGAAAGGGCATCTCCCGCTCCGGTGACATCCTGGAGCTGGCCGTCAAGGAGAACATCATCGAAAAGAGCGGCGCCTGGTTCGCCTATCAGGGCGCCAAGATCGGCCAGGGCCGTGAAAACGCGAAGCTCTACCTGGAGGGACATCCCGAGGTGTTCCAGGAAATCGAGGCCCGCATCAGGGAGGCCCACGGTCTTCCCGCCGACCCGGTGATCGGAGCCCCTGCCGGCACCGCCGCTGCCTCAGCCGGAGCTGCCGGGACAGGAGTTTCCGGGACAGGAGCTTCCGGGACAGGCGCCGCCGGCAAAGCCGCAGCAGGAAGCGCCTCTGCTTCCGCCGGCAGCGCGGAAGGAAAGGAATAAAGCCGACAGCTGAAGAGTCATAAATAATTCAAGGAGAACTCATCAACCGCCGCCATGACAATTACACAAATACTGCCGATCGGAAAAAAGAAAAGCAGGGTCCTCACAGATGAGGGCCTTGCTTTTGCCGTTTATCACACTGAACTTTCCAAGCTGCGCCTGGAAGAGGGAACTGAGCTCTCTCCCGCCTTTCTGGAGGAGGAGCTCTTCCCCCTGCTCACCCGCAGGGCCTATTCCAGGGCCATCCACCTGCTCACTGTCCGGGACTACTCGGAGCAGGATCTCCGCAGGAAGTATGAGGAATCCGGCATCCCGGAGTTCTGCTGCGACCGGGCCGTTTCCCTCCTGAAGGAGCACCGCTTCCTGGATGACCGGCGTTTCGCGGAGTCCTATATCCGCTCCCACAGCGGCAGCAAGAGTCACCGCCAGCTCATGGCCGGGCTCATGCAGCACGGCATCAGCCGGGATACGGCAGATGAGCTTCTGGCAGACGTCCTTCCCGACGAGGAGGCCCAGATCCAGCGCCTCCTGGAGAAGCGCCGCTACAATCCCGAGACGGCGGACGTGAAGGAGCAGCAGCGCACCGCCTCCTTCCTGGCGAGGAAGGGCTATGGCTGGGACGTGGTGCTCCGGGCCGTGCGGCTAAAGAACTGCTGAGAGACCCCCTCAGTCCATAAACTTCCCGCCGTTCACGAGAATCGACTCCCCTGTCATGTGATCCGAGAGGGGTGAGGCGAGAAACAGGATGGCGTTGGCGATGTCCAGGGGCTTCGCCATGTGCCCCATGGGCAGGTTTGCCTGGACCCGGGCCCAGTGCTCCGGGGTCCAGGTCTTCGTGATCTCGGTCTCCACGGGGCCCGGGCACACGGCGTTCACCTGAATGTTGTCACCGGCGAATTCCAGTCCGAAGTGGCGGGTCAGGTAGAGAAGCCCCGACTTGGAGGCGCCGTAGGAGGCGGAGGCCCCAAGATTCACGGATTTTCCTGCGGTGGATGACACGTAGACCAGCTTGCCGCTCTTCTGCTTCACAAACTCCCGCAGGCAGAGCCTGGAGAGCTCCGCGGGGGCGGTCAGGTTCACCCGCATGACCCGCTCCCACTCCTCCGGCGTCACGTCCAGGGTCGGGGTCCGGAGGGCCATGCCCGCGTTGCACACCAGAATGTCGATTCGCTCGAAGGTCTCCAGCACAAAGGAGAGAATGTCCTTGCAGGCGCCGGGATCCGCCGCGTCGGCCGCAAAGTAGTCCGCCGTGCCTCCCGCGTCGCAGATCTCGCCGCAGAGCTCTGCCAGCGCCTCCTCCCCTCTTGCTGTCACCACAACCGACGCGCCCTCCCTCGCGAAGAGGCGCGCCGTCTCGGCGCCGATTCCCCGGCTTCCACCGGTGATCAGCGCCACTTTGTTTTTCAGAAGCTGCTCCATACACCGCTCCTTTCGTTACACTCTGTTTGTGCCTGCCAGTTTATGATTTCGTCTCCAACTGCAGATTACGCGTTGCTTCACGCTCCATATGGGGCGCGTCCCAGGCACCTGCGCCCACTTGCAGGAAAGCCAGCGCGGGCCCGGTACTTTTGACGCTGTAATCAGTGTATCACACTGTTTGACAGTGTACAGCACGAAAGCTATAATGACAGGTGTCTGTATCTTTATGCATCTCTATTCCCAGCCGCCCGGGAACTGCACCCGGAGGACGCCCCCGTAAAAAACCGGAGACCCGCCCGAAAAGCGCAGACTGGAAGTAATTCTATGATTTATGTCGTTTTAGCTGCTTCAGCGATTGTGGCGGGAATCATCCAGAACATCGCCGGCTTCGGTGCCGGAATCATGATGATGCTGGTGCTGCCCCGCTTCTTTGGTATGGTCACCGCCCCGGGCCTGAACCAGGCCATCTCCGTCGGCGTCACCATCATGCTTGCCTGGCGGTACCGCGCCTACATGAAGCCGCGGCTGGTGCTGCTCCCCATCATATTTTATCTCATTGCCAGCATCGGCCTCATCTGGATTGTCCCGGACCTGGATCTGAACCTCCTGGGCATCTTCTTCGGGTTCCTCCTGATCTTTCTCTCCCTCTACTTCATGTTTATACAGAAGAAGATCCATCTGCACCCCACGCCGGTGACGGCGGCGGTCTGCGGCCTCATCGGCGGCTCCCTGTCCGGTCTCTTCGCCCTGGGCGCCCCCGCCATGGCCCTCTATTTCCTGGCCTGCACCGACAACCGGGAGGACTACATGGGGAACCTGCAGTTTCTCCTGGCCGTCACCAACGTCATATCCCTCTCGGCCCGCGTGGCCCGCGGGATCTTCACGCCGGACCTGCTGCTGCCCTGCGCGGTGGGCTTCGCGGCGATCCTGACCGGCCGGCGCATCGGGGACCACATCGCCGGAAAGATGAATCCCCAGGCCATCAACTACTTCATCTATTTCCTGGTTGCCGTCAGCGGCCTGGAGACCCTGGTGAAGCACCTGTTCTAAAGCACCTGTTCTGAACACGAAACCACGAAGGGAGGTTTTGAATGCTTACAAAGTATGAGTTAAAGATGCCGAAGGCGGTGTACAGCGGCGAGAACGCCCTGGAGCAGATCGGCGCCATCCTCGCCCAGAACCAGGTGAAGCGCCTGGCGGTCTTCACCGACAAGGGGATCGAGGGCGCCGGGCTTCTGGATTTCCCCATGGCCGAGGTCAAAAAGACCGCGGTGGATGTTATCGTCCTGGACGAGCTTCCGCCGGAGCCCTCCTACATGGAGGCGCAGAAGCTGGTGGATGCCTGCAAGGCGAGCGGCGCCGACTTCATCATGGCGGTGGGCGGCGGCAGCGTCATGGATACTGCCAAGCTGGCCTCCATCCTCATGACCGATGAGTACGGCATCAGGGAGCTCCTGGACACCCCCGGCCTCGCCAAGAAGTGCGTGAAGAGCCTCATGATTCCCACCACCGCCGGCACCGGCGCCGAGGCCACCCCCAACGCCATCGTGGCGGTTCCCGAGAAGGAGCTGAAGGTGGGCATCGTGAACCCGGAGATGATCGCC
>Ga0256404_1004662_pt1 | contig 25481 bp, 20 predicted proteins | sample RumenRJG_01DNA_FD_185990 | JGI IMG/M metagenome (GOLD analysis project Ga0256404, IMG submission 185990) | Bovine rumen microbial communities from Lethbridge, Alberta, Canada - RJG_01 | ecosystem: Host-associated > Mammals > Digestive system > Stomach > Rumen | place: Canada: Alberta | collected...
CCTGGATCTGATATTTCTGATATTGTTGTCAATCTGAAGAAAGCAATTCTTCTCCTTGACAGCAAGTCAGTACAAATACCAGATTTTAATCAATATCCCCTTCAAATGCATAATTTGAAGTTTACCTCTGCAACCACAGCGGCAAACTCAATAAACAGCGGATCTGGAGTTGCTGATGCTGTAACTGCATTAAAACAGGCTGTCTTATTACTCGATGATAAAAAAGAATCTGCTGATTCTCCTATTTCAGATAAGATCGTATACTTTGATGAGAATCGTGCTACAACCAGAAATCTTGCATTAAAGTCTGTATTGAGTGGTAAGAGCGTATCAGAGAATATCGCTGCATTAAAGAGAGCAATTGAGCTTACTGATGCAACTGATAATATCTCTAATAAATCCGTTGATTTTGTACCGGATACTTCAAATAGTGTAGATGAAGTTTTGTCCAAGATTAAATCTGGTAATGCTCTCAATGATGATATTTCTGAGTTGAAGAGAGCGGTAGAATTAATTGATACAAATAATAAGGGTATTGATATTTCTACCAAGAAAGTACAATGGAATCTCAGTACAACCGGTACAACACTTGATGCACTTTCAAATATTGAGTCTGGTAGAGAACTGAATATTATTATTCCTTATATCAAGAAGGTATTATCAGATGCTACTTCTGATATTCAGTCAATTCAAAAGAGACAGATTCAATTAGAGAAACAGATCGAGGAGATAAACAAGAAGTTACAATAAAAATAATTGAGTAGGGTAATCAATACCCTACTCAATTATTTAATTTGTAGTAATATCTGTTGATTCCCCTGCATCTGCAGGCTCTACTTGATCTTGATTTTGTAATTCGGATTCAATTTCGGTATTTGTTACTTTTTGATTTCTCTTATCGATAAATCGTTCAATGACTTTCTCTATACCAATACTTACATTTTCACAAGCAGATTTAATCAGATATCCACCTATAACGTCTCTAAAAGTGGTATTGGTTTCTGTAATCAGACTATTGATAGAAGAAGTATCAGATAAACGAAGACAATTGATAATTGCTACAACGAGAGTAATCAGATCAATAAAAACAAAGATACCAAATGTAACAACAATAATTCTCTTAGTAAATGTCTGAACCCAACTAACAAATTTCAATGACGTATATGTAGTTTCTGTCATTGCCTGTTCATTATCTTCATCTGTAATTTTCTTTTCTTCTTTATAATTTGGATCTTCTCCTAAGAATTTGATTACGTTAAATAGGTTTATAGAAGTAGACTTTTTCTTTTTTCTTATTTTAGACATAGAAAATACCTCCTTATAGTAATGTAATCTTTTACACATTCAGATAATTACGATAGGAGGTAATTATTATGTCTGCAACGGTAGATAATAAATTTTCGAATCAGTTTAAATCGGGTTTATTAAAATCTCCCTATGATAGAAGAGATTATAAATTAAAGCAATATCTTCCTTTAGGAGCAATTGAAATACCAGATCATTATGAGTCTCCTGAAGTTTCTTTTGTCTATAATCAAGGTACAAGTAGTGAATGCTGTGCTTGTGCTTTTAGTAGTCTTCGTTATTTACAAGAGTCTGAGCAATCTGGATTATCAGAAGCATTTAGTCCTACCTATACCTATGGAAGTAGAGAACCTCTTGAAGTATATGAAGGAATGTACATTAGAAATTGTTTAAAAAAAGCCAGATCTGTTGGTAGTATTCTTTATCGAGAATTACCTGATTTTTATCCTGTATCTCAAGCAATGAGCTTGGTTAACGCAAAGAAAGCGGAATACTTAGAGAAAGGAAATCCATTTCGAATTTCTAGTTTCTATGTCTGTAGATCCAGAGTAGAAATGCAAACTGCGATTATGACTTGTAAAGGAATTATGACTGGTATTCCAGTATTTGATCGTATGTATAATATCGGCTCTGATGGTTTAGTACCTTATGATCCAAATATTGATACGCAATCTAATGGTGGTCATTGTATCTTAATTACTGGATGGAAAACGGAGAACGATAAACTCTATTGGAGATGCCTGAATAGCTGGGGACAGGAATACGGTGATCATGGATATTTCTGGATTGCTGAGGAGTATCCATTTATAGAAGATGCTTATACGATTACGGATGATATTATAGAAGAGACTTTTGCAGATTATCGTAAGAAGTATAATTATTAAAAACAAAAGGAGTGGCAGGAGGAATTTAATCCTCCCGCCTTTAGGATGTAATTAAACAGGCTAATGGATCATCTGAGACTCGAACTCAGGACTTACTGTGTATAAGACAGGTACTCTAACCAACTGAGTTAATGATCCAAAATGTGTCCGATGAGGTTCGAACTCACGACAACTTGATTAAAAGTCAAGTGCTCTACCACCTGAGCTACGGACACGAATTAAAATTTAAGAATCTTTGATTCTTATCTTTCTTATATGAGATAAAATATAAGAAGCTTCATTTGCTTCTTCTCTACAACCGATCTCCCGCATCTCGGTTATTTCCGCTTCAAGCCATCTTTCCAGCTCATCAGCATCAATTGTGTCTTGCATTTCTTTGCCCCTTATATGATATATTTTAATTATACCCGCTTACCAATTTCATCAACTGATAAGCGGGAAGGAGAAAAAATAGTGAATAATGATGAAAATGATGATTTATCTTCCTTTCGGAAGACGTGCTACTGATGGGACTCGAACCCACACTCTAATTAATAGAATAGAATTTTAAGTTCTACATGGATACCAATTTCATCACAGTAGCAGATAATATACGCAAATTTACATGAAAGTGATCAGTTTTCGCTTTCCCTATCCTAGAGTACGTTTCTCTTTCGCCACCCTCAATTTGCGTATATAACTGGCCATGTTGGATTCGAACCAACGAATAACGGTGTCAAAGACCGTTTCCTTAACCCCTTGGAGAATGGCCAATATAATTATGCACTTAAGCTTTTCTTTTTATAATATAGTGTAAAGACGAATTTATTTTTACAATTTGAGATTTTTGACATCATAATAATTTGAAAGGAGGATTTGCCTATGAGTGTACTCGACTCGATAATTGATGAATTTTCTACTCAATTACAAGTTAGTCCTGATGTAGCTTTTGAAAATTTCAATACTAGTGTAAATAATTTGCCAAGCAAAATTATAACAGAAGCGGAATATCAAAAGAAGACTCAGCATTTACGCTTGGAGATTCTTGATGTAGATCGATTCGTCAAAGTAAACGACTGCAAAGAAGTCACCAATCCAGTTTTCTTTAGTAGAGCTGGCGTACCAACGGATGATGGATTTCTCTCAAATAGTATTTTTGGTATTACAAGAGAAGAGAGATCTGGAACCTTTGCATATGTAGATCTTGGAGGATATTATCTAGATCCTTCTTGCTATAAGAACTGGTGTAAGATTGATAAGAATGTAAAAGATGTAATTGGAAAAACTGGTACTTATAGTATTGATTCTCATGGCTATCTTGTAGAAGATCCAGCAGGAAAGAATGGAATTAAATTCCTAAAAGATAATATCGATAAAATTAATTTTAAACGTACAGACTCTATGAAACGAGACATGCGGGTAAACTATCTTGAGTTCAATCGAAAAAAGATGTTTATTAGCAAATATATTATTATCCCTCCTTATTATAGAGACACCAATACTAGTAGAGGTGGTACGGTTGGTGTAGATGGAATTAATAAACTATACCAGAGACTATTACTTGCAGTACAATCTTTAAAGGCTACACAGGAATATGGGTTTGATGCCTCTGGTGCAATGGAATTACGAGTTCAGGAAATATTGCTTGCTATTTATGATTGGGCTTGTGGTAATACCAATAATAGTATTCAAGTAGATAAAGGAGTAGGACTTGGCCAGAAATTTGGTATCCTGCATCATGCAGCGATGAATAAGACCTCGAACTATTCTGCAAGACTTGTTATTTCTGCACCAGAATTAAAAGTCCACCGTCCAGAAGATATGGTCGCTGATATCGATCATGCTGCTGTGCCTTTGTTTGCAGCAATTGCGTGTTTGAGACCATATATTATATTTTGGCTGAGACGATTTTTTGAGAATGAATTTATTGGCACAGAGAAATATCCTGTTGTAGATTCGAGCGACAATATTACTTATATTACGCCAAAAGATCCATTGGTACAATTCTCAGATGATAAACTCGTAAATGAGATGGAGCGATTTATTCATGCATATAATGATCGCTTTGCTCCCATTATGATACAATCTGTTGAAGATGGCAAAACATATTATATGTCTTTCAAAGGATCAAAGGGAGAGTCTAATAATCCTACCAAGCCAATTAAAGTTAATTCTTCTGATCCTTATTCTAGAAGATTGACCTGGTGCGATTTATTCTTTATGGCTGCGGTTGACCAATCCAAAGGAAAGAATGTATTAATTACCAGATATCCGATTGATACAAGAGAGAATATTGTACCTACTGGTATTAATATTGCTTCTACAATGGAAACGGTAGAAGCTTATGTAAATCACCAATTTTATCCACACTATCCTAAGATTACCGATAAAGAAATTGGTATGGATACTGATGCAAAATTTATTGATACTCTTAAAATGACCAATACTTTTCTACCAGGTCTTAATGGGGATTAACAAAAATGTCGTAGTCCCGCCTTATGGTAACATAGGGGCAATAACCTATCGAATTGCTGGAAAGCTTTGAATACCTTTTAGCCTATATGGTGATGAAAATCAGAAACAAGTAAAAGGTTAACTCATGTGGAAACACTAAAAGTTGTTAAAAAAAGTAATCAGCATCTAAGCTTTCATAAATTTATTTTTAATCATATATTTACCTCATCCACAATTAAGAATGTTGCATCTAGGTATGAAAAACGTTGGGTTTATGATAAATTTATGAAAGAAAGATCATCGACTATCGAACGGCAGAATAAAATCTGAACCAAGTAGAGTACATCTATATGATGGAAGTGGTAGGCATCCAAAATAAATGGATGAAGATATAGTCAAAAAATGTACGATGGAGATACCGTTTCAATTAAGATTCCTTTTACAATAGAGGCAAATGAAGAACTTGATCAGCTTCGTAATAGTAAGAGATACTATCTTGATTTAGGTGGAAAGAATATTAAAAAGTCTGAAGGAGACTGTATTCAATCTTTGTATATGATGACAAAAGTATTGGATCAAGATAAAAATAAAATTGTATCGCCAGTATTTTAATTTAAAAATAAAAAATAAATTAGATATAACATTAGAGTAAAGGTTGAGTTACAGCCTAAGTTAGTCGTAAAAGAAGTTTTGATGAAAGATTTTATTATTGTTGATGTGGCTGTGTTCATCGGTACTTCTTAAGGAAGTATTCTGACAACAGACAACAGATGTGAAAATAAAAAGAAATCTTACTCATCGAAAGTTACGACATGTGATACTCCAGTGGTACACCCAGCTCGTATTATCGAGCTGGGTGGTTTTATAACTTTATTATAAAGAAATTATGAATGTCAATATTTCTTATGATGTGTCCATTTTAAATTCCTTCCTTTCTCCATGGAGATAGCAATATCTCCATGGCATTTTTATTCTAAAAAAGAAAAAATAAAAGGAGAGACTAAATTACATGCCTCTCCATTTATTTTTATCTTATCATACTCGCATATTCAAGTCGAGTGGGGAAGATGATAAATTCCTTCCCATCCTTCCATGCCAGCTGGCCTTGAAACAATTTTACATATTTAGAGATCATTTTTATATCCGTTTTATTTTTACGGATATAAAGCATACAATATCGTATGCCCGATTTACATGTGATCTCATACAGGCCGTCATCTGTTGTTGTGAATGCAAAGGCTTTGCATCCATTTTTATATGCCTTAATTCGAGCGTTTTCGATATCTCTAATGATGCTAAATTCAATATCACTATTTCCGAAAATCATCTTCTTCTCCTGATCTATATTTTACATCCCGATACAGGGATATGAAATTTATTGTGTAGCAGTAATATTACTACTACTTATTATCACTTATATAGTATATAATTGAAAATAATGACTTTTACGGTTTTTTATAAATTGGACATTTATATAATTTGAAAGGAGGTTCTAATATGATTATATTGAATCAGATGCAGAATCTAAAGGTTTATCGGGTTCCTATGCTTATGCCTACTTTAGATTCGGATAAAAAGAAGCATTCTGCAATGCTTCTTCTTACTCCTAACTATGAATCTACAAAGAAGATTATACATAGTCCTTTATTGATAAACCGTCTGCGCTATCAATCATATTATATGGAAAGAGATGTCTCTTACTATATTTCTGGTAAAGTAGCAAAAAAGCAAGTTGAAAAAGAAAATTATATTTTTGGTACTGAAAATCAATTAATTGATCATCATGTAATAAATGAATCTAATACAGCACCAAATGCGAGATTGCTAGAAGACTATATCTGGTATTCTGGATATGAGAAAGACATCACAAAAATTCATGAGGCATTTAATCATGATTCTTATACAGTCATTATCAATGCTTTAAAAGATATTGCAATTCATGAAGATAGTGATATTCCTGATATCGAAATTGTTGCTGATCGAAGCTGTCCGTTAGATGAATTTGGAATACGATATGATATAGAAGGAGTAAATAAAACCTCTATTATTGTTAATCCAAGATTCGATACTGATACAATTCGGAAATGCGTTTCAGAGGCTTGTTTTAATCAATTAGTACCATCTGCAAGAAATACGATCTTTGGTGGTTATTTTGCAGAGGTCATGGGTACTGATAGGGATACTGAGTTATTTAAGGCTTTATCGAACAATAGCCTTCATGAAGCTTGCAAAATAGTACACCTGAGCGATGATGAAGTAAAAGCTGCATATCATTTACTTGAAACAGGAGATCATACTTATACATATTATCCAATCCATGCTAAATTAGATGATGAAGTAATTACAGAGTCTTCAGACTATGAACCTCAGATAGATTTTTCTACCTTTGATGAGAATGGATATATTACAGATGGAAATACAGCAGTCTTCTTTGAGAATACAAATGATATTCAGTTAAAGAAGATGATGTATGATCAGCGAATCAGAAAGAGATCGGAAGTAATTGAAATCTTAAAAGCTGTAAAGAAAGACCTTCCTGAAATTAAATATGCATTTCCAGAACTGGATCGTTATGGATCTAGAAACGTGTTTATTGATCTCCATTATTATACGGAAATCTTCTTTAAGAATTTGATGTGGAATTCTAAGAAAGGATTCAATCTCTATCTGTCGTTCTTGGATCGTTTAATTAATGATCCTAGATTTAAATCAAATGGATATACAAAGAAAACTCTTGTAATTCCAATTGCAGATTGGGTAAATAATCCAAATACTAAGATGTGGTTATATAAGCAATCTATCAATCCAGTTTCTATTTTATATCAATTGATGCTGACTGGAGATGCTCAATTACATAAGGTATTTAAAGATTGCGATATTCTCTTTATATCGGACTATTCTTTATTCCGATTAGACTTAAGTCAAATTGAACCCAAAGATTTAAAACCTTCTGCATTACGTCTTGCAAACTTAGTTCGTAAGACATTGGCAAAAGAAGATTTTGATTCCGATGAAGTAGATACCACTTATGATGATGGAAAGAAAGAAACAAAAGAAGTTATCAAGGCAAATATCATTGATCGAATTGAATTATCAAAAGGTGTTGATTTAACCGGTAAAGATAAAGCAATAAAGTCCGATATAACTAATCAGCCGATTATAAAAAGAGCACAGGAAGATCCTAATTTTTCTTTAAAAGCTTATACAGTAGATACCAATCATCCAGTGCCGGTAACACAAAAATCCACTGCAGATACTGCAGTGAAAGATGCTGAGAAACAAGCTGCTGCAAATAAAACTCCCGTATCGAAAAAGACAGACGAAAAGAAATTAAAAGATATGGAAAGAGATATGGAGGCTATTGCAAAAGCGATCTCTGATACAGCAGATCAATCATCTAATACCGATGAAGCCCTGGATAAAATGGATGATTATGATGATCTGAAAGATATGCTTGCAAATCTATCTCCGGATGGAACAGATACTGTTAATCCAGCTAGAGCAGCAAGAATGAATGATCTGGATAAGAAGTTCGTGGATAGTGAAGTTAAGGGAGAATCTGTTAAAGATATTCTCTCTAAGAATCTATCAGAGACTCCATTGGAGAAAACAGATCTTGAAGTAGACTCTCCAAATAACGAGTGGAAGAATCTTACTTATATGAACTTTGATAAGAACTATGATCTGAATAAAGATATTGTATCTTGTTTCTATCATTTTACCAAAGTATCTCATCCAATTGCAATTCGTAAACTGGACGTCAAGGATCATTCTACTTCTGAAGACAGATTGGATCTGTATGATTGTCAGTGTGAGGATTCTTTTGGTCAGAGATTTTCTTTGAAACTTGATATTCCAAGAGCAGTAAATAATAGATTCTTATTGAGAGGAAACGATAAAACTATTAAGACTCAGCTCTTTAATATGCCTATCTTAAAGACTGATCTTGATACATGCCAGTGTATTTCAAATTATCAAAAGATTATGATTAGTAGATATAATACTTCTGCTGGTCGTACTTATCCAATGGCTGGTAAAATTATTAAAGCTCTATTGAAATATACTGGAAAGGATGTAGAAGTTCAAGTTGGTGATAATTCTAGAATCTGTCCGAAATATGAATTACCAATTGACTACATTGATATCTCCTCCAGTATCAATTTTATTAAAACAAAGAACTATGATATCTATTTTAATCAGGATCAATTCCACGATCAATATCCGAATATAGATGATACAATTGGTGTTCCATTTGCTTATTATAGACCAACAAAAGAAATTATCTATTTTAAGATGGAAAAGCCTACCGACAGTTTTAGCTATGCTTTATATCATCTTTTTGAAGCAGAATCAGACGGACTTTCTAAGTTAATTGAAGAAACAAAGGAACCTGCTAGTGGAGCATATAGCCGTTGTAGTATGCTGAACGAAAAGATTCCTATGGTATTGGTCTGCGGTCTTCTAGTTGGTTTAACAGAAACTCTGAAACATGCGAAAATACCGTATAAACTGATTCAGGCAAAAACAAAGCCAAGAGAGCCAATTTATGTAGATCAAGGAGTAATTCGATTTTCGGATGGATATCTGATATTCCAGGGGTCTTATGATTCTTATCTACTCTTAAATGGTTTAAAAGATTGCCATACAGAAATCTATAGTATAACTGATATCGATGATCGAAATATGTATCTTGAAATGCTTGATGATTTTGGTGGACGTATCAAAGCTGATGGTATTTATAACTTCTATGATTGCTTTGTAGATCCAATTACTTATGAGAATTGCCAGCATTATCATCTACCTACCAATTTTATTGATATCTTATTATATAGCAATGTATTACTGTCTGATAATAAATTTGTTTCTCACTCTAATATGGCATCTAGACGTATTCGAAGAGAAGAAATGATTGCAGCATATACTTATGAGACACTTGGCTTAGCTTATGGTGGTTATGCAAACCAGATTCGTCGTCATCGTAATAATCCAGAGTTTATTGTAAAACAGTCTGCTGTTATTGATAAATTCTTAGCAAGTGATATCAGTAGCGATAGCTCCACATTGTCTGCATTATCAGCTATTGAGACGACGAATGAGGTTACCTTCAAAGGTAAAGCTGGACTAAACAATAGTGAGTCTTATAGTCTTGATAAGAGATTATATGATGATAGTATGCTGAATGTATTGGCTACCTCTACAAACTTCTCCGCAAACGTTGGTATCAACCGTGTTGCTTCCATCGATATGAATATTGAAGGAGAACGTGGCTATGTAAAAACCATTAATGGTGATACTTCTCAGCTCAGTACTGCTAAAACATTGTCTGCAACAGAAGCAATGACACCGTTTGGTACAACCAGAGACGATGCTACCAGAACGAATATGACTTATATTCAGACTGCTAAACATATGATGAGAACAGAATATTCCGATCCATTACTGGTAACCAACGGATTTGATCAAGTTCTTCCTTATATGACAACAGATAAATTTGCTTATAAAGCAAAGAAGTCTGGTAAAATTGCTTTAATTGATGATGAGAAAGTTATTATCGATTATGATGATGGAACGCATGATTATATTAATCTAAAAGAAAGTGTAGAAAAGAACTCTGATGGTGGATTCTATGTTCCGCTTAAGCTCGATTTAATGAAGGGAATTCGAGTTGGATCTAGAGTTAAAGAGAATGATATTGTTGCATATGATACAAAATCGTTCTCTACCTCTGCAGGAGAATCTGATAAACTTACATACGACATTGGTAAATTAGCAAAAGTTGCAATTATCAATACGGATGGCGGATATGAGGATGCTGGTATCTGTGGAGAAACACTATCAAAGAAACTTGCTGCCAGAGTCATCAAAAAAGTGGATATGATCATCTCAAAAGATGCTACCATTTATAAGATTGCTAATGTAGGAGATGAAGTTAAAGTAAATGATCCTTTAATTATCTGGAGTGATCCACATGATGAAGAAGATGCTGATACTTTGGCAAGAGCACTTGGTACTTCTACCGATGAAGTGTCTGAATTTGGTCGTAGATCTTTAAAATCTTCTACTACTGGTAGAATCGCAGATATTAGATTATACCGTACTGTAGATATTGATGAGATGTCTCCTACTTTACAGAAAATCTTTACAAATTATGAACGGCCGATTAAGAAATTAAAAGCACAATTGAAAGCGGATAATATCGATACGAACGAGTTACCAGCAGATTATAAACTAGATGCTACTGGTAAATTAAAGAAAGCAAGAGATGGATTCTTAGTAGAGTTCTTTGTTGAATTTCTTGATACCGTTGGTATCGGTGATAAAATCGTTTATTTCAGTGCAAACAAAGCAGTCATAGATAATATTATTCCAGAGAGTAAAGCTCCATATACTGACTTTAGACCAGAAGAACCGGTAGATGCATTTGTATCGGTTACTTCTATTGATAAGCGTATGGTATCTAGTACTCTTGTTTATGGATCTCTACAGAAATTACTAATCGAATTAGATCGTTCGGTAAAAGATATTCTCGATATCCCGTACGATAAGACACAAGCATAATAAATATAGACGAAGGGGATCATGAAAGCAGTATATAAGGGGTATCATGCATTTATTCGATATAGTAATACAAATGATTCTTGGTATGGTAAAGTATTAAATATCAAAGAAATCGTTTTATTTAAATCAAAAAACTTTAAACAAGTTATACAAGAATTTCATAAAGCAGTCAATCAATATATTGCTAAAAAATAAAACACCCCTGAGGAGTATATTACTCCTCAGGGATATTTGTTTAATATGCGCTTTTATTTATATTAAATCAACCAGCAAGGGTCTCCTCGCCGAAGTCAAGGATAAGATCAGATCCAGAAACAGTTCCAAGAGCATCAAGCTTAGCCTTGTCTGCTGCAGACATCAGACCATGAGTAGAATTAGTTGCCTCATCATACTCAACACCGATACCAGTAACAATGATGTTTCCATCTGCATCAGCGGTAACAGTCGTCGTACCAGCACCAGAGATCTTATGAGATGCAGTAACCTTGCTGTTCTCGACATGATTCAGGAAGACGGAGCCATTTGCAATCGTAGCGGCTGCATCAGCAGTACCAGTTGCAGCATTGGCAACAACAGTCTTGGAATCATAGTGGGTATTCTTAGGAGCATACAGCTTCGTAGCGGTACCATCAACAGTAACAGTACCAACAACCACATTAGCATCGTCAGCAGCCAGACCCTGAGCAACGGTGACAACGTTAGCACCAGCCTTGACACCATCTAACTTAGCCTTATCAGCAGCGCTCATGAGACCAGCAGCAGTGGTAGAGGCGTTTTCGTAAGTGGTATCGTGTGCGGATACGGTAACAGTGTTGGTAGCAGTGTCTGCCTTAACCGTAACATTATCACCAGCAGCAATGGTCATCGTAGAGGTCTTGCTACCAGCGGTAACAGTATCCTCACCAACCTTCACATAGCTGAATGCGTTCTGGTTAACCTCTGCACCCGCAGCAATGCCATCCATCTTAGCCTTGTCTGCTGCAGACATCAGACCATGAGCGGCTGTCGTAGCATCAACATAAGTAGTATTGTTGTCCTGAGTCTCGAAGGAAGCAGTAGAACCATTACCATAAGTAACAGTAACAGTCGTTCCCTTAGCAGCGATACCCTTGACATACGTAGCCTGGATGTCGTTACCAGCAGCATCCTGAGAAGCCTTCGTAGCCTCATCAGCCTTCAGAGCGGAAGTAGCTGCACCACCTGCCGTTGCAGAACCTGCATAGAGGTGAGTATGCTCAGCCGGAGGGAAGACACTAGGCTTATTCCTGACGTTAGCCCACTCAACAGCACTTGCAGTAGCAGCAGTATACTCTGTGAATGCTTCAGCAGTACCGAGCTTGGAATCGTCAACGACGAAGTACATAACACCAGTATCGTTCTGCTTAACAGTATCGCCGTTCTGAACGTCAGTAGAGGTCAGAGCAAGACGTGCTTTCTCATCAGCAACGACAGTCAGACGCTCAAGAGCACCATGCGGAATGTTGTCAAGAGGAACAATACCAGTCAGTTTCGTGGCATCAAGCTTCGTCACTGCGATATCAGTAGCAGCAGAGCCATCGAAGGAAGCAGAACCAGTAGCAGCACCAGACAGAGAAATCGTTACAGGAGTGGTAAGCTTACCAGCAGATGCAACAACCTTATCTGCATCAGCAGTGTTGTCAACGTTCTCAAGACCAAGATTCTTCTTGGTAATGATGACATCACCAGTACGGAATGCAGACTCAGCCTCACCCTTAATACCAGTAATGGTATTAACCTGAGCGCCAGCCTCGATACCATCCATCTTAGCCTTGTCAGCTGCAGACATCAGACCAGCAGTCGTAGTCGTAGCATTAACATAGGTGGTATCATGAGCAGCGATCGTAAGAGACTTAGTACTAGCATCTGCAGTCACAGTGACGTTTTCACCGGCAACAACAGAAACAGTATCGGTCTCAGCTGCAGCAGCGACAGTGGTATCACCAACCTTGACATTACTAAATGCCTTCTGGTTGACCTGAGCCTTAGCCTCGATACCATCCATCTTAGCCTTGTCATCTGCAGACATCAGACCAGCCTTATTAGAGGTAGCCTCAGTATAAGTGGTATCATGAGCAGAGACAGTAACGGTCTTAGATGCAGCATCAGCAGCAAGAGTTACGTTCTCACCGGCCTTGAAAGTGACATTATCACCAACAGCAGTCGCGCTGATAGTATCGGCACCAACCGTAACCTTAGAGAAGGAATAGGTAGCACCCTGCTTCTCAATAAGCAGACTAATCGCACGCTTCAGAGCAGCGATATCATTCTTGAGAGCAGCACCAGAGACAACCTTTGCCACAGCAGCATCAGCAGTAGCAGAAGTATCCTCGGTAAAGCTAATGGTATCATTCTCAGTATCGCCAATAGCATAAGGAAGTGCAGAATATGCAGTCTTGCCATCACCGAGCTTGATCCTAGAATGACCAGTGCCTACACCAGTATCGGGAACCTCGACGAAAATCTCACCATTCTTCAGAACGAGAGTTCCCTTCTGAGCCATAACGCTTACTTTACCACGGTGAGGGGCAAAGTACTTATTTTCTAAAGCAGCCATAAATAGTATCTCCTTTGTGAATTTATTGTATGACTAATAGAATTGGTTTATACATCAAATATGGTAAATTAACCTTCAAAGCCGCAATCAATGTCTCCAAGGATATCAGCTTTGGAATATTCGAGATCCAGCCAAGCGGATAAGCCATCTCCAACTTTAAAACCGTTGTTGGTAGAATCATATCCGATTTCGCCGTATGATAAAACGGGATTATTGATCTCCCAATTTTTAGCGGTATCTGACCGTAATTGAATCTTATGGGAATCCGTATCAGAAGACGAACCTCCATCGATAGAACTAGCTGCGCCTCCATCAAATGCATAAGGAAGATCATTATATCTCGTCTTACCATCACCAATTTTAAATTTGCAAGTTCCTGTTCCGATACCGGTTTCAGGATACTCGACAACTAGTTCCCCACTTTCAACTACAGGATTTACTGTGGTCCAAGCTTGCAGATCACCTCGTCTAGGGCATATTGTAGAAAGTGCCATGACAATTCTCCTTTCTGTTTATAGGGACTATTTATCTAAATGTTCTAGAATCATGGTCCCTCTCATTATCAATTTTAAAAGTATTCCCATGCAGAATTAATAGAACTGAGATAATTCTCCACTTGATCTGTCAGAGTATTGACATGATCTTTCATGTATTGGTCTGTGCTATCAGAGAGCTTCTGCATCTGTGCAGCAATTTTATCGTATTTCTCCAATACTTCTGTCATAGTGCTGCTATAAGCATTCATTGCATCTTTGATTTTTTGTGGAAGCGTATCCAATACGTTCTGGGAATCTCCTAATGCAAATGATATCTGAGCTTGAAAGTTGTCTATGCCAGTTTTATATTCATTATATTCTTTAACCAATTTCTGGAAATCGGATAAGGATGCTTTATCCCCCGTATATACAAATAATCCATCTCCATAAAGTTGAATCATATTATCGATATCTTTTGATATTCTAATATCAGTCTTTACAACTTTATTTTCTATCCTGGTTATTGCAGTCTTAGTGGCAGATCCTTTATAATCCTGCATTCTATACCATTCACCATGTACTGGTTCTTGCAGGTCTCCATCAAAAATAAACTTTGAATTCTTTGGATCAAACTTTACAACAAGATTCTGATCAATAGAAATATCATTTGCCAAATCAACCGTAAGCTGATATTTTCCATTATTATAAGGGAGAATAATCGATTTAGAATGAATATCTAGATAACGATAATCAGACTTCATGAAGAAAGTTGAACCGGTTAATTTAAGATATTGTAATTGTGATATATCAGAAATTGTAGCAACCTTTGTAAACTTCTTTTCATATGCTTGATAAATATCTCCAGAATAGATTAAGATATACAGAATATAATCAGGAGGTAATTCGGTTGGTAATTCCGTGGTAATCACAAACGGATCTGTATATAAAACTCCTCCTTTATACAGAACCAATTTATCATATACATAGTATATGGTATTTTCATCTCGATTGGTAGAAGAAGGTAAATCTACATCTTTACATACAACAAATTTGTACATAATATTTTACCTCCTTAGTACGAGAAAATAAACGACAACGATTTTGTCTCAGAATCATAAGATATGGAACAACCACCATCGTTTGAACCATTCTTTATTTTCAATGCTCCGGTCATTGTATCACCAGAACGATTTACTTTCGTATCTTCCAAAGATTGTGTCTTTGACTTTAACGTAGCAATATCAGAAGTATTGGTTGTTACCTTAGGAGTCAAAGCATTAATTGCAGATTGATTAGATGAAGCTGTATTGGTGACAGATTTAATATTATTCTCTGCTGAAGTGACTCTTGTAGTCAAATCACTGATATTCGATTTATTGGTATTTGCCTCTGTAGTAAGAGCAGTGATATTCGACTTAGCGGTCGTCATATCATCTTTTAGAGTACCAATATTACTGTTAATCGAAACGATCTGATTATTAATTGAATTAATTGCAGCAGTATTATTGCCAGTCTCACCAGAAGTACTGGATTGACCGTTCTCCAAAGAACTTAATCTACTTTCAATGGTAGTACGACTGGATTTCAGATCAGATACATTACTCTGTAAAGTAGAAACATTTGATTTTAAAGTATTAATATCTGATGCATTGGTAGCAATATTTGCTGCATTAGCCTGAATATTACCAGCATTGGTATTAATCTTATCTGTATTTTTCTGAACTGCAGTGGTAATATTATTATTAATGGTCTCTGTCAGTTCTGTAATCTTATCATTAAATTCTGTTTTCTTTACATAGTTTTCCAGATCTGCTGTATTACTAGCAGTCTTAATATAGTAATTTCCATCACTGACCCAGATATATGTTTCATAATCTGTATCAGAATTTCCAGCAACCTGTAAAAAATAAATAACGCCATCTTCACCTTTTACAGGTAAACTTTCTCCTCCATTGATAACTCGTACAATAAACTTCGGCAACGCAGCTACTTTTGTATATAAATCAGTAAGCTTTTCATTTACTGTGCTAAAGTTACTCTCTGCAGTAGTCTTTGGATAATAGGTAGTAGAGATCTTGTTACCAGCAGAATCATTTGTAGCAGCTTCCGCTAAGATAACAGTTAATGGTTGAATCTTCTTTGTAGAGGCATTATAAAAGAAAACCTTATAGGTATCATTTGAAATATAGATGGTAGGCAGACTATGAGGCTGAAACGATAAATTAGTAGCAGTAAGTTCCTTCTCTGAGTATTCATTCTTTACATCCGATATTCTCAGACGATGATTTGAAATATCTAGATATTGCTGCCCTTCTACCGTAAAAATCATCGATCCAGATTCATAACCTAGCTTGCTAAGATTTGCTTCCGGTCCATATTTGAAATGATAATCAGGAGAGAACTTATTTGTAGCCATTATGTAGCCTACTCCTTTCTTAAAATGCTATGGAGAGAAGAATAACTTCCTCTCTCCATATCATCATTTTGACTTAGTAGTTTAAATTATGAAAAATTAAGCTGTAACGGTAGATGCATTTGCGTCGGTATCCGTTGTAGTCGTTCCAGCATCTACAGGAGTCTCAGGCTTTGTCTCTTCTGCAGGCTTAGCACCAGCAACGACAACATACTTGCCATCCTTCTTCTCCCAATGCTGCTTCGTCTCATCCAGAATCGGAGACTCTCTATCAAAAGTACCACCAGAAATACTAATGACAGACTGTGCGCCATCCTCTGCAAGAAGTCCAGAGAAATCACCACCGGAAATAATAATATGTCCTGTATCGTTCGTATCATCATAATACTTTGTATAGACAGCAAACATATTTCCAGAGATGCCAGAAGCAGCTTGTCCCTCGGCATTAGCCATCGGAACAACACAATCTTTAATGGTCATCTTATTAACGTTAAAGAGTCCGCACTGGCCAGAGGTAAAGATACCACCTTCAACGACAGCAATGCCACCATCATCATTCTTAAGAGCATTACGTCCACCATAGAAGGTTCCAGACTCAATCGTAATAGACGGATTTGCAATATTGGTTCCGACAACATAACCACTTCTCGGATCGGTCTTAGTATAATCATAATATCCGTTATCAATAACAGAAGAGGTCATCTTATCACGAAGATAAACAACTGCATTTCCAGTGATTACCATTGTACCATGGTTCAGAATTGCATAGTACTCAGCCTCGGACTTAGTAACCATAATTCCATCAACGATGGTAACACCATTATTGTAAATACCAGCTTTACCAGCAGTGATATTATCAATCATTCCCTTACCAGTAACAGTAAGTCCACCACCAAGCTCAATCGTAATGGTATCGGCTGCCTTATTCTTGAGGGTATGACCAGCCAGATCCAGCTTAATAACCTTACCAGCTTTAATTACAATATCCTCAGCATAATCCTTAGCCAGTCTAACAGTAGAACCATTGGACACCGCATCAATGATCTCCTGAAGAGTACGATCTCTCAACTCACCAGTCTTCTCATCCTTAATCTTATCACTATAGATCTCCGGATACGTGATCTTAAGATCATCCTCCTTCAGATACTTATGATACGGCTTCGGAACAATCGGCTCCTGCTTCGGATACCATCCATTTCCAGCTCCCTGGAATACACCAATTTGATCAGACATTTTAGTTTCCTCCTAATATAATTGTGTCAACTATTTGTCTTTGCTTCTTGATCTGCTTGCTTCAGAAGAGCAACCATACTCTTCAGCATAGTAGCATAAACATCGGGTCTCAAATTCGTCGGAAGGATTTGTTTTACCTTCTCAACGTATTTTGCATCATCATCTGCAATTCCAGGATCTATTGCCTGTAATGTAGAGACGTTAAGCCATGTCACTCCATCGTCTACAGATAACTGTAAAACATTTCCAACCAGACGAAGATTAGAAATATTATACTCTCCCGTAGGAGAAGTAATGTCGCTAAAGTCTGCGGCTTTTCGAACAATAGAAAGATCGAGAATCTTATTTATCGTGATTCTGGTTAACGTTGCTCCACCATAAGCAGAAGCATCAATAACCATGATCCACTTATTAGCATCACAACAACAAGAATTCACACTATCAGAGACAATCTTAGTGACTTTACCAGTTTCTGTTCGTCTTTCACCGTTATAATTATAAGTCACAGTTACGATATCACCAGGTGCAATTGTATACTTTTTCACAGTACCATCGTCAAAAGCAAGACTGACATTTGTACACTGAATGATATCATATGATATATTCATCAGACTACTCATTATAGTACTCCTTTCTTCAGAATTTGAATTGTTTCATTATATAGAAGTTAAAGTATTCCTCTAATTACATCAAATACGTGAGAAGAGGAATTACCTCTTCTCACCATTAGAAAAATCGGGATCTTTGATTACAATATGCAGCTGTTCACTTCCATCTTTTGCGTGCATAGTTTTTACTTTAGGAAGAATTCGTTCTGGTGCTGTAAGAGGAGCTACATGTTTTGATTCAATGAATTGATCACTCTTTTCACCAGCACTCATCATCATAACGCCAGGTAATGATGTCTTATATCCGGTAGATTTTGTACCACTACTTTTTGAAGAAGTCTTCTTATTGGTACGAACTGTTTTTGAAGTTTTCTTCGACGATTTCGCTGTAGAAGAAACTGTTTTATTAGTACGAATAGAACCAAGATAACGACTGGCTGCATCTGTATTCTGATAGGTTGTTCTCGTTGATACACTCATACCAATTGGAGTAATCGTGGTGATCTTTCTTAAGTATAATAATAACGACATACCAAATTCACCATTATTATTTTTAATGACCTGTACTTTCGATATCATCGAATAATCACCATCATATTGTTCATAGCCAGCATAATTCTTCAACTTATAAGATTTATTTGGTGTAAAAATATCCCCATCGATATTTTCTTTAGAGATTTGTATAATAATTGAATTTGATTCATAGATATTCTTATATAGATTTGCATTACCACCACGTCTAAACGTCTTCTTTACAGTAGATCCTTTTGCATTATTAACATTCAGATCTGCATAGGTTACATCTCCAAAATCATCAACAAATACAAGTTGGTTTGCTGTATTATCTGATGTCTTATCCAGATTTAAATTTGTATTGGCTGGATTAATATACATCATATATCCATCTGATACTTTCTCAATGCCTTCCATATAGGCATTTGCAGAAGTAACAGGTTGAATTGATAATATAATATTATCTGGTTCTCCATCATTTGCAGATATCGCTTGAGCTGACCAATCAACAAGATATGATTTATCAAAATCCATAAAGAATTCATATTCAGTATCATAGAATGGATTCTTTTGAAAAAAGAATTTTAATAGATCGTTTCTAGAAGTAACTGGAGGAATTACAATTGTACTAAAGGTAGGATTGTATAGTGTAGGTTTTACCACACACTTTAATCCTTCCAACGCTTTTAGTATTAATGTATTTTCATCAATATTACTATAGATCCCATTAAAAGAAGTCTTACTATTATTAATCAGATCCATACTCAACAATGCCATTGTAAGAGTTCTATATGCAGAATGATCAGAAAATGAATCTTCATCTAGAGCCTCTGTATAGTTTGGATTTGATGTAGATGGAATATATGTAAATTTTCCATTAATGGTTACTCTCGATAACGCATTCGCATTTAGAGCATTAAACTTCTGAATCTTTAATAATACTTTTGCTGTTTTCTCTTTTTCTATAAACTCTGTATAAAGAGCTTCTGTCAATGCCAACGATAGATAGATTACTGGCATATGACGTTCCTGATACAAATATTCTATCATGATATATTTAACCATCATAGAATCTATTGTAGTGCTTTTTCCACCGTCTTCAACCAAAGCCAATTGTACATCAGCTTTATACGCTTGCCTCGCCATTACTATCCTCCGGATATAATACCTTTAACAAACGATCTACATAATCTATAGTCTTTTGTGTCATTGCAGCCCGCTCATCTTTTGCGTGGTTTTTCCAAAAATCTACAGAAGATAACTTATTATACATCGACATTGCTTCCCAATCAGACATCATTTCAATAATACTGATAATATCCATATCAATTGGTGCATGAGGACGAGATTCTACAGTCCAATCAAATGGATGATCATAAGCAGCTCTTTGTGTAATATTGCACCAGCACCAGAATAATGGATGATGAGAATTGTAGGTAAAATGATGTTTCCAAGCTTCATTAAATTGAGCATCTGTTTCTGTCGAGTCTATATCATCTACCTTCTTTTCTGCTGGTGTAGGATTAAAATGTCTACGATATCCATCAAACTCTTCTTGAGAGTATTTAGATGCATCATGATTTTCTATATAACTTCTAGAAGCATCAATAATATCAATCGAATCTGATAAAGTATAATCTGGTAATATCAATCCTTCATTAGAAAGAAACAATTTTCCATAAGCTAATTTGACATTATGAATATGATTGTCAACATACTCCATATATGCTTCTTTTTCTTTTATAAGATCCGGATCAGTATGATCGATAAAAAATAAAGCCATAGCAATAACCTCCAAAATATATTAATAAAATGTGTAAGGCAGTACTGCCTTACACACCATTATTTCAATTACTTATCAAACTTATGATACTTAGGGCACTTGCTCTTGCAAACAACCTTGTTGTAGGAAGGAACAACTGTAGTCTTCTGACTCCCCGGAACCGTTCTCTCCTTAGAGGAAACAGATCTACTGATCAGAGAGGCTTCTGCATCTTCGGACTGAACAATCGGAAGCTTTCTACCTGTAGAAAGATAGGTCTCAGTAAAATCACGATTGTTATCAATCAGGAAGATTGCATCCTTCTTTGTAAACTCATACTTAGAAGCAAGTTCGTTTGCAGACTTTGCATCAAGTCCAGTAATCGAAGCTGTTGTAGAAGCTAAGAACTTTGTAGCTTCTTCTCTAGGGCATCTCTGTCCAATCAGACCCTTATTCTTATCATAGATAGAAACCTTGAAATCAGGATCGTTCAGCATAGTTCGCATAACGCGAATCTCGTCGACTCTAGAAGAACTCCTCTGCTTCTTTGTAGACTCTCTGATTTCATCCATTAACTGCTCCATGTTTTGCTTCTCTTCACTCATTGTTTGTTTCTCCTTTCTGAGAATCTTTAGATTCGAAAAAATAAATAGGAGAGAATGGCTTCGGCTTTTTTCCAAACAGAAGTATGAACTTTTTAAGTTCATCATCTTTGTTTTGTTTCAATACATCCATAAACTCTTTCTCTTCCATTTATTTTTTCCTCCACTTCTATTTATTTAATAGTTGCCGTATGTGTATAAAATTACATACGACAACTACCAATAAAATAGTAGTAAATATTACAAATACCATTTCAGCTGTATGACAATACATTTAAATTGATTCATTTGCTGTTTCTGATAATATACGCATCATGATTCATGTATTCGTTATGATACTATAGGTAAGTTTGATTCATTTATATATTTTGAAAATATGAAAATCGTGATTCATTTTAACTGTATGAAAATATTAATGAAATAATTCATTTGTTATTTATGAAAATACGAGTAAATTGATTCATTTTTTACCTATGAAAATATAGGTGTGTTGATTCATGTATTCGTTATGATGCTATAGGTAAGTTTGATTCATTTGCCGCTTATGATAATTTAGTCTTTCCGATTCGTTTCTTTGTTATGATAATATTTGTAACTTGACTCATTTTCTATTTATGATAATATTTATAACTTGATTCATATTCTATGGATGAGATATTATATGCATTGACTCATTTTTTACTAAGTGAAATTTTCCCTCAGATGATTCGTGTACATATGTTGAGATTTAATTCTTCATGACTCATATAAGATGTATGAAAATTTGAAGACCTCGATTCGTTTGATTCGTAACGTGTCTTATGATAATTAATACCTTTGACTCATATAAGATGTATGAAAATTGCGAACTTATGACACATTTGCTTTGATTGAAATTATGTATTATTTGATTCTTTTCATTCCACTGAAACTTTATATCTTATGAATCATTTTCTTACGTTGAAAGTTCTTTGTGTGAGATTTATGTCTTGATTATTTATCATCAGACATCTTTATAGGTTTGTCTTTAATTGGAGATTTTACATCTATGTACTTCTTTCTTTTAAAGAAGTTTTTTATATCATCTAAAGAGAGTCCATGTTTAACCTTCTCATCTTTTAATAAGATCGAGGTTGATTCTTTTACTTTCAATTCTTTTTCTCTCCTTTCTCTTTTTATCGATCATCTCGTCTCTGATATCTTTTTTCTTCGACGAGTCTTTTATAAAACTTTTATAGACTGAATAGGTCTTGAAAGTTTTATAGCTTGAAGATACCACATCAAAACACCGCTCATTCTGAACGAGTTCGAAATTATTACTGGTTGCAATCATATATACGTTTATGTCATTATCTTTTTCTACTTCTGGTATAAATTTCAATAATTCGTTTTTAACAACGTCGAGTGCATCAATAGATAGGCCACTATCAATACCATCCATTATTACAACACATCGATTTGAAATTGTTTTTGTTGTACTACTCTTTACGACTTTAGCGATTCTGCTTGCTGTCGTTAAAAGAGAATCACAAATATTCTCTCCTTCTGACTGTACCAATCTTCTTGCTCCTTTAGCCGTATCGTGATCGAGCATATATTCAGTAAAATTTGCTCCTCCCTCTTTAATATTTCTAAAAGAAAATACCGCAATATCATTCTGTTTACATATTGTTTCAATTTGATTTATAAATGTTGTCTTTCCGGCCCCATTACAGCCAATCAATACCGTTAATCCTGGCTGCAAAGTGATTCGATTAGATTTATAGAAATTAACTCCAGTTTCAAGCGGATCTTGATCAATCTGAAATGTAATTGATGTTGGATCTACTTCATCAATACTATATCCTTTGCTATTTAGAGATAGTTCTCTATTACGTTCCCTTTCAGTCATATTACTTCCTCCTTATCTATATTATAGTATATAATTGAAAAAATGTTTAGGTAGCAGATAATTCTGCTACCTAAAATATTATTCTTTATTATCATCTTGATAGAATGCTTCCATTGCATCAAGAGGAGTCGTATGAATAACACTATCATGGAACGCTTTCATCGAGATATTCTTTAATTTTGAGGAGACATTACTCATCATCATTCCAACGTTATCAGACAACTGGTATAATAATTCTCCAGCACAAATATTACAAATACCAGTTTTCGATTTACACATACTTGCAAAACGAAACTTTACTTTCTTACCAATATATTTCGACCTTGCATTATAATTCAATAATTCATAAGATCCATCTGATTTAATCATATAATTATACATCCAAGAATCAATATTCTCATCAGTAAGTAATACAGTCACATATTTATCGCTATGGCAGTCAGAACCCTTTGGATCAAGTTTAACGTGTTCGTAGGCGGAAATCATTAATTTTTCCCAATATCCACCAGTACGTGTCTTATGTCCACGAGAATACGCACCCTGAACACCAGTACCTGCCATTGTAGAATACTCATCTGCTGATACACCATCAATCAAATTACTTGTTACCAGAGTATACTTATTTTTTGCATATGGATCTGGATTCATAACAGCACCACGCATAATATAAGTATTCTTGAAATTATTTCCGATTTGTCCGCCAGCACCAGATAACATCGTATCTATTGCGGGATCATCTCCAAGATAATCTGTTGCATATTTGATTAATTCATTAGAGATTTTTTCAATAACGGTCGGATCTCCGGTCTTCAGTTCATCCTTATATTTCTCTAATAATTCTTTCTTTTTCTTATTAATGATCTTAGAGCAGGTAATCAATTTCTCTGTATGGTTAGGAGAAATAATATCCTCATATGGCATTAACCATTGCATGGTATTCTCCCAACCTTTTAATTCTTCTGTGGTAATTTCATCCTCTATCAGAGCATAAGATAATCTCTTTTCAATTTTACCATAGGCTCCTTTATTAATTGTCTTATTCCAATATCCATCAAAGAGACGATTTAAATGATATTGTCTCATGATGATATTGATTAGCCATGTACCAACTGTTGTTGTAAATTCGTTTTTATTTGTTTTTCTTTTTCCATTTTTATCTTCAAACCAATATTTACCAATTGGTACAACCAAAAGATCATAAGTACGAGCAAATGCAGGTTGATCTCCAAATTGTCCAAAAGTCTGCATCATGAAATCATAGTTGATATCTTTATAATCCATAATGAATAGCCAATCAGCAAAATTCTCTTTTGTAATTGGATCATCATTCTTTACGTCAGTTAATCCTTTTGAAGTCCATGTTTTAGAAGTTCTAGATTCTGCCATAATAAACCTCCTTATATATTTAATAAAAAGTTCGTCCAGTATACCAATACTGGACGAATAATATTATTAGAAATATACCTGATAAATAAAATCAACTGCATAGGTGAGATCAGAGAGATTGATTGCAGTAAAGTTCCATTTTGAGAACGGAACAATATCCTGATACCACTTATAGAATATCTTGTCCTGTTCTGCTGCTTCTGAATCCTCTGGTACTGTATTATCATACCAAGCCATCAGTAGAGAAATTGTACTAATATCTGCATTATCCCAACCAATTACTTTATCAAAATAATTTCTAAAGTCATTTCTGGTTACTGATAATCTCATCTCTACCCAAATCTCAGCAATCTGAGAAGAATCTACATTATACAGATTTGAAGTAACTTCAGTACCATCAAGATATCTAATATGAAGAAGCGGAGTTGTATCAAAAGCCTTAAAATAATACTTAATCCATTCTTTATCAGACTTTCGTCCAAAATAAACGTCTCTTAACTCTTGCGGTAAATCATCATCTACAGACTGATACCGAAATGGTACAAGAGAATCCGGACGAATCAAATCCAAATTGGTTGTTACATTTACCTCATTTGCAGTATTATCAAATCCATCTCTACCAGCGGCCCATAAGCATATAATCGGATCATTGTAAGGCTGTGTATCCCAATCAGAACTTAAGGTTTTATCAAGAGAAAGCATACTATTATAAGTAGGAGTAATCACTGTCTGCTCAAGACCAAACATCTTGCAGGCAGCCATTTGACTCCCCTCTAACATAATTGCATTATGCCCTTCTCTAAGTACTTCTCCAGTATTATGATTGATTGCAATAATATGCGTTTTCTTTGGACCTGCTTGTA
>Ga0256404_1004664_pt1 | contig 25479 bp, 23 predicted proteins | sample RumenRJG_01DNA_FD_185990 | JGI IMG/M metagenome (GOLD analysis project Ga0256404, IMG submission 185990) | Bovine rumen microbial communities from Lethbridge, Alberta, Canada - RJG_01 | ecosystem: Host-associated > Mammals > Digestive system > Stomach > Rumen | place: Canada: Alberta | collected...
GCAGGGGAGGCGGCCAGAAAGCCCAGGCCGGCTGACGGCAAGACTCCTGTAAAAAAGAAAAAGATCATTATCGTGACGGGAAATGGAAGTAAGGGCCGTCAGAGTTCCGGACAGCGGAGCGCCTATTCGAGCGGATCTTACTCCAGCGGAGGAACCGGATCCTTTACTTCCGGAAGCGGAAGAAAGCCCAGACCGGCCGGTCAGACAGGTGCCCGCAGGGACCAGGCAGCGGGAAGACAGAAGCCTGAGGCAAAGCCTGTACCGCACAAGATCATCCGTCCGAGCGTGAAGCCTACACAGATGGAAGTGGACTTCCATAAGCCTGAGCAGGTCACAAGACAGCCCAGAAAGACACAGGAGGCTGCTCCCGCGGCAGAGGAGATCAAGGTCACAACTGCTCCGGTCATGCCCGATGCGGAGCCCGCAATTCCTGCGGCTGCTCCCGAGGAAGTCAAAAAGCCTGTGGAAACAACGGCAGCAGTGGCGGAGGAAATCATTCAGCCCGCGGCAAAACCTGCAGAACAGCCTGAGATCAAGGCTGTTTCTGAGAGTGCGCCCGAAGAAGCGCCCAAGGCAGTGCAGACAGAAGAAGCTCCGGCAAAAACTGTACAGAGCAGAACTGCCGAGGATACAGACAGCAGGCAGAGAACAGGACAGCGCGACCGAGACAACAGGGATAACAGAGGGGCTTCCCAGAGGGATAGAAATGCCCAGGGACAGGGCAGCTCCAGAAGGGACAGCCGCGGCGGCGACCAGGGCGGTTTCCGCAGAGATAACCGCGGCGGTGACCAGGGCGGTTTCCGCAGAGATAACCGCGGCGGTGATCAGGGCGGTTTCCGCAGAGATAACCGAAGCGGCGATCAGGGCGGCGCGAGAAGAGACAATCGCGGCGGCGAACAGGTCAGTGCAAGAAGAGACAATCGCGGCGGTGATCAGAGCGGATTTAGCGGACGCGGCGCAAGACCCGGACAGGGCCCGCGCGGCACAGGAGCTCCGACGGCGGGACGCCAGGGCACAAGACCCGGTATGGCGGAAGGCGGACGCCGCAGAACATCCGGAAGAGCCGGTGAAGGCGAGACTTTCGGAAGAGAAGCTGAGAAGCACAGAGATGACAATAAGAGAAAGATGAACCAGGAGCGCGATAAGCGTTCCAAGAAGGATTTCATCTATAATGAGGATGAGACGCACAGAAGAAGCGGCAACAAGGCCGGAAAGTTCATCCGCCCTGAGAAAAAGGTGGAGACTGCTGTCGAGGAGCAGATCAAGACGATCACAATTCCTGAGAAGCTCACGATCAGAGAACTGGCTGAAGCTATGCACATGAATCCTTCTGAGATCATCAAGAAACTGTTCCTGGCAGGCCAGATCATGACTCCCAACAGCGAAGTGGAGTACGACGAGGCGGAAAAGATCGCTCTTGATTATGATATTCTCTGCGAGAAGGAACAGAAGGTCGATGTCATTGAGGAACTGCTCCGCGAGGAAGAGGATTCCGAAGATGATATGGTGACAAGGCCACCGGTAATCTGCGTCATGGGTCACGTAGATCACGGCAAGACCTCCCTGCTCGACGCGATCAGGGAGACAAACGTCACAAGAGGCGAAGCCGGCGGAATCACACAGGCGATCGGCGCATATACCATCTCCCTGAACGGAAGAAGCATCACATTCCTCGATACGCCCGGACATGAGGCGTTTACGGCAATGCGTATGCGCGGCGCGAATTCTACGGATATCGCGGTGCTGGTCGTAGCCGCAGACGACGGTGTCATGCCGCAGACCATCGAGGCGATCAACCATGCCAAGGCTGCGGGTGTAGAGATCATAGTCGCAGTCAATAAGATTGATAAGCCCGGCGCGAATGTTGAGCGCGTCAAGCAGGAAATGACGGAATACGAGCTGGTTCCCACAGACTGGGGCGGAAGCACGGAGTTTGTTCCCGTATCTGCCAAGACAGGCGAGGGAATCGAGGATCTGCTTGAGACGATCCTTCTCACAGCTGATATCCTTGAACTCAAGGCCAATTCGAACAGAAAGGCAAGAGGCCTTGTACTTGAGGCCAAGCTCGATAAAGGAAGAGGCCCTGTGGCCAATGTGCTGATCCAGAAAGGAACACTGCACATCGGTGACTTCATTTCCGCAGGCGCAAGTTCAGGCAAGGTGCGCGCGATGATCGACGACAAGGGCAGAAGGATCAAAGAAGCTACTCCTTCACAGCCTGTTGAGATCCTTGGTCTTTCCGATGTCCCGGGCGCGGGCGAAGTCATTATTGCCCACGAGACCAATGACGAAGCAAGAGCTTATGCAGAGACATATAAGAACCAGCACAAGGAAGAGCTTATCGAGGATACCAAGATGCGCATGAATCTGGATGATCTGTTCAACCAGATGAAGGAAGGAAACCTCAAGGAGTTCAACCTGATCATCAAGGCTGACGTTCAGGGCTCAGTTGAAGCGCTCAAACAGAGCCTTCTCAAGCTCTCCAATGAGGAAGTCGTGGTCAAGGTCATTCACGGCGGCGTAGGCGCGATCACCGAATCCGACGTAACTCTCGCTTCCGCTTCCAACGCGGTAATTATCGGATTTAATGTACGTCCTGACGCAACAGCCAAGGCAATGGCTGAACACGAAGGTGTAGATATCAGACTGTACAAAGTTATTTATCAGGCGATCGACGCAGTGGAGGCGGCCCTCAAGGGCATGCTCGCGCCTATCTACGAGGAACGCGTCATCGGCCATGTGGAAGTCAGACAGATCTTCAAGGCGTCCGCAGTCGGAAATATCGCAGGTTCTTATGTGCTTGACGGCGTGATCCGCAGAGGATGCAAGTGCAGGATCACAAGAGCGGGCGAGCAGATCTTCGAAGGCGATCTCGCATCCCTCAAGAGATTTAAGGATGATGTAAAGGAAGTCAAGGCCGGATACGAATGCGGACTGGTTTTTGACGGATTTGACAAGATGCAGGTATTTGACATTGTCGAAGCCTATGATTTGGTAGAGGTACCCAGAACATGAGAAAAAACAGCGTAAAGAACCGCAGGATCAATGACGAGGTGCAAAGAGCGCTGGCGGACATCGTCCGTGACGTCAAGGATCCGCGGATCAGTCCGCTGACCAGCGTCACAGGTACGGAAGTAGCTCCGGACCTCAAGACCTGCAGAGTATATGTGAGCGTTTACGGAGATGAAAAAGCGGGCGAGAAGACCATGGAAGGCCTGAAAAGTGCAGCCGGTTTCATCCGAAGCGAGCTGGCCAGAAAGGTCAATCTTCGCAATACTCCGCAACTCACATTCGTACTGGACGATTCAATTGCATACGGCGTAGCCATGTCACATCGCATTGACGAAGTGACAGCGGCAGACCGCGAGGCAGAGCTGGCCAGAGGCGAAGATACAGACGAAAGCACACAGGAACAATGAATTTACCGGAATTAGTAAAGAACTGTAAAAGGATCGGGATCAGCGGCCATGAAAATCCTGACGGGGACTGCGCGGGCTCATGCTGCGGCACTGCCCTGTATCTGAGAAAGATTTTTCCGGACGCTCAGGTGGATGTTTATCTCGAGCCTATGCAGGAATGCCTGGAAAGAAATATTCCCGGTTCTGATACGATTCTCCACGATGTGACCGGAAATGAAGAAAGATATGATGCGTTTATTATCCTGGACAGCACACCCGAGAGGATCGGAGCAGCGGAAATACTCTATAAAGAGGCGGCTGTAAAGATCAATATCGACCATCACAGAACGAATCCGGGCACAGCCGGCGCACACTGCTTCATAGACGGACATGCATCCAGCGCGTGTGAACTGGTATACGATCTGATCGCGAAAGAGCAGATCGACGCCGATATCGCCAAAGCCCTCTATGTGGGAATGGTAACCGATACGGGAGTTTTCCAGTACTCCAATACGGCGGAATCCACAATGCACGCGGCAGGGCATCTCATGAGCTACGGCTTTGATCATTCATCGGTGATCAGGGAAGTGTTCTTTGAGAGGACCTACCGGCAGGCGAAAGTATTGGGCACAGCACTGGCGCAGTCTGAACTGGCTCTTGACGGAAAATATATATTTTGCTGTTTTGACGCGGAAACGCTTAGGAAGCTCGGGGCGGAGAGAAAAGACCTGGACGGCATCAGCGCACAGCTCCTGCTCACGGAAGGAGCGGACTGCTCGGTGTTTTTCCACGAGTCAGAGCCCGGCGTCTGGCGCGCCAGCATGAGGTCCGTTCTGATCACGGATGTATCAAGGGCAGCCTCCCTGTTTGGAGGGGGCGGGCATGTACATGCTGCCGGATGCACGATCAGAACTGAGATCGGAGCGGCTATGAAAGCCGTCAGGGAGGAAATTGAAGGTCAGCTCAGGAACGCCGGAGTCATATGATCCCGGCGGGAAAGGAACAGATCCTCCATGTTTCATGGAATGATGACTATTTATAAAGAAGCGGGATATACTTCCAGCGATGTGGTGGCACGGCTGCGGGGGATCCTGCACATGAAAAAGATCGGTCATACAGGAACACTTGATCCGGACGCGGAGGGAGTGCTTCCTGTATGTTTGGGTAATGGGACCAAACTCTGTGAGCTGATCGCGGACAGGGACAAGGAATATGTTGCTGTCATGAGGCTCGGTGTTGCAACGGACACACAGGATATGAGCGGCAAAGTGCTGGCGGAGATCTCCTGTGAGGAAGTGGAACGGACCGTGACATGCGAAATGATCAGGGAGGCCGCCTCCGAGTTTACCGGGGAGATCAGCCAGATCCCTCCCATGTACTCAGCTGTCAAAGTCGGCGGGAAAAGGCTGTATCAGTACGCCCGCCAGGGACAGACAGTAGAGAGGGCCGCCAGAAAAGTTACGATCCACGAACTCGAGATCACTTCTATAGAACTGCCTCTCGTGACCATGAGAGTGCGCTGTTCCAAGGGAACTTATATACGGACCCTGTGTCAGGATATAGGGGAAAGGCTTGGGACGGGAGCGGCCATGGAGCACCTTCTCAGGACAAGAGTCGGGCAATTCAGACTTGAGGACTCCATTAAACTCGACGATGCAGAGGCGATCATGAAATCTTCGGATCCCGGCAGGATAAACGGCTGCATCCTTCCTGTGGACAGTTTCTTTGATCAGGCGCTGCGAGCCGTAGTGCGGGAAGAGGGAATGCGTTACCTGCTGAACGGAAATACACTAAAGAGAGAGTTCACGGATCTTCCCGGGACTGCAGAAGCAAAAGAAGTAAGAATGTATGACCGGAGCGGGAAGTTTTACGCCCTCTACAGATATGATCCGGTGAAAGATGAGCTCAGAAATGTCAGGATGTTCTTGTCCTGACCGGTGAAGGGAAAGGATCTTCGAATGCAGATAATCAGCGGTACAACACAGTTCAGGATCCCTGAAGGAACGGCAGTGGCCATCGGGAAGTTCGACGGTCTTCATCTTGGACACAGGAAACTGCTGGATGTGATCCTGCGCCAGAAAGAAGACGGACTGAAGGCTGCGGTATTCACATTTGATCCTTCTCCGGAGGTGTTATTTGGCATGAATCCCTCGAGGGAGCTCTCTACGAACAAAGAAAAGAGGGAGTTGTTTCGGGAGATCGGGATCGATATACTGGTCGAATTTCCTTTTAATAAGGATACTGCCGCGATCTCTCCGGAGGATTTTGTCATAGACATACTTGTGAACAGAATGAACGCGAAATTTGTGGCGGCCGGAACGGATCTCTCTTTTGGCGCAAAAGGAAAAGGAAATTTTGCCATGTTGTCCTCCCTTGCGCGTCACCTCGGTTTCGAGACCTGCAAGATCGACAAAATAGAGAGAAACGGCAAGGTCATCAGTTCTACGCTGATCAGGAGCCTCGTGGAAGAGGGAAATATGGAAGAAGCCGCTGCCTGTCTGGGAGCTCCCTATAAGATCACGGGAAAAATAGTGCACGGCAGGGCACTGGGCAGACGGATCGGAATCCCGACCCTGAATCAGATGCCTCCTTCAGATAAACTGCTCCCTCCTTTCGGAGTCTATTATTCGGAAGTGAAGACTGACGGCAGGATCTTCAAGGGAATCACAAACATCGGGATCAAGCCCACTGTGACAAACGATAACCGGGTGACGGTGGAAACTTCCCTTTATGATTTTTCGGGAAATCTGTACGGGGAGACCGCGGAGGTCAGTCTTTTGACTTTCCGAAGACCGGAGATGCGTTTTTCGGGGGTCGCGGAACTCAAAAAGACGATGGAGAAAGATATCAGGGCCGGAGAGATCTACCACGGACTCAGACAGATCGACTGAAGATCCTCTTTAGTTTACGCGGCAATGAAAATTGTGTTTACATAAAGAGAAGTTTGTGGTAAAATGCCATTTGTTTAACGACTACCGACACTTAGGCCGAAGCTGCTCCGGCGCGGTCCCGGTGTACGGCGGATCACATTAAGAAAAGGAGAAATACTATGATTACCAAGGAAAAAAAGACAGCTGTTATCCAGGAGTACGCAAGATTTGAGGGCGATACGGGTTCACCGGAAGTTCAGATCGCGATCCTGACCGCAAGGATCAAGGAACTCACTGAGCACATGAAGGCGAACAAGAAGGATCATCACAGCGCAAGAGGACTTCAGAAGATGGTCGGTAAGCGCAGAGCTCTTCTTGACTATCTCAAGAGAACTGACCTTGAAGGTTATCGTGAGCTGATCAAGAAGCTCGGTATCAGAAAGTAATTCATAGGGAATTGAGAGACGGCTCAGACCGAGGATCGGTTGCTGCCGTCTCTTTCGCGTCATGGAAAATGATGGGAGAAGGACGAAGAGAAGAAAGAGACGTAAAGAAGAAAAAGGAGAGAGTATGTACAAAACTTATTCCATGGATCTCGCCGGAAGGACGCTCAGCGTTGATATCGGCAGGGTCGGCAAGCAGGCTGGCGGATGCGCATTTATTCACTACGGAGATACGACACTTTTATGTACAGCAACTGCATCTGCGGCACCCAGAGATGGAATTGACTTCTTCCCGCTCAGCGTAGAGTACAGCGAGAAGTATTATGCAGTCGGCAAGATGCCCGGCGGATTCAACAAGAGAGAAGGCAAACCCAGCGAGAACGCGATCCTCACAAGCCGCGTCATCGACAGACCTATGCGCCCTCTTTTCCCGAAGGATATGAGAAACGACGTCACTCTTGAGTGTATGGTCATGAGTGTGGATCCCCAGTGCAGACCTGAGATGGTCGCTATGATCGGCGCTTCTCTGGCAACCACTATTTCTGATATTCCCTTTGACGGTCCCTGCGCGGCGACCCAGATCGGTCTTGTGGACGGTGAAGTGATCATCAACCCCAGCCAGGAGCAGTGGGACTTTGGCGATCTGTGCCTGACTGTTGCTTCCACCGCTGAGAAGGTGATTATGATCGAAGCCGGTGCCAACGAGATTCCCGAAGAGGATATGATCCGTTACATCTACATGGCTGATGAGCAGAACAAGAAGATCATCGAGTGGATTGGCAAGATCGCTGCGGAGTGCGGTAAGACCAAGAGAGAATATGTCAGCTGCGCGATCCCGGAAGAGATGTTCGCTGCGATCCGTGAGATCGTTCCTCCGGAAGAGATGGAAGTGGCTGTATTTACCGATGACAAGCAGACCCGCGAGGGCAATGTCGCAGCTGTCACCGAGAAGCTCAGAGAAGCTTTCGCAGAGAAGGAAGATTGGCTGGCGATCCTTGACGAGGCAGTGTATCAGTATGAGAAGAAGACTGTCCGCAAAATGATCCTCAAGGATCACAAGCGTCCCGATGGCCGGCAGCTGAACCAGATCCGTCCTCTCTTTGCAGAGGTTGATCTGATCCCCAGAGTACATGGTTCCGCCATGTTTACCCGCGGACAGACACAGATCTGCAATGTGGTTACTCTCGCTCCTCTTTCCGAGGCACAGAGAGTTGAGGGCCTTGACCCCAACATCACGGAGAAGAGATACGTTCATCAGTATAATTTCCCGGCTTATTCCGTAGGCGAGACCAGAGTCTCCAGAGGTCCGGGACGCAGAGAGATCGGCCACGGCGCTCTTGCTGAGAGGGCACTGATCCCGGTTCTGCCTACAGTTGACAAGTTCCCTTACTCCATCCGTTCCGTATCCGAGACTTTTGAGTCCAACGGATCGACATCCATGGCTTCCACCTGCGCTTCCTGCATGGCTCTTATGGCTGCAGGCGTGCCGATCACATCACAGGTAGCCGGTATCAGCTGCGGTCTTGTGACAGGCGACAAGGATGAGGATTTCGTGCTTCTTACGGATATCCAGGGCCTTGAGGACTTCTTCGGCGATATGGACTTTAAGGTGACAGGAACCCACAAGGGTATCACGGCGATCCAGATGGATATCAAGATCCACGGCCTCACAAGAGCGATCGTGGAAGGCGCTATCGCAAGATGCAAGGAGGCGCGAGAGTTCATCATGAACGGCGTGATGAAGGAAGCGATCGCAGAGCCTCGTGAGACAGTTAACGAGTACGCTCCCAAGATCGATTATATGCAGATCGATCCCGAGAAGATCGGTGAAGTTGTCGGACAGCGCGGAAAGACCATCAACGAGATCATCAAGCGCACCGGCGTACAGATCGATATCGAGGATGACGGCAGTGTTTCCATCTGCGGCAATGACGCTAAGGGAATGGAACTTGCCAAGAAGTATATCAATACTATTGTCACTGAGTTCGAAGAAGGCCAGGTTCTTGACGGCACAGTTGTCAGCATCAAGGAATTCGGCGCCTTTGTCGAGTTCGCACCCGGCAAGGAAGGTATGGTTCATATCTCCAAGATCGCGAACCACCGCATCGAACATGTCGAGGATGTCCTGACACTCGGTGACAAGGTCACTGTAGTCTGCCTCGGCAAGGACAGAATGGGAAGACTGAGCTTCTCCATGAAGGACGTGAACAAGCAGAAAAAGAATAAGTAATTAAATTCACTACAACCCGGCGGGCCAGGGCATTTGATCATAATGCGCTGGCTTTGCCGGGTTCATTATGCGGTAATACCAGATAGATTTTTGAAGCAGGAGAATAGATTATGTCAACAACAGCGCAGGAAATCGCACGAAGACGAACATTCGCGATCATTTCCCATCCTGATGCGGGTAAGACAACGCTGACGGAGAAGTTCCTTCTCTACGGAGGAGCAATCAATCTCGCGGGAAGTGTCAAGGGAAAAGCAACAGCAAGACACGCGGTCTCAGACTGGATGGAGATCGAGAAACAAAGAGGAATCTCCGTGACAAGCTCGGTGCTGCAGTTCGAGTACGACGGATGCTGCATCAACATTCTTGATACACCGGGACACCAGGACTTCTCCGAGGATACATACCGCACGCTTATGGCTGCGGATTCCGCTGTAATGGTCATCGACGGAGCAAAGGGTGTTGAGCCACAGACCAAGAAGCTTTTCAAGGTCTGTACGATGCGCCATATCCCGATCTTTACATTTATAAATAAGATGGACCGCGACGCCCTGGATACATTTGATCTTCTTGACGATATTGAGAAGAACCTGGGCATTGATACATGTCCCATGAACTGGCCGATCGGTTCCGGCAAAGCTTTTAAGGGCGTTTTCGACAGGGAGAAGGAGGAAGTGATCACCTACGCGGACACCCAGAAGGGGACCAGAGAAGGAACACAGACCAGGATCCCTATGACAGATGAGGACAGGATCCTCGCTGAGCTGGGCGGCGATGCCGCGGAGCAGCTGCGCGAGGAAGTGGAACTTCTGGATGGGGCAAGCGCGGGTTTTGATCTGGAAGAGGTCAGGGCGGGAAATCTGACGCCGGTATTTTTCGGCTCCGCACTCAACAATTTCGGAGTAGAGATCTTCCTGAAGCATTTCCTTGAAATGGCTCCGGCACCTTCGGCGAGAATGACGGATCAGGGACCTGTGGATCCTGTAGAAGACGTCTTCTCCGCTTTTGTTTTCAAGATCCAGGCAAATATGAACAAAGCTCACAGAGACAGGATAGCTTTCATCCGCATCTGCTCGGGCAGATACGATATCGGCATGGATGTCAAGCACGTCCAGAGCGGAAGAGTGCAGAGGCTTTCCCAGCCGCAGCAGCTCATGGCCGACGACAGAAAGATCCTCAGCGAAGCTTATGCAGGGGATATTATCGGTATTTTTGATCCCGGCCTGTATTCCATCGGCGATACATTCTGCATGCCTAAAGCGAACTTCAGATATGAGGGAATCCCCACTTTCGCGCCGGAGCACTTCGCAAGGGTGCGCCAGGTGGATACTATGAAGAGAGACCAGTTCGTCAAGGGCATCAAGCAGATCGCCCAGGAAGGCGCGATCCAGATCTTCAGAGAACTCCACACAGGTATGGAGGAGATCATCTGCGGCGTCGTCGGAATGCTGCAGTTTGACGTTCTCCAGTTCAGGCTCAAGAGCGAGTACAATGTAGATATCATCCTCGAGCAGCTGCCGTATGAGCATATCCGCTGGGTCACCAAGTGCGACACGGATATCATGCGGATCACCGGCACAACAGATATGAAGAGGGTCGAGGATCTCAAGGGAAATCCTTTGCTTCTCTTTATCAATCCCTGGTCGGTTCAGATGGTTCTGGACAGGAACGAGGGGCTGGAGCTTGCAGAATTTTCCCGGGGCTGAGTATAGGCAAAGATTGCATAATCTGATAAAATATGATGATGTATATGCAAAGTATACAAGTGCGAATTCGAGAGTATACGGGAGGCTTTTTATGGCACAGGAAAAGAATACTGGTGAGAGATATAATGATGCGTTGGACATCGGCACTGTAAAGATCGCTGATGACGTAGTTGCTCTTATCGCCGCTTTCGCTGCGATGGAAGTTGAGGGCGTCTCCGGAATGGCCGGAGGACTGGACATGGACACGGTCAGTAAGGGCGGAATGAAGAGACTCGGCAAGACTGTCAGAGTGGAAGTCAGCAAGGAAGGCGTACAGGCTGACCTTGCTATCGACCTTGTCTATGGTTACAGCATTCCCGAGACATGCAGCAAGGTACAGGACAGAGTAAAGACATCCATTGAGAATATGACCGGCCTTGAGGTCAAGGACGTCAATATTCGCGTATCCGGTATCAAGATGAACGACTAATGATTGAAAGACGGGTTATATGAACAGGAAGAGTTTGAGAGAGCAGATCTTTAAGCTGCTTTTCAGAACAGAATTTAATGATCCTGCGGAGATGGAGGAACAGGCGGAGTTCTTTTTTGACAGCGGGGATATGACTGTCACCGAAAAAGACAGGGAGTATATCACCGGCAAGTGCAGCAGGATCCTGGAGAATATTGAGGAGATTGACGGGGCGCTGAACGACAAGCTCGAGGGATGGACGGTAAACCGTCTTCCCAAAGTTGAACTTGCGATCCTTCGTCTCGGAACATACGAGATCCTTTATGACGACTCTGTTCCTACAGGCGTTGCCATCAACGAAGCCGTGGAACTCGGGAAGAAGTTCGGAGAAGACGGCTCGGGCGCCTTTATTAACGGTGTTCTGGCCGGTATTTCCGGCAAGGAGAGAAGTAAGAGATCTTCCTCAGACAAGGTTGAGAAGACTTCCCGCTCCGGATCGGCTTCAGGCGGCAGCATTTCTGAGCGCAAGGGCGAGACATATATTACAAGGAGAATATGAGAAAGATATTTTCTGTATCGGAGATCAACCGGTATGTAAAGAGGATGTTTGAGCAGGACGATCTTCTTCACGGCGTTCTTGTCCGCGGAGAAGTGAGCAACTGCAAGTATCATTCATCAGGTCATATTTATTTCACTTTGAAAGATGCCTCGGGCACGCTTTCCTGCGTAATGTTCGCGGGGCGCCGACGAGGCCTTTCTTTTCGCATGCAGGAAGGCGATCAGGTGATCGTATCAGGCGAAGTGGATGTTTATGAGAGAAGCGGCAGCTATCAGCTGTACGCTGGCAGGATCATCCGGGACGGTGCCGGCATTCTTAACGCGAGGTATGAGGAACTCAAGCGCAGACTTGAGGAATCGGGAATGTTTGACGAGATGTACAAAAAGCCCGTGCCCCGCTACATAAAGAAGCTCGGAGTCGTCACAGCGCCCACCGGCGCTGCGGTACAGGACATCATAAACATCTCTCTGCGGCGAGACCCATACCTGCAGATCATATTGTATCCTGCTATTGTCCAGGGACAGGAAGCCGCGGCAAGTATATGTGAGGGAATCCGCAGACTCGACGAATACGGCGTAGATGTGATCATTATAGGAAGAGGCGGCGGTTCACTGGAAGACCTGTGGGCTTTCAACGAGGAGTCCGTAGCGGAGGCGGTATTTGCCTGCAGCACGCCGATCATTTCCGCGGTGGGACATGAGACGGATACTGTGATTACTGATTACGTGGCGGATCTGAGGGCGCCGACCCCTTCGGCAGCGGCGGAACTGGCTGTGTTTTCCTATGATCAGTTCGTGCGGGATCTGGAACATTACTCAGGCAGGCTCGTGGCGGCAATGGAAGATCAGATCAGGGTACTTCGGAGAAATACTGAGAGCCTGAGGAGGGAACTTGTGCATCTGTCTCCCTCGTCGAGGATCCGCGACAGAAGAATGTATACGGCTCAGCTGGAAGAAAAACTGGCGCTTGCGATGGAGAGGAAGATCCGGGAATGCAGACAGAAAGCGGACCGCAGAGAGCGCCTTCAGAACAGGATGGACAGGAAACTGTCGGAGGCAGCGAACAGTATGCAGGTATATGCCGCCAAACTGGAGCAGCGATCGCCGCTGGCGAGACTGTCCGCCGGTTACGGCTATATAAGCAGCCGGGACGGAAAAGCGATACTTACCGCAGAGGCGGTCAGGCGCGGCGATTTTTTGAACATACGGCTTAAAGACGGGAAAATCGAGGCAGAGGCACTGCGCGTGCTAAAGGACTCTAAGTGAAGGAGAACAGAGTATGGATAATCTGAATGGCGGGATGACTGTGAACGGATCCTCCGCGCAGGACGTACAGAGTATCGAGGAAGCTTTCGATATGCTCGGAAAGATCCTGGCAAAAATGGATGAGCCGGGTGTAACCCTGGAGGAGTCTTTTAACTGCTACGAACAGGGAATGAAGCTGATTCGTTACTGCAATGAGACGATCGACACAGTGGAGAAGAAAGTACTGGTGCTGAGCGCAGAGGGGGAGACAGATGAGTTTTGAAGAGATTCTGGCCGGGAAGACGGCACATTGCGAGAAAGTACTTTGTGAAATGCTCCCTGACGCGGACAAACTTCAGGGAAGCGACCGCTTCGCCGAGGTAGTAGTCAGGGCAATGCAGTATAGTGTCATGGCGGGAGGAAAGAGACTTCGCCCGCTGTTTTTGTATGAGACCTGCAGGATGTACGGCGGCAGGGAGGAACTGGCCGCTCCGTTTATGGCTGCGCTGGAGATGATCCACAACTATTCACTTGTCCACGACGATATGCCCGCTATGGATAATGACGAATACAGACGGGGACGCAAGACTACATGGCTGGTTTACGGTGAGGGCATGGCAATTCTCACAGGCGACGCGCTGCTCAATTATGCCTATGAGACGGCTGTGAAAGCGTTTGATCTCTGTGTGAACGCTGCTGAGACGGCTAACTGTGTAAACGCAATGAAACTTCTGGCGCGCAATGCAGGAATCTATGGGATGGTCGGCGGACAGTGCGCGGATCTGGAAGCGGAGAAAAATCCGAAAGAGACCGGCGGGGAAGCGCTTACTTATATCCACAAGCATAAGACGGCCAGCATGATCGAGAGCGGATTCCAGATCGGTGCGATCCTTGCCGGCGCGCCCCGAAGCGATGTGGAGAAGCTTGGAAAGATCGCGGAGAACATCGGGATCGCGTTTCAGATCCAGGACGATATCCTCGACGTGATCGGCGACAGCGAGGAACTCGGAAAACTGACCGGCAGTGACGAGAAGGACGGAAAAGTTACTTATGTGACAATGCACGGCCTTGAAAAGTCCGCTGAGGACGTGAGAAGGATGTCTGAAGAGGCGTTGGAACTCTATGACTCCCTGACTGTCTCCAATGACTTCCTGCGCGAGCTGATCGTCGGCCTGATCACCAGAACGAAATGACATGAAGAAAGAAAAAAAGAGACTGGATGTGCTGCTGGTGGAAAGGGGCCTGGCCTCATCAAGAGAAAAGGCGAAGGCTCTGATCATGGCGGGCATCGTATATGTCAATCAAAACAAAGAAGACAAAGCCGGCGCGTCTTTTGACCCGGAAGAAGCGCAGATCGAGGTGAGAGGAGCGGCGCTTCCGTATGTGAGCAGGGGCGGACTCAAACTCGAGAAAGCCCTGAAGGTTTTCCCTATCGACCTGACGGATCGAGTATGTATGGATATCGGCGCCTCTACAGGAGGATTTACGGACTGCATGCTGCAGAACGGTGCGGCGAGGGTCTATTCTATCGATGTAGGATACGGCCAGCTGGACTGGAAGCTCAGGAGCGACCCTCGGGTCGTCTGTATGGAAAAGACAAATTTCCGCTATGTTAAGCCGGAGGATCTGGGAGATGGTCCTGCACCGTCTTTTGCCTCAGTGGATGTGTCTTTCATAGGACTTGACAAAATACTGCCTGCCGCGATGCAGATCCTGACGCCGGGAGCCGAGATGGTATGCCTGATCAAGCCCCAGTTCGAGGCAGGAAGGGACAAGGTCGGAAAGAAAGGGGTCGTAAGAGACCGCAAGGTACACGAAGAAGTGGTGAGAGATGTCACTGCTATGGCAGCAGGGCTCGGCTTTGAGGTGCTGGGACTTGATTATTCCCCGATCAGGGGACCTGAAGGGAACATTGAATATCTCATGCACCTGAAAAAGCCTGAAGAAAGCGCAGAGAAGACCGGGAGTATTGTCACGGAAGAACAGATAAAGGAGCTGGTCGGAGCTTCACACAGCCGGCTGGATACGAATTGAAGTTATGGAGCAAACTCTGAAACATAAAATGGGAAGCGGAAGTTTTGATATGGACCGCTTTTACATCATCACAAATACAAAAAAAGACCCTGACTACAGGTTTACCAACTTGCTCAAGGGGTTTCTTCTTCTCAACGGAAAGAAGTGCATCCAGATCCCTCCCGAAGACTATGAGAACAGGAAACGATTAGCGATCGATTTTGATCCGGAAAAGGACTGCGTGATCGTGATCGGAGGAGACGGATCCGTGATCAGGGCAGCGCATCTGATCCTGGGCAGCGGCGTTCCGATCCTCGGGATCAATCTGGGGACCCTGGGATATCTCGCTGAGGTCGAGAAGGGAAACTGGCAGGAAATGATCAGCCTTCTGCTGGACGGCGCTTATGAGATCGAGCCCAGGATGATGCTGGAAGGCCGAATGACAGAGAGAAACGGCGTCACCGTGGAAGGCGGAAGGGTCCTGCACGCGCTCAATGAGGCGGTCATTGTCAGAAACAGCGCGTTTCGGGCGCTGAATTTTAACGTGTATGTGGACGGTCATCTGCTCAACAACCTCAATGCGGACGGAATTATCGTCGCGACGGCGACGGGTTCCACGGCTTATAATCTGTCAGCCGGAGGTCCCCTTGTGGAACCCAAAGCGCAGCTGATGCTGCTGACGCCTGTGTGCGCGCATACGCTCAACACAAGAAGCGTCGTTCTTTCGGCTGAGGACTCCATTGTGATCGAAATGGTGAGGACCACAAGAAACGAAGCGATCAAAGCGGAAGCTGTATTTGACGGCGGGAGCAGTTTCCCGCTTCAGTACGGGGACCGCATTGAGATCAGGCGGTCGGAGGAAGTGACCAATCTTGTAAAACTCAGCAGAAGGAGTTTTCTGAGTACGCTGCATAAGAAACTGTCATCTTAAGAATGGTCGGAAACGGTTGAGGATATCATGAAGAAAAAGCGCCTGGACAAGATCCTGGAGATCATCAGGAATAATGAGATCGAGACGCAGGCTGAGCTTGCGACGATGCTCAGAAACAGCGGATTTAATGTGACGCAGGCTACGGTTTCCCGCGACATCCGGGAACTGGGACTCATTAAGACTCCCGCGTCAAAAGGAGGCCAGAAGTATGAGGCGGGAACTCCTGTTAATGAGGAGCAGAGACGTTTCATCCGTGTTCTGCGTGAAAGCGTGCAGAGTGTGGATACAGCGCAGAATATCCTGGTGATCAGGACAGGATCCGGCATGGCCATGGCGGTCGCCCTGGCTCTGGACAACCTCAGGCTTCCGGAGGTAGTCGGTACTATTGCGGGAGACGATACGATCATGGCTGCGGTGAAGAACGGAGATGAAGCCGAGATCTTGAAGGAAAAAATGCGCCGCTTGCTTGAAGAAGCATGAGAATCCTTTGGGGAGGGGAAGAGGCGAATGCTGCTTAGTTTACATGTTAAGAATCTGGCTCTTATTGAGGAGGAAGAGGTCACCTTTACGGATGGCCTCAATATTTTGACCGGAGAGACGGGCGCAGGAAAATCGATCATTATCGGCTCCGTAAATCTGGCTCTGGGCGGAAAGGCGGACAAGGCCATTATCAGGACCGGAGCGGAATATGCCCTGATCGAGATGGTCTTTCAGACGGACAATGACAGGCAGCTTCGGAAACTGGAAGAGATGGATCTTCCGGCTCCGGAGGACGGGACCATCCTCATTAAGCGCAAAATACTGCCGGGAAGAAGTGTGTGCAGCGTATGCGGCGAGTCGGTGACGCTCCGGCAGCTTCGGGAGATCGCGGAACTCATGATCGACATATACGGCCAGCGGGAGAACCAGAAACTTCTGCGGAGGGAAGCACAGCTTCAGACTGTTGATGAATTTGCAGGGGACACGGCTTCCGGGCTCAAGGAGAAAGTCGGGGACAGTTACAGCAGGTGGAAGAGCCTGAAAGCGGAATGGGAGAAAGACGACCTGGATGATGCCGCGAGAAAACGCGAGGCGGATCTTCTGACTTATGAGTGTAATGAGATCAGCGAGGCCGCTGTGCGGGAAGGCGAAGACGGGGAATTGGAGAACCGTTTCAGGCTGATGGAGAATTTCCGCAGGATCAGCGAGGCTGCAGGCCAGACCGGCATGTGGACAGGAGGCTCGGAGCACAGTGCCGAGGAAGCGGTTGACCGTGCTGCCAGAGAGCTGGCTTCAGTCAGCGGGATCGATCCCGGACTGGATAAGCTGGCGGATGAATTATCCGAGATCGAAAATCTCTTGTCGGATTTCAACAGGTCCCTGAACGATTATATACGGGAACTGACTTTTGACCCCTCCGAGTTCGAGCAGATCCGGGACAGGCTCAACCTGATCAATCATCTCAAAGATAAATACGGAAGGAGCATAGAAGATATTCTGAAGGCTCTGCGCGAGCGGGAGGAGAGACTCGCGTTTCTTGAGGACTATGAGAACGGAAGGAACAGACTCCGCAGAGAGATCGATGCGGAATACGCAAAACTTCTGGGGCTCTGCGAAGAACTCAGCAAAGTGCGCAGGGAAGCGGCGGAGAGTTTCGGGGCAAAACTGAGCGCGGCCCTGATGGATCTCAACTTCCCGCAGGTCGAGTTCGAGAGCAGGATCAATTCCGGTGAGGAGTATATCTCGGCCGGAGGCTATGACAGACTTGTGTTTTATATCTCTATGAATCCCGGAGAGAGTATGAGGCCGCTGGACCAGATCGCAAGCGGCGGTGAGCTCTCGAGGATCATGCTCGGCATGAAGACTGTTTTTGCAGGAAAAGATGAGATCCATACATTTATCTTCGACGAGATCGACACCGGGATCAGCGGGAAGACAGCATGGAAAGTCGCGGAGAAAATGGGACGTCTGTCAGCGGATCATCAGATCCTGTGCATTACGCATCTGCCGCAGATCGCTTCTATGCAGGACAGCCATTACTGCATTGTTAAGGAGAGCGTGGACGGACGTACCATGACCCATATAAACAGACTGAGTGAAGAGGAGAGCGACCGCGAGATCGCAAGGCTCCTCGGATCGGATCACATAACGGAAGCGGCGCTTGAAAACGCGAGAGAAATGAAGAAAATGGCACATGGCGGGAAAGGGAAGTAAGGATGAGCACCCGAAGCGATGTGGAGTTTATTGTCAATAAGATTCTGGCAGGCTTTAAGGTCACGCGAGTGGATGAGATCCCCGGGATCGATCTTTATATGGACCAGGTTCTGACTTTTCTCGGAGAACGTCTCAGAAGGACCGCCCGCAAGTCGGATGCCGATAAACTCCTGACGAAAACGATGGTCAATAATTACGTCAAGAATAAGGTGATGATCCCCCCGGTGAAAAAGAAATACGGGAGGGATCACATCCTCCTTCTGATGGTCATTTATTACATGAAGAGTTTTCTCTCCATCGACGATATACGCAGTATAGTGGGGCCTGTGTCGGATAAATACGCACAGCCTACTACCAAATCCGCGGAACAGCAGGCGTCGAGAAGGCACCGCTATTCAATGTCTGACGTCTATACGGAATTGTTTGAATACGTCAGCAGGAATGTGGAGCGGTTTCCGGGTGAAGTCTCGAAGATCCTGGATGAGACGGACAACGCGTTTATGAGCGCGCCGGAAGAAGACCGGGAAATGCTCCGCAGATTCAATGTGATCTGTCAGCTGAGCGCGGATATTTATCTCAGGAAGCTCCTGATCGAAAAACTGCTGGATGAGACGCCGGGAATTCCTGATCCGGGAAAACACAGCAGAACAAAGACCTGAAACTGATTACGATTAATGAAGACCAATAAGGATGACTGTTTATGTCTATTTATGACACTTTAAATAATGAGCAGGCGCAGGCCGTCAGAAGGACCGAGGGACCGGTCCTGATCCTGGCAGGCGCCGGCAGCGGCAAGACCAGGGTGATCACCCACAGGATCGCTTATCTGATGGATGAGTGCGGAGTGAATCCCTGGAATATTCTTGCGATCACTTTTACCAACAAAGCCGCGGGGGAAATGCGCGAGCGTGTCGATAACCTGATCGGCTTTGGCGCTGAGAGTGTGTGGATCTCTACATTTCACTCTATGTGCGTCAGGATCCTCCGCCGTCACATCGATCTGATGGGATACGAGTCCTCTTTTACGATCTACGACACCGATGACCAGAAGACTCTGATGAAGGATGTCTGCAAGTACCTGAAGATCGATACCAAAGAAATCAGGGAGAGGGAAATACTTTCAGAGATCTCCTCTGCAAAGAATGAACTGATTCCGCCGCTTCAGTACAGAGAAGAAAATGTCGGCGTGAGCTTTAAAAACAAGAGGATCGCGGATGCGTATGACGAATACCAGAAAAGACTCCGCAAAAACAATGCCTTGGACTTTGACGATCTTCTCATGCTGACCGTAGAGCTGTTTCACTCCCATGACGAAGTTCTGGAGATCTATCAGAACCGTTTCCGCTACATCATGGTGGATGAGTATCAGGATACCAATAACGCACAGTTTGAACTTGTAAGGCTTCTGGCCGGCAAACACAGGAATCTCTGCGTAGTCGGAGACGACGACCAGTCCATTTACCGCTTCCGGGGAGCCAATATCCGGAACATTCTGGATTTTGAAAAGGTATACCCGGACGCGCTGGTGGTGAAACTGGAGCAGAACTACAGATCCACACAGAATGTGCTTGACGCCGCAAACGCCGTGATCCGCAACAATACCGGCCGCAAAGATAAGTCTCTGTGGACGGACAGAGGCGCCGGAGAGAAGATCCACGTGCGCATATTCGGCACCGCAAGGGACGAAGCCGCCTTTGTGGCGGAAGATATAGAGGAGAAGTGCAGGAAGCAAAGAGACCTGCATTACGGCGACTTTGCTGTCCTGTACAGGACCAACGCGCAGGCAAGAGCACTGGAAGAACGGTTCGTTCTCGCTTCCGTCCCCTACAATGTAGTAGGCGGAACCAATTTCTACGACCGCAGAGAGATCCGCGACATGATCGCGTATTTGAAGACTGTGGAGAACGGCCAGGACGAGATCGCGGTGCGCCGTATCCTCAATGTCCCCAGGCGGGGCATCGGACAGACGACGATCACGAGGATCGCTGATTACGCCGTGAGCCGGGACATCACATTCTTCGATGCAATGGAGAGATGCAGGAACATCACATCTATAGGACGGAGCATCGGCAAAATAGAGAGTTTTGTCAGCCTGATCCGGGAACTGCGGGAATTTGCCGGGGAGAACCGGCTCTCGGAACTCCTGCGATATATAATCGAAAAGACGGAATATGACGCATACCTGAGGGATTCGGACGACGAGGACGGCGAAGACAGGATCGCCAATGTCGATGAACTTATCAGTAAGGTCACGGACTATGAGGAGACCGCCGAGGAACCTACACTATCCGGATTCCTGGAAGAGGTGGCACTTGTGTCTGCCATCGACGAGACGGGAGATAATAAAGACCGTGTCCTTCTGATGACTCTGCACAGTGCCAAGGGACTTGAGTTCCCTCATGTCTATCTCACCGGTATGGAGGACGGCGTTTTTCCCAGTTCCATGGCACTCAACAGTATTGATGACGAAGCCGAAGAAGAGGAGAGGCGTCTTGCCTATGTCGGGATCACAAGAGCCAGGGATGACCTCACGCTGACTTACTGCAGAACGCGCATGCTGCGCGGCGAAGTACACTACAATCCTGCCAGCAGGTTTTTGGCAGAGATCCCGGAGAATCTGATCGACGAGCCGGAGGCATTAAGTCCATTCGGGGCGGGTTTGTCGTCGGGAAATCCGTTCAGAGATGACCCGTTCGGTGAGAGCCTTTACAGAGAAAGAACGTTTGGCGGCAGTCAATACGGAGAAAAGGCGTTTGGCGGCAGTCAGTTCGGAGAAAGGGATCGCGGCGGCGCGAATACCGCTGCGAGGAGTTCGCGTCCGAGACTGAAGGCGGTTTACAAAAAGCCGTCCACAGATGAGTCGAAGAAACCGTACATTGCCAAGATGTCGGGCTCCGGGAGCGGACTGTCATCCCTGCAGAAAGGGATGCCTGGCAAGCCTTCCAAACCGGATTACATCGAAGGAGACAGGGTCCGCCATGTCAAATACGGCGAGGGAACTGTAAAGGCGATCGAAGAGGGACCGAAGGATTACAAGGTAACGGTCGTATTTGATGATTACGGTCAGAAAGTCATGCTGGCTGCCTTTGCAAAGCTTGTGAAGTGCTGATTTCGTTTACGTTTGATTCTTAAACTTCTGTGAACGCAGCGGAAACGGTGGAAATGAGCGGGTGTTAGTGTTATATTATTGATAGCAGCAAAAACTATCCGTATTGTTTTTATAAAGCATTGGGAGGAACACTACAAATGATAGGAGATATGTTACAGGGACTGATTGAAGCAGTAAGAGCTGAGGAGAGAAAGAACTATGTCTTAAGGATTCTTGCAGTGATCGGCACTATTGCGGCTATTGCTGCCATTGCTTACGGCATTTATCGTTTTCTTACGCCGGACTATTTTGACGACTATGACGACGATGATGATTTCGATGATGAAGACTTTGACGATGATTTCGACGACGACTTCGAGGAAGAGGAAGCGGCTGCCGCTGAGGCGTAAGGCCCGGCAGATAAAAATCGACCGTTAGTCTTAAAGAGGCTGATATTAAGGGCAGCCCGGCACTTAGCCGGACTGCCGTTTATATTTTGTCCCGGTAGTGGAAACTGGTTCTGCAGGAAGGAGTTCTGATTTGAAAAAAGGAGACCTGATCGAAGGCGTTGTACGGGAAGTGAAATTTCCCAATAAAGGGATCGTTGAGACTGAGGAGGGTATATGCGTTGTAAAAAACGCCATCACCGGCCAGAAAGTCCGGGCCCGGGTCAATAAGAAGAGAAAGGGAAAAGCGGAAGCGGCCCTGATCTCTGTTATCGAGAGATCTTCCCTTGAGCGCGAGACACCCTGCCCGGTATTCGGTGTCTGCGGAGGGTGCACTTATTTATGCCTGCCTTATGAAGAGCAGTGCAGGATCAAGGAAAAACAGGTCCGGGAACTCCTTGAGGAGGCTATGCCTGAAGACGGCTCCATGGACTGGTTTCACGGGATTCTGAGAAGCCCGCAAGTATACGGCTACCGCAACAAGATGGAATTCTCTTTCGGAGATTCTTTTAAGGACGGTCCTCTTGCGCTGGGAATGCACAGACGCGGAAGTTTTTACGATATCATAAATGCGGATTCATGCGTGATCGTTGACGGAGACTACAGAATAATACTGACAGCGGTCAGAGATTACTGGGAAGAAAAGGGAGCTCCTTTCTTTCACAGGCTTCGCCACACGGGATATTTGAGGCACCTTCTGGTGCGCAAGGCCGTCAACACCGGAGAGATCCTGATCGACCTTGTGACGACTTCACAGGAAAAGTACGACCTTCAGGATTTTGCCTCTATGCTGACAGAACTGAAGACTGAAGGCACCATTACAGGAATACTGCATACAGTTAACGACGCAGTGGCGGACGTGATCAAAGACGACGGAACGGAAATCCTGTATGGAAAGGACTATTTCACCGAGACGCTTTTGGGACTGCAGTTCAAGGTCACGCCTTTCTCCTTCTTCCAGACGAACAGCCGCGGCGCGGAAGTTCTCTATGACACTGCCCGGAAATTCCTGACAGAAGCAGGCATGAAGAAAGGCGTGGTATACGATCTTTACTGCGGGACCGGGACGATCTCCCAGCTCATGGCGCCTGTATCTGAAAAGGTGATCGGCGTGGAGATCGTAAAGGAAGCGGTGGAAGCTGCCGCGGAGAATGCCGGAAGAAACGGCATTGACAACTGCGAGTTTATTGCGGGAGATGTGCTGAAAGTTCTGGATGAGATCGAAGAAAAACCTGATCTGATCATTCTTGACCCGCCGAGGGACGGTGTGCATCCGAAGGCGCTTCCCAAGATCCTGGGATACGGCGTGGAACAGATCCTCTATATATCCTGCAAGCCAACAAGTCTCGCGAGGGATATTCCGGCCTTTACCGAAGCCGGTTACAGGCCTGTGCGCGGGATAAGCGTCGATCAGTTCCCCTGGACTGCGAACGTCGAGACTATAGTACTTTTTAGTAAGACTTGACATAACATTTTTGGCTTGTGATAATTATTTTGTATAGTTACGCTAATACCCCCGCATATCATCAGCTGCCCGGAATCATGGGTGACGGCATTGTCATGGCTCAGTCGAATGCGGCCTGATCGATCCATATTGACGGGGTCTTAAGCAGACACCACGGTAACCCTGATGTGGAAGCATATGGTATATGCTGAATCTTCAAAAGGAAAGAAATGAAAACAGGGGGGAACAGATCCCCCCTGTTTTTTACGACAATTTGAGGCTATTCAATGATTGCATCTTTACGAAAAGCGGACATCCTGCTATTTTTCTTTTTTTTGGCGCTGGCGGCCCTGATCGCGGCGCTTCCGCTTGTGCGCGTATCCGGAGGAAGTGATGAGAAGGTGAGGATCATAAGCGGAGGAGAGCTGGTAGGAATATATCCTCTTGAGAATGATATCGAGGTCGAGGTAAAGCATGACGGGCACCTCAACATCGTTTCCATTAAAGATAAAAAAGTCTATATGGAGTATTCCGACTGCAGAAATCAGATATGTGTTCATACCGGAGAGATCACAAGGCCTGGAGATACCATAGTATGCCTGCCCAATTATGTGATCGTAGAGATCACCGGAAACGAGGGAGGAGGTGATGAGGATGACTCCGTCGATGTCATCGCCAAATGATGGCTCTCCCGCGCACAGAATTGCCCTTACAGGGCTTCTAGCCGCCCTCGCCCTTATATTTTCCTATGTGGAAGTTTTATTCCCTTTAAACGCGGGAATACCCGGTATCAAGCTCGGATTGGCCAATCTGGTCCCGCTGGTCATTATGTACCGTATGGACGCACGATATGCCTTTGCGGCGAACCTGATCCGCGTACTGCTGGCAGGACTCCTTTTCAGCGGACTGTTTGCCGCACTCTATTCACTCGCAGGAAGCTGTGTAAGCTTTCTTATCATGTACCTGCTAAAGAAGACGGATCGATTCTCTATAATCGGCGTGAGCATGGCCGGGGGAGTCTTCCATAATCTGGGGCAGCTTGCAGTGGCGATACTGCTTGTATCCGGGCCTCAGCTTATCCACTATATGCCGGTCCTCATCCTCTCGGGGATGACTGCCGGGATCATCGTCGGGATCGGAGCGTTTATTCTGGTCGAAAGGCTTCCTGCCAAATTGTTCCTATAAAGCAAAAGAGCGGCTGACGCTTTTTTTGTTGATTCAAAATTTTGATATAGCGGAAGATCACGTTTTCTCTGCAGCAGCCTTCTTGGCAGCAGCTACTTCAAGTGCAGCCTGCTTCTTCTCAGCTTCCTTAGCTTCCATTGCTGCGACGCTCTTTTTGATCTTCTCGAGCTGCTCAGGTGAATGGAGCATATCCTGGATCGCGCCTGTAGGGCATTTCACTACGCACATACCGCATTTCTTGCACTTTTCATGATCGATAACACTGAGATTGTTCTTGATCGTGATAGCGCCGAATTTACAGGTTCTGGCGCAAAGGCCGCAGCCGCCGCAGTTAGCGCCGGGGAGCTCTGCGCACGCCTGCCATAAGTCGCACTTCCGGCCGTGTTCTTGTGGTGGCCGGCATTAATGCTGTTCAAATGCTTTGATTTGAAAAACATAGAAGTAGCTCCTCCCTTTCTCAATTGTTGCAAAAAAAAACACTGTCCGGGCGCTCCCACCCCCGCAGGAAGGCCATAGGAAGAGTGTCCGTACTCTTGTACATTTTGTGTATTATTTAACGCATCTTTCGGCATAGTGACAAAATTTAATTGTCACAGGGTACGAAAAAGTGTATCATTAAACTGGAAATCAGGAGGAAAGTAATGAAGGACTGGGTTAATATTTCACAGAGACTGATCATGCTGGGACAGCTTGGACTGTCTCTGATGATGCCGCTGCTGATCTGCATGGGCGCCTGTTATCTTCTTACTTCTAAGGCGGGGCTCGGACTATGGATCTATGTTCCGGGCTTTATTTTAGGCCTTGGAGCATCCTTCATGACAGCTTATAAACTTTGGATCTCAGTAAGTGCTAAAGAGAGAAAGAAGGGAGAGAAAGAACCTCCTGCCTTCAACAGCCACAACTGATCCGAAGGGGCCTGTGAAAGAGTGCGGATCTGAGCGCTGCAATAAGAGGACTAAAGATTGAAACTGCAGAAAGCGGTAAAAGAAGAGACGATATTCGTTGCGCTGGGATCATTGATCCTCAGCGTATTAATGGTGTGTGCGTTTTTTGGCCTGAACAGAGTGTTCCCCGAGCAGGTTCCTATGGGACTGCCGGTCATTCTGGGAGCGGCCGGAGGCTGCACGGTCGCAGTCGGGAATTTCTTCCTGATGGCTCTGACTGTGCAGAAAGTAGCCGGAATTGAGAACTATGACCAGGCATATCGATCAATGCAAGTGAGTTACAGATACAGAACATTTCTGCAGCTCATCTGGTGCGTCCTCTGTATGGTTCTTAAATTCA
>Ga0256404_1004665_pt1 | contig 25477 bp, 14 predicted proteins | sample RumenRJG_01DNA_FD_185990 | JGI IMG/M metagenome (GOLD analysis project Ga0256404, IMG submission 185990) | Bovine rumen microbial communities from Lethbridge, Alberta, Canada - RJG_01 | ecosystem: Host-associated > Mammals > Digestive system > Stomach > Rumen | place: Canada: Alberta | collected...
GCCGCCAGCGTTCATCCTGAGCCAGGATCGAACTCTCATATTAAATACGAAAGAGATTTCTCTCTTTTAAGTTCTTCCCGTTCAGAACTAAAAGCTTGGCTTTATTTGTTCTGTCCGTTTTCTTTACTGCGATTGTATTATTCGCTTTAGACCTTTTTGGTCGCGCTTCAGATCTACATTAGATCCTCCGCTTCTGAATCTTCTTTATAGAATCTTCAGGGTCTGTGTATTAATCGATCTTTGATTTTCAAGGTTCGTTGCCCTCATTCTTCAGAACTGATGTTCCGTGTCTCTTGAGTGCTCACATAATATATCAACTCCCGGGACAGTTGTCAAACACTTTTTTGAAAAATTTTTGTATCTGTATTTGTACATCGTCTCAAAGTAGCGATAACCATTCTATCGGCAAACATTCAATATTATATAAATGTTTTTTTATTCTTTTGGCCTGTAACTGTATTTTTCGATATATGCGGAGGGTGACATACCGTATTCCTTTTTAAATGCTCTGTAAAAACCGGAGTAATTCTGGAAACCGTACTGTGCGCACACATCACCGATCAACTGTCCGTCCCGTGCTGCCTCACAGCAGGCTGAAAGCCTCTTTTTTGTGATATATTGATGCAGCGAAAGTCCTGTATTCTCCTGAACAAGATGTGCTATATAGTACTTATTCAGATAAAAATATTCGCTTAAAGCGTCAAGGCTTAAATCATCTTCCAAATGGGTGGATATATAATCTGTTATTGTTTGATATACTGATATCCTCTCATTTATCATGTTCTTTTCTTTTTCATGATACGAAAAACGATTTAGATTCAACAGAAAATCTCTCATAAGATTTTCAAGCTGCTCTTCTTTTCCGAAACGTTCTGTATGAAGCTCCTCCAATATACCTATCAGTTTATTCTTTACACTGTTATGAGATAATGTATCCAGATGATATATATAATCCTTTTCTTCTTCGGCTTTTTTGAATATGTACCCATAAGCTTCCGATTTTCTCATAAGGTCCGCAACTGTAGCCTCACTTATCCATACTACAAACCTTCTGTATACTGTTACTTTATCTTCCGACACTGCTCTGTGATATATTTTCGGCGGAACAATGATAACATCCCCGGCTTTCATTTCATATATATTATCTTCTATCTCCAAAGACACATTTCCTTCTTCAAAAAGATATATCTCATAAAAAGAATGTGCATGCTTTTCCAAATTAGGAAATCTTGTGTCACTGTAGTAGTAAATCTCAAACGATTCGGATTTCATCTTTTGCCGTGTGTCAAAAATAGACTGCAGCTTTCTTTTCATTAAAATGTATCCTCCTTCATATTGTGATTATCATAACAAAATATACCGCAAGTTTGGAAATGTTTGCAACAATCGTGGCAATTCTTTTTCTTATAAATAATAGCTAAAATATTGTGACATAAGCCAAACGAATACATATTGGAGATAATCATGAAATTAACAAATGAAACATTGAAAAATAAAACTTTTTGGACAGAAAGAGGATATCGTCTTCCTTCTTTTGACAGAGATGATATGATCAGAAAAACATGTAATGAACCTGCCTGGATTCATTTCGGAGCAGGTAACCTTTTTAAGGCTTTTCAGGCTGACGCGTGTCAGCGTATCCTGGACAAGGGGCTTACCGACAAAGGCCTCATCGCTGCTGATCGCAAGGAGAAAAAGCCTGAGGAGAATGACAATCTTACGGTCAAGATTACATTAAAGGCAGATGGAACTACCGAAAAAGCTGTCATCGGTTCCATAGCTGAAAAGGTTTATCTTTATGGCAACGAGGACAGACTCAAAGAAATATTTGAAGCTCCTTCTCTCCAGATGGTTTCATTTACAATTACAGAAAAGGGATATGCCATAAAAGACCCGAAGGGCAATCTCCTTCCGGATATTGAAGCAGATCTTAAGAGAATGCCCGACTCTACAGAAACTTATATGGGGCGTATGACTTCTCTTCTTTTCGCAAGATATATTAAGAATGCTACCCCTCTCGCCATGGTCAGCATGGATAATTGCTCCCACAATGGAGATAAACTTAAGGCTGCCATTTTATGTTTTGCAGAAGCTTTCGGCGACAAAGGCTTTATTAACTGGCTTTCTGCCAAGGTTTCTTTCCCCTGGTCCATGATTGATAAGATCACTCCCGGTCCCGACGCATCTATCGCCAAGCTTCTGTCCGATGACGGTCTTGATAAGGATACACCTTTTGTTAATGCTGAAGAGCGTGAATATCTTGTTATCGAGGATGATTTTCCAAACGGAAGACCGTGTCTTGAGAAAGCAGGTATATACTTCACTGATCGCGATACCGTTGATAAGGTTGAACGTATGAAGGTATGCACCTGTCTCAATCCTCTTCATACCACTCTTGCTGTATTCGGATGTCTGCTTGGCTACGACAGAATTTCCGATGAAATGAAGGATGCAGACCTTCGTAAACTGGTTGAGAATGTTGGTTATAAGGAGGGGTTGCCTGTTGTAACGGACCCGGGCATCATTAGTCCTAAGGAATTTATCAATACTGTCATCAATGAGAGAATCCCTAATCCGTTCATGCCTGACACGCCTTATCGAATTGCAACAGACACTTCCCAGAAGCTGTCCATACGTTTCGGAGAAACTGTTAAGGCTTATATGAAGTCTGACACTTTGAAGGTATCCGATCTTAAATTCATTCCTCTGGTTTATGCGGGATGGCTCAGATATCTTATGGCTGTGGATGATGAGGGTAATGCTTTTACTCCTTCTCCGGATCCTCTTCTTGAGACATCTCAGGCACAGCTTTCCGGAATGAAACTCGGCGATGAGCCTGATATCCAGAAACTGGAGAAATTCCTCAGAAACGAGACTGTCTTTGGCGTTGACCTGGTGGAAGCGGGGCTTTCGGACATGATTATCCGATATTTTGGCGAAATGTCCAAGGGGGTGGGCGCCGTCAGACATGTTATCGAGGCGCTGTGAAATGGCACTCACCCCTTGCATTTTTCTCACGTTTTATATACCGGTCAAACATTAAAAAGAAATAGAGCCACCGGAATGGTGGCTCTACTATTATGTAAGATCGGTGAACGCATCGATATGGTTTCCGCTGACTTTAACCTTAAATATATCGTTCTGCCGTAAAGCACCTTTACTGCAAAGGCGTGTAAACCACTGTATCGGTGTATCCCCGGCCTGATATTCAGGAAGGGTAGTGGCGGGATCCGTATATCGATATTCGAATACGGTATTTGCATCCACGATATATTCTCCTCTGCTTACCGCATCAAGAATTCTCACATATACATCCGGATTATAAACTCGGCCATAAGCTACCGCCATAATACGGTACCCGTTTCCGTCAAATGACACTTTGTCATTATTCATAGATGTTAATTCCAGCCATTTTGCAGAATCAGCTGAATCACCGGGAGTTAAATTATTTGCTGTTCTGGTGCGAACAACACCGTCTACGATCCATGCACCGTTTGAATCTACTTCCCAGCCGTTAGGTGTAGTTGTATTTATGAGGCAGTATCCATCTTCATCAAAATAGTAGCACTCTGAAATACCGTCATTGTTTCCGTCTATCCACTGCCAGGTGTTCTTAGGATATGAACCGTTTCCTTCGTCATACCTCCAACCTCTGGAATCATTCTTCCATGTTCCTGCCATTGCTGTAAAACCCGCTGCTATTGCCAATAAAAATGTTGCTGCTGCCAATCTTGTTTTTCTCATAACTTCTATCTCTTTTCTTCTGCACTCTTACCAATAAATAATAACACATACCATTAAATAGTAAATTATTCTGCAATTTTTAACTTATTTTTTCACCTTATTTCTACGTTTTTGATTCATCCGGATTCTGTCAGGTGCCTGGAATTTCTAAAATTTCCACTTGACAGATTTTCGTCGAGATGCTAACCTACACATGTTCAATTCAGTATGTTACTGTTCGCAGGCATTCACTGTACATAAAACGTGTTCTATGTTTATGTGGTGAAGTGTCTGTTTTTTTATGCCTCCGCGTAAACGCGGGGGCATTTTTTGTACAAGGAAGTCTGAACCGAACGGATAAATCAAGGAGGATCTATGAAAGACAACATTTTTTCAGTTTTACAGCGTGTAGGACGAAGCTTTATGCTTCCTATCGCCATGCTTCCGGTTGCAGGTCTTTTACTTGGACTCGGCAGCAGTTTCACAAACCCAACCACCATTGCCACCTATCACATGGAGGCGCTTCTCGGAAGCGGTACTCCGCTTAATGCGCTTCTTAACATTATGAACGCTGTTGGAAGTGCCATCTTCGGTAACCTTCCCCTTATCTTTGCAGTTGGTGTTGCCATCGGTATGGCAAAGAAAGAAAAGGAAGTTGCAGCCCTCGCTGCCATGATTGCTTTCTTCGTAATGAACATCACCATCGAAGCTATGCTCAACATCACAGGAATGATCGTTGACGGTGTAGTTGCAGAGGGTGTTCTTGAGGGAACAGTAACAAGCATCGTTGGTATCAATACCCTTCAGATGGGTGTGTTCGGCGGTATCATCGTAGGTCTCGGAGTTGCGGCACTTCACAATAAGTTCTATAAGATAGAGCTTCCCGCAGCCATCTCCTTCTTCGGTGGTTCACGTTTCGTTCCTATCGTTTCAACATTTGCCTATATCGGCGTTGGAATCCTCAGCTTCTACCTCTGGCCATTCGTTCAGAAGGGAATCTTCGCTCTCGGTGGTCTCGTAACAGGCAGCGGATATATCGGAACACTTATCTTCGGTCTCATCAAGCGTGCACTTATCCCATTCGGACTTCACCATGTATTCTACATGCCCTTCTGGCAGACAGCCGTTGGCGGACAGATGGAGGTTGCAGGTAAGCTCGTTCAGGGTGGACAGAACATTTTCTTTGCACAGCTTGCAGATTCCCAGAATGTAGCTCACTTCAGCGCAGATGCCACAAGATACTTCTCCGGAGAGTTCATTTTCATGATCTTCGGTCTCCCGGGTGCAGCCCTTGCCATGGTTCGCACTGCAAAGCCTGAGAAGCGCGGTCAGGCCGCAGGTCTTCTTCTCTCAGCCGCTCTTGCTTCAATGTTTACAGGTATCACAGAGCCTATTGAGTTCTCATTCCTTTTCGTTGCACCTATGCTTTTCGTAGTACAGGTTATACTCGCAGGTTCAGCATACATGATCGCACATATGCTCAATATCGCAGTTGGTCTCACCTTCTCAGGCGGACTTCTCGACCTGTTCTTCTTCGGTATCCTTCAGGGTAACGAGAAGACAAGCTGGATGCTTATCATTCCTGTAGGTATCATTTACTTCCTGCTTTACTACTTTATCTTCAGCTTCCTTATCAAGAAGTTTGATCTTAAGACTCCCGGTCGTGAGGATGACGATCAGGAAACACGTCTCTACAGCAAGAAGGATTATCTTGCAAAGAAGGACGGTGAAAACTCAGACGTTACAGATGAAAAGAGTGACCTTATCATGAAGGGTCTCGGCGGTAAGGCAAATATTTCTGACGTTGACTGCTGCGCTACCCGTCTTCGTGTAACAGTCAAGAAGCCGGAACTTGTAAATGATGGTATGCTCAAGGCTTCAGGTGCATCAGGTGTTGTACATAAAGGAACCGGCGTACAGGTTATCTACGGACCTGCAGTTACTGTAGTAAAGTCAAATCTTGAGGATTATCTCGAGACACAGCCTTCAACAGAATATCATGGAGATGCTAATGCTGATGCAGAAACATTATCACAGGAAACCGCTTCTGCTTCAGATAAGACTGTTACTAAAACCATAATTATCGGAAGCCCTCTTAACGGTGAGGCAAAAGAGCTTTCAGAAACACCGGACGAGGCATTTGCCGGCGGCATGATGGGACAGGGTGCATGCATGATTCCGGAAGACGGTACACTCTATGCTCCCTGCGACGGCGAAGTAACATTTGTATTTGACACAAAGCACGCTATCGGATTCGAAACCGAGGATGGCATCAACATGCTCTTCCATATGGGTATCGATACCGTTAAGCTTGACGGTCAGGGCTTTACAGTTCTTGTTGAGAACGGTCAGAAGGTTAAGAAGGGTGATCCGATGCTTAAGATGGATGTTGATTTCATCAGCAAGAATGCTCCTTCAACCGCATCTCCTGTTCTTTGCACCGACCTCGATGATAACATGCAGGTTCGTCTCATTAAGACCGGTAAGGTGAATATGGGCGAAGATTTAATTGCTATCGACATTCTCGGATAAAAAACATATAATGGCGATACAGAGCTAAAACCCTGATCAGCTTTAGATTCGAGATTCACAACCCCTTTCAGGATCTGCCTGGGAGGGGTTTTTTAGACGAAGGATAAATATAAACTATGTATCGTGTCAGAAAAGTTTTAAATCATAATTCTATCATTGTTGTGGGTGTTGATAACAACATTTCGGCTGACCCGGAAAATGATGAGGGGCTTAAATCTTATCTGGTTCTCCATAAGGGTATAGGATTCGGTGTAAAGATCTCTGAGAGACTGGATCTTCCCAAGGATGCCTCCATCTACTCTCTGGAAAAGACAACGGAACGCGGCAATGCCATGTCCATCGTCAACGCAGTGGATCCCGTATGTCTTGAGATTTCGGATGCCGTTCTTGATGAAGCAGAAAAAGCTTTTGGGAAGGTAGACAGAACCATAGTATTCCCTATGGCTGATCACCTGGCATTTGCTGTTCAGAGAATAAAAAAAGGCGAAAGTATCAGAAATCCTCTGAAGGATGACATTCGCCTTCTTTTTCATATGGAATATCAGGTGGCCGAAACCGTTGCGCCTGTTCTGGAGCAAAAGTTCGGACTCGTCATAAATGAAGATGAGATAGGATTTATAGCGCTGCACGTTCACTCTGCCATCGTTAATGAAAACGTTGCCAGATCTCTTCAGACTGCACAGATAGTGCGTAACTGTATCTCTTACATTGAGGAAAAGACCGGTCACAAGCTTGAAGTCACCTCCCTCGGCTATAATCGTATGATGAATCATATCCGCTATATGGTGACCCGTATCGAAACCGGAGAGCTTCTCAAAATGAATCTCAATGACTATATGGAGCTTAAGTACCCGGATACTTTCAGACTTTCCGCTGACATATGCAATCAGATGAGCAGACTCCTGAAGAAGTCCTATCAGGATGCGGAGATAGGATACCTTGCCATGCATATAGCAAGGGTTATCGGAGTGGAATGATCCCGGGCACGGGTTAATGTGTCATTTAGTTTGCAAAACGAGTCAAAACCCCGTACCCATAGTTCTCAGGGGACGGGGTTTTTGATTCATTTCAATCCATGATCACCGGACGTATGTAATATATCTTTCCATCCTTATCAAATCCAAGATGGCACAAGTATACGCTGTCGCCGTCTTTTATGCTGAGCTCCGGTTCATATTTCAGATTCCCGTTTTCGTCATACTGTGCAGGTCTTACCGGCACACTATTCTGTGGTATCCAGGAGTGAATGTAATCAGAAAATTCATCAAGGTTCCCGACAACGAAATCCTCCAGACTATAATCATCCTTAAGATGTTCATAATAAAACTCATCGGAAAACTCTGCCATATTATACAGTTTTGATTCCTCGATCGGAGTTTCCGGACCTCCTGTATATATTTCTTCATAGTATGCTCCGACTAGCTTGCCATCTTTATCTTCATAGAATCCGGCATATGCATAAAGAGTCGGCTGTGTTTCATAGTACTCGTAATCTTCGAGAGTTCCTTTTTTACCCAGAGGTTCAAACATGGTATGAAGGAGTACCGGTTCTTTTGCACCTTTCGGAAGGAAATAATAATAGTAGTTAAGGAGACAATAGTACTCTCTCCAGCCCACGTCCTCGAAGGAATCCCTATGGCTCTGTGCCCTTGTAAAATAGATACCTTCATCCATTTCCTCGTAGTGCTGAATGACATTGGCAACTCCCTTTCCGGAATCCGGATTCGGGTACTCATACATCCTATCTTTGATTTCATCAGGAAAAACAGACTGCGGATCTTCCTCAAAATGGACATCTTCCACTGATGCATCATACAGCACAGACTCTCCTGCTTCGGTATCCGTGTCCCGGCAGATAGGAACACTTACTTTTGCACTTGTATAGTAGAAGTGCCCGGTACCTTCATAGAAATCGAACTGTGCGCGAAGCTCACCGTTTTCTGTAGAAACATTACCCGAAAACTCCGGATTTGAGATGCCGTATTCAGCAAGCTCTGAAAAGTCACACTCTCCAAGCCTGTAGATATTTCCATTGTTGCTGACCTGGACTATTGTATGAACATTATCAGTCTTCTTCTCCAGGAAATAAGCATTATCCTTATCCATGGCAAGGAATGTTGCACCATCAGCAGGTTCATAATGCGCGGTTTCTGCATCTATGTCTCCGGTCTCGTAAATAAAGTAGTGCATCCTGTATGGATCAAGGGTGTAACTGTACACCACAAAATGCTCACCGTCAGGAGAAAATCCCTGAATTTCACCGGGGCATATTTCTTCATCCCGTCCATCCGGAAGCTCTTTCTTGTAAACATGACTCGTCTCAACACTTTCAGATGAAGAATCAGTCACTTTCTGAGAATACAGGATGTTACCGTCTTTCAGATACAAGCAGCCATTTCCGCTGTCTTCACAGATTGTTGTTATTCCTTTTTCAGGAGCTTTCGGATCAAAAGTGCAGAGGCTTCCCGGAACATATACTGTAGAATTTCTTTGGAACTTTCCCCATATAGCGCCATAGCCTAAGGCCTGGGATGAATAGTTGCGGAAAAGTACCTGTCCGTCATAGTGCGCAGCTTCTCCTGACTGTATTAAAGGTGCCTTTTCTTCAATACTCTCCTTCTCAGGCGCATCAGCCTGCGACTCGATGCCTTCACTACTTTCCTTTACTGATTCCTCTGACGGAGCCTCACTCTGCACCTCTGTTTCAACCGCCTCCGTGGTATCATCAGAAGCAGTCTCATCAATTTTTTTATTGCCGCAGGCGGCAAACATCATACTCACTATAATTCCTGCTGCAGCTGCATAAAATATTCTTTTCTTCATCTCAATCCCCTGTAATAACAATAATGCTCTCAATTTACTCAAGCTTATATATTGAGCTTCCCACACGGCCATTCCAGTCCCGAAACGGATGGATAAACCCGAATTCCGCATGAACTGCCATGACGTCTTTAATTATAACATTTTACCCGGCATTATATCCATCGATATCCATCGGGGACGGTTCTCACCGGTGAGAACCGTCCCCCTGTGGATAAGCATATGTGGCCGTGGTACAATAAATACCAAAAGAAACAAAAGAACACAAAACTCGGGAAATTTCTGAAAACACTCAGTCAGAACGAAGCATAAACTCATAAAAAAGGGACAGGTGAAAACGGTGAAGATTTCAAAGGCAGGCATTTTAACAGCATTGATAGTGCTGGTTCTCGGCATCAGTGCATGCAGAGGCGGATCATCGGGGGGAAGTGGATCCACAGGAAACGAGGCCGGAAGTTCAGACAACGGAAATTCCGTGACTCTCATGGTCTACATGATCGGCTCCGACCTTGAATCCATGAACGGATGCGCATCCGATGATATCAATGAGATGATCAAGGCGGCTCCCGGCAATAACGTACATGTCATTCTCGAAACAGGCGGTTCCAACGCCTGGAAGACTCAGGAAATTTCAAGCGAGAAGATCCAGCGCTGGGAACTGACCGGCAGCGGTCTGACCCTGATGGATGAGCTGGACAGTGTCCGCATGTCCGATTCGGACACCCTGTCTGATTTCCTGAAATGGGGAAATGAACACTATCCCGCTGACAGAACAGCGGTGATCCTGTGGAACCACGGCGGTGGAAGCGCCCTTGGTTTCGGGCATGACGAGCTATATCCTGACAGCATGCTGACACTCCCGGGAATCCGGAAAGCATTTCAGGATGCCGGCGGTCATTATGCGTTTATAGGATTTGACGCCTGCCTTATGTCAACCGTCGAGACCGGCTGCATGCTTTCAGAGTTTGCCGACTATATGATCGCATCGGAAGAGACGGAACCCGGCACCGGCTGGGACTATACCAAATGGCTGAGTAAGCTGGAGAAGAATCCGGGTATCTCCATGGAGGAACTCGGAAAAGTGATCACACAGGACTTCCTGGCACAAAGCGAAAAGAACAAGTATGACACCTACACCCTGGCAATGATAAAACTGGACAAAATTCAGGGCTTCATGGAAAAGCTGTCTCAATATTTCGCAGATTCCGAGGTCAGGATCCAGAAGGGCGAATACAGTACCTTCGCATCCGCCCGTGTCCGCAGCACAGAATTGGGCTTCGGACAGTACGAACAGATCGACGTAGGTAATTACCTGAGCCAGGTAGACCCGGAAGACAGCTCCGGTCTTGCCAAGGCACTCAATGACTGTATCGTCTGCTTCGAAACAAACCTTGACGGAACCAACGGATTGGCCATGTATTATCCCTACCGGAACCTTCCCCTGTATTCAAAAATGATGCAAACCATCTCCGATATCGGATATCCCGGTAGTTATTTTGATTTCTTCAATTCGTTCTGTTCGGTGCTTTCCATTGCAGATGCAGAAAACCCGGTCCCCTATCAGGACACGGCAGGAATCACAATGCATGCACCGGGTAAGGCTGCTTCGGCTGACGATACTCCTGTAGTCTCGCAATACGCATCTTTTCCCTGGTACAGAAACGACATTGTGAAGCAGTATTATCCGGAAGCCAGCATTGACTCTCATGAAGCCATACTGGAGCATTTTGGCACGGATATGTTCGACTGCTTTTACTGGGTTGACCTTCCGGAAAAGGTAGAGTGGAAAAACATCTGGTATCGCGAAGAAAGGCTCCTGCTGGATGATGGCGAGAAGCTGTTATACATGGGAACGGAAGCCCGTCAGGACATCAACAGGGATGAGAATGATTTCTTAACATACATCCCGATCTGGTTCTGCATAGGAAACACCGTTGTCCCCAGCTTTTTCCAGTATTTTGAGGAGCGGGATGACGGGCTGGTCAATGCAGTACATTATATCCCGGCCATTCTGAACGGCAAGGAGAATGTCCAAATCGCCGTGAAAGAAGATATAACCACCAGGGCTTTGACCGTGCTTGGATATTTTATCGAGGACAGTCAGAGTGAAATTGACGGCATCAGGATTCCCCCGAAAGCATATTTGCAGTTCGACGATAAAGATAAGTTCCGGTTCCCTGTAGACAGCTATGATTACGACTACAAATACCTTGGTACGGTGCTGCTGGAGAGCGAGGAATCCTTCGGAGAGAACGGAATACAGCTTTTGTCCATGGGATATACAGGAAACCATTCTGCCAGGATATCAATGGTCTTAAAAGACATTTACAACAACTATATCAGTACACCCTGGGTAGAACACAAAAGGGAAGACACCGGAGAACTGTTGGGCATAACTTCAGAGGCAGACACATGGGTCAAAACTGCCGCCCCCGGAAACTATCCGAAGTGTGTTGGTCTGCCAAGCGGGTTCGGTATCAGCTACGGATTCAAAATCCGAAATGACAGCCCCAATGACATTCGCTACATCTACATGAAGCGAACTGACTACCCGGAAGACAGTTATGCTGACATCCTTTATGAGCCGATCCCTGCCGGAATGAGCGCCGCATACGCAGATATCAATCATTACATCGATTGGGACTGCTCCGCCTGGTCCATGAAGATAGTCGATTCTGCCGGACGGTCAAGCATGGAAGAATTCGTGTTTAATCCCTGGGTGGCCGAGGAGATTACCATTAAATGGAATGAAGAAAAGGAAGATTTTGAACCGGCCGTAACCTACAAAGCGGAAGGTGATTACAAGACGGATATCGATGGGTTCTGGCAACAAGTCCTTGGCGGCGGTGAAGCTGAGCCATCGGACGCAATGACCCTCATTAAAAAGTTTCCAAACTGGAACTTCAAAATCGAAAACCGTGGCCATGAAGTGATCACACACATGCATATGGCTCCAACGGATAAGGATATCCCGGAAAAGATGAAAGAACAGTATGACGACTTCTATAAGTACTTCTACGGCGGTAGCGACCTGCTTATGGAACTGGTTCTGCCCGGCGAGACCGTGAACAATGAGTACTCTATCATCCAAGACGCAAGCATGCCTGTATGGGCAATGTCCATCACAGACAATGAAGCCGGTCTCCGTGAAGCGGAGCCGATTATCCCATTCCCCGTCTGGTTGATGTACGTTGAAGATTTCTCCGAAAACACTAGCGATAAAATGGAATTCCGGCCCTGGGAAACATCCAGGATCGTCATTAAGGAAAAAACCGGTGGAAACGATGTAGGAAGTGACAATTTCTACGAATGCGAAATCACTTCCTGAGAACGAAACAGCCATAAGTCCCCTAGTGGATGGTTCTCACTATGAGAACCGTCCACGGGGGACTTAATTTATTGCAATAAAAAAGGCAAACAAGAAGTTTACCTTTTAAAAAGTCAGTCTTTTGACAGAGGGTCCAGGCCATAATCAAAGAGGACGATATCAATTTTTATAACATTGTAATCCTTATGTTCTATGAAGTACCTGACAACCTCATCCGTCTGGGAAATAGGTGATAAAGCATATCCTGCAATTCTCAGGAAATCAACGGTCTCATCGAGATTCAGACGAAGTCCGACAGCCAGTGCAAGCACTTTTTTCTTTGAAGGATTTACCGTCCCCTTCATGAGCCTTGAGAAATACTGCTTGGAGATATTGGCAGCCGCATATACTTCAGAATTCCTGAGACCTTTCTTATTTATGAGTTTCTGCAAATGCTTTTCAAATGACTCTTTGTATATGCTCTTCAGCATGTCATCCAGGGCTCCTGAAGAGCCCGCAGCCGGAGCACTTTTAGCTGCAAATGGTTTAAATGCAGGTAAGCCTGCAGACCTTAAAAAACTGCCTCTTCTGCCTGAACCTGGCATTTCCGGGTAATCTTCCTCAGGAGCACTTTCATCAGAGACAGGCTCTTCAATGGGTTCCTCATCCAAAACCATACTTTGGCCGAATACCGCCTGTGATGCTCTTCCGTATTCATATTCCCGGGACAGAGTTTCCGTAACGTAGTCATCGTCAATAGAGCTTTTAACTTCTTCTCCCAACCCTCCGGATATCTTTACAGACTGCTCCTCGAACACAACAAGAATGATATCCATATCATGTTCTTCCAGAAATCCGGTGAAAGCATTGACTGCGATTTCCATCGCAAGACGCTGAGGGAATTTATACGTTCCAGTGGCAAGAAACGGAAATGCTATTGAATTACAGTTATATTCTGCCGCAAGCTGTAAAGATTTATCATAGGATGCTCTAAGAAGTTCGGCTTCACCTTCGTTGCCGCCATTCCACCATGGTGCACTTGCATGAATTATATATTTTGCATCCAGGTCAAAAGCCGGCGTTATGGCAACATTACCGGGTGTTAGGACGCCTATCTTCTTCCTCTCGGCAAGGAGTTTATCCTTCCCGGCAGCCAGATAAATGGCAGAATCAACGCCGCCACCTATTGTCACATCCGGATTTGCAGTATTCACGATGACATCTGCTTTGACTTTGGTTATATCATTTCTGATTATCTGAAAGGGCATAATGTCTCCTTCGTCATGCTGTGATCAATCCTAACATGATATCATCCAAGCATCCGGGATAATCCACGGTCCAAATACTCATTCCAAAATGTCCAGTTATGCTTTCCCGGGCCATCTTCGTAGAAGAAGTCGGCATTTTCCTTCTTGAGAAAATCTCTGAAATCCGTATTTGCATAATACAATTCCGGAGAATCCTCAGTACCGATGGCCATATATAGTTTTGGGATTCTCTTACCCTCTTTCTTTAGATTCTTATATTGAACCTTTGGATTCTTATCAGATTCAATAAGTTTAGACAGATCACCAAATACATCCGTGAGCATTTCGACCGGCATAAGGCTTGCATCTGAAGCATCTGTCTTTGCTATGTCCTCTATGTGTAATGCTGAAGATAAGGCAATGCATTGAGAAAATCTATCAGGATAGGCAAATGCGGTATGGATCGCTCCATAGCCACCCATTGACAGACCTGCAATCAGGGTATCCTCCCGATCTGAGAAATATCCGAATACCTTATGGATATAATCCGGCAGCTCTTCACCTACAAATTGACAGAAGTTGCCTCCGACATATCCCTTATCCAGGTAAAATGAATTGCCGGTTGTGGGCATAAATACAGCAAGGTTATACTGTATGGCCATTTCCTGGGCTACTCCGCCAAACAGCCAGTCTGTATCCGTTCCGGTTAATCCATGAAGAAGCAACAGGCTTTTCGTTGGTCGTTCATAATGCTTAGGCTCTTTGACTTCTGCCATTTCAACATCATTGGGTAACACAAAAGAAAAGTTTGCGTGCTGCATTATACTCTGAGCATGAAATTCCATTCTTCCACTTGCCATATTCTGTCTCCTTATTTCTTATCAGTTTTCACTTTTTGCTTCCACGCTTCGCTTCTTTATGAGACGCCAATTCGTTCAGGAGCATCCAGGAAATATCTATCGCCTGCTTTTCTATATCACCAAGTTCCTCATAGGGACGCATCATCATATTGATACGCTTGTCATCATCCACAACATCACCAAGGGTAAAATTGTGCAGCTTGTAAAAGCGCATATTTCGTGTATGTTCGATCTTTCGAAAGACCTCTTTTTCTTCCTCCGGAGAATTCTGGAAAACATCGTACGCTTTTCTAAGAAGCTTTGGATCCAATTCATCAAAAGATTTGTCCGGAGCCTCGTCCCCTAGAAGTATGCGGACTTTCATGCTGATATGGTCTGTGGCAAGGTAATTCATATCCTTGGTCAGCGAATTCAGATCCTCCCACATGGGAATCGATTCATCTACCATAAAACGAAACATCTCGTGCCGGCACATAGCCATATCCGTTAACCGGTTATGAAGCACATATGCAGGGGTCAGCATATTCTCGGCTCTACCGAAAGAAGTTGCAATGCCTCGAACATTGCTGTTATAGATATACAGGTTTCCACGGATAGCAAAGAATGTCTGAATCGTATGCAGTATCTTGATATTCTCTTCTTCAGAATCCGAACAGAGCACGATACGATCCGCAGAACCAAGAAGTCGACCATCCTCGTTCCAAAGTTCATTGTGAAAAAAAACACTGTCCATTTCTTCAGACGGCTGGTTCAGAGATACGATTTCTCCCAGCATTTTACGGTTCCGACAATACTCGCTGCTGTCTCCGAAAACATGATACCGAATCTTTTGTCTCTCAAAAACAACGTTCAGCTCAAGAGCACGGTCCAACATCATCTGACCGGCCTTATCGAAGCCAATGATCACGATTTCTTCATCGTTCTTTTTTACAGGATATTGCTGCCAGAAAGCACGGGCCGTACAATCATCCAAAGAAAAAAAGTTGATATTCATAGGATGATAGGCAGGTGTGAAGCTGGAAAAACAGATGATGGGAACTTCAAAATCCGCAAGCCCCACAGCGTCCAGGAAATTATCCATATCATTATCTTTGGTACACATAAGATGAGCGTCATACAGAGATCCGCGGCGATCAAGCAGAGCCTCAGGAGTCCATGAAACACAAAGATCGGGAAAGTTCTTATCATCATTGATAGTTGACGCATAGATTATCATGGCATTAGGTCGAACCTTTTTCAAATTCTCGGCAAATAACATGGCATTTTCAGTTTTTGCCGTAAAAATATACCACGGACGATCTGATTTCATCGTCAAAGTTATGACCGGCCTCATCCGCACAACGAATTCCATCGTAAAACCAATAAAGAAACCCAGTAAACTGATGCCTATAAGTAGAAAAATGGATGAAATAATTCTGCCGCCAGTTGTCACCGGATACAAATCTCCATATCCAACAGTTGTAAAAGTGGTAATGGAATACCATATTGCCTGCCCAAGGGTTTGTATAGAGGCATCCGGACTTGCCTGTTCTGCCCGGATCAACAAGAGTAAAAGGATGAGGTATACATACATTATAGCCAAAAAAATGGTAATGTAATGTTTAAGCACAGAACTCAGACGTTTTGCAAATTCAGGATTACGTACACGTCTTTTATACAGTTTGAGCCGGATTTTCAAATCCGAAATCCTGCGGCGTAATGATTTTTTGGTTTCCATACCGATTTATCCTCTTAACTGACTGCTCCCACGGGCAAGCCCGTGGGGTTCTGATTACCAAGCGTAGCCTGTAATCGTACATCATTTTCAGACTTTGGAGTTACAGGTGTAAATCTATTTGAATCAGGACTTTCATTACCAAGCAGTCCAACGACCACATTAGCGGAAATTTCTGTCTTGTGACAAGGACGTACAGTCAATCGTCCAATATTGATTTGTTTTAAGCTACTTTAATTCCACTGTTTAGTACTTTAATCCTATTAGCCTTGATCCATGAGATCAGGGCTTTTTCTTTTGTGTGACACTTGTCAAAAGTCGCAATACATTTCTCTTTGTCTACAGCTTTGGTCTTATGATTGTAACAGTAAAGTAAAAATGATGAGTACCAGTCTCTTTGTACCAAGGTCCCATCTCGGAGTTTGTAGAGTCTGTCAGACAGCTTCTTTTTGATGTAATCATCAGCAGTGTGGTCATATTGGCTTGCTCTATAATTGTTTGGCACTTCTATATATGTTCCACCTGAAACCTTGAATTTATTTTTCACCGTAGTCTGGAAACCACCCGGACATCTGTTCTTTATGGACTTGCCAAAGCGCTTTTTCCGATTTAATCTGCCCTTGGCGTTTTTAGTTGTTTTCTTTACCCGCAGCATCAATTTACTTGCATTTTTAGGCTCTGTTATAAATGTATCGCCAAGACTTCTCAAATGATTAGCATCTTCTTTTATTGCAAGCTGTCTGTTTACTGCATTGATACGGCATAGCTCAGAATGTTTAACACGCAGTTTCTTGTAATGATTTGAGTATTTCCAAGACTTCCTGCCTTTCTTAATTGTACCGTTATCATTGTAATTCTGAGGATTAGTTGCTCTCCTTGACCTGTCCATGGCCCTGTAATACAGTCTTTCCAAACGTTCTGATTCTTGTATACTGTTGCCTCGTTCTGATAAGTTCTTTATCCCAACTTCCGTATCAGAGGTATAGGCGACTGTCTGAGTTCCTATATCTGCACCTATAATTCCTTTACCATACTTATGTCGTTGATTGCCAAACTTATCATATTTAGGCTTCGCTTTGCCCTCAATGGTCAGATGAAGGTATACCCTGTATTTTCCCCTGATGAATTTGGGAACAAGAGTAGCATAGCAGGGTCTGAATGTGTCTATGCAACGGGCTCCTTCTATAAATGTATCCACCGCTTTTGTATCCATAATCTCAGGATTGGCAAGATATGACATGACAGAATTTATTTCGTCGGTTTGAAATCTGTCCTTTATCTGCAACCCAAACATTATCTTGTCAAGTTTAAACTGCACTTTATTGTCTTTTATGGAGATTGGTATTCCACGGTTTATCTGTTTCGCTCTTATGCAGGGCAGTTCCCCGTATTTGGAAAAATGAAGCATCTCACCGTTACCATAAAGACATTTTTCCATACCACGCCACACATCTTCGGCTTTAGAGAGAGCGAATACAGCATCTATGCCGTATTTCTTGCCGATAGGTATCATGGAAGTCCTGCAAAAATCCCAGGTTACATTATAGGCCTTCTGCATTTCGTTAAGCTGTTTAGCCAGAGATTTACGATGTACCTTATTCTCAGTATTTCCGTATAGATTAAGAAGTTTACGGTATTTCTTTGTGCGCATAAGCTGGTCATGATTCTTTCTCATAAGGCCAACAAGTTCGTTACCTGCTTTGCGGACCTTATCAGAAAGAGCAACAACCTTTTGTACATCAGAATAAGGCATATCAGTCTCTGCAACTAAAATATGTCTGTCAGAAAGTTTATGATATTGTTTCAGAAGCTTATTGTATTCTTCATAAGTCATGGTTTTTCTGTTCCTTGATGTATTTGATTACTGTTGCTTAATGGTTTGATACATACATTTTTTTCTTTTGTGAGACACGGATCATTCTCGTATGTATATGATAGCACAAAAAGTGTCATGTTCATAGTGGCACCTTAAAAATATACACTTTTAAAGGTGACGCCATTCATCCCACGACCAAAAGGTCATGGGTTTTTCTGGCTGATTACTTATAACATAAATTACATATTATTTATTCAGAAAAAAGGTCAGCAGAGTTAAAATCCCTCCGGGCTTTACTTCAAATCATCTATTTATTTTTTAAAAAGGCAAAAGCCACCGGGGAAAGTTCTTGCCGGCGAGAACCGTCCCCGATGGATAAACCTGTGGGTTATTATTCACTTACCTGTTCTGCGGCTCCGGTGGTGGTGCCGTCATTTAGATGTATGATCAGTCTGCCGGTGCCTTTTGCATTCTGGTGCTGGCCCTTTTGCAGATACTCTTCAAGAATTTTTGCGCTTCCTGAGGCAATCTCTCTGGACGCATGATTCTTCTCAAGTTCTTCCAGACTTAGATCAAATCCATCGATAGTGTTTCTGAAATGGAATTCCTCAAGTCCCACGGTAAAGATATGATCATCATCTACCGGCTCGCCTTCAAAATCGAATTTAAGGAATGAGTGGGTCTTCTGATCATATTCAACTTCAAGTCCTCTTGAAAGCTGATAGAATTCGGTATGTTCTCCCTCAAGAGCTTCATCTCTCAGCATCCTGAGGAGTCCGTGCTTAAGCTGTTTTCCTGTCCAATAGGTGGAATGAATCGGCTTGTTGTAAGGATAATTCTCATCGAAATCACCCTTAGTCACAATAGGGCCCAATTCCTCGGTACGGATAGATCCGGAGCCTAAAAGGAAGATATCAAGTCCAAGAGCATCCTTTAAAATATCAGAATAAAGATCCCCAAGCTCTGTCTCCTGTATTCTAGATGGATGAGTAAGCTTCTTTACAAATTTTGTGAGAATCCTGCCGTACTTTTCGTCTGTTACGTTCTTGTAATTCAGTATCAGGTCTTCGATATCCTGATCTCTCGGACAGGTTTTCTCGTTAATCGGAACCGGCCTCCAGGTGTAGCTGTCTATCTTGTTTTCATCGGTATCCACCAGGATGTCAAATCGTCCGATCTGGTCTGTACCTGTTCCTGCCTGAACGATAGGAATTCCGTTAACAACAGCAGGCTCCTCCAGGAAAGTATGAGAATGACCGCCTATGATAACGTCTACTCCCCATGCGGGATCCAGCATTTCTGCCAGCTTTTTGTCCTCTTCGAAGCCAATGTGTGTAAGCAGCACTGTGAAGTCAATGTCTATGGGATTGTAGGAATCACAGATTTTTCCGATTTCCTCCGCCGCATCTTCAAGCGTGATGAATGTACCGATGAGCTGATCCGACTTACACTGCATCAGGGCAACCTCTGTAAGTATTCCGATGAACAGAATCTTCATTCCACCAACTTCCAATACCTTGCAAGGCTCAAAGAGTCTGGCGTGATTGGTCTTGATATGAAGGTTCGCATTAATTATCGGAAACTCAGCACACTTTTCCAGGAAAAGAAGGTGCGCAACTCCGTAATCAACCTCATGATTTCCCAGTGCAACTATATCCGGGGACAACATATTCATGATCTGTATGGTTGACAGGCCATGATATTCTGAGTCAATTACAGAACCTCTGAACATATCTCCGGCGATGCAGTAGAGAACATTCTCCTCCTCATTTCGTACCTTGCTGACATATCCCGACAGCAGGGATACTCCTCCCACCAGGTTCTCGTCCACCTGCTCGGCCAGGAAATCTCCATGCATGTCGTTTGAATGCAATAGTGTTAATTTTTTCAAATTCTTCATATACTTCCTTCCTTACATGATTCATCAACCATCTGATATTTTGGCTTGTTAATGATGCTTCTCTAAACGTAATATATGACCTCCTGATACGGATTCGGGCAGCTGATGACTCATCTCATATTTACTTCTTTTTTTATCTTCCTTTTTCGATCAACGCCTGTTTTGCTTCCTCTGTTAAATGAAGCTTAAGTCTTCCCTCAACCTTTGCATCCTGATGCTGACCCATCTGAAGGATCTCCTCTATAACCTGGGCACAGGAAGTTGCAATAGAGCGGTGCCTGTGATTTTCATCAATTTCAGAAATCTCCAGATCGAAGGAGTCCTTAAGGTTATTGAAATGGTATTCCTGTAAACCGATAGTGAATATCTGATCATCCTCAACAGGTTTTCCCTCGTAATCAAATTTTAAGAATGAATGGGTCACCATATCGTACTCTACGGAAAGATCCTTTGAAACCTGATAAAACTCTGTATGCTCACCAAAGAAAGCTTCGTCTCTCAGCATTCGCTTGATTCCATGCTTAAGCTGTTTTCCGGTCCAGTAGGTAAGTATCACCTGGTCATCATAAGGGAAGGTTTCCATGAGATCCCCTTTAGTAACAACAGGGCCAAACTTCTTGGTACGTATGGATCCGGATCCGATAAGGAAGAGGTCTACACCAAGAGAAGACTGAAGGATATCCGCAAAAAGATTTCCTACTTCTGTTTCCATATAGCGGGACGGATTGGAAAGCTCTCTTGTTAACTTTGTAAGAACCCGGCCATATTTTGCATCAGTCTGGTCTTTATAATTCTTGATGAAATCTTCCAGTGCCTCATCTCTCGGACAATTATCGGAATTAATGGAAATAGGCTTCCATGTAAAGCTGTCTATCTTATTTTCATCGGTATCCACCATGATATCGAAACGTCCGATCTGATCTGTACCTGTTCCTGCCTGAACGATAGGAATTCCATTCACTACGGCAGGCTCCTCCAGGAAAGTATGGGAATGTCCTCCGATTATTACGTCCACACCCCATGCAGGATCCAGCATCTCTGCAAGCTTCTTATCTTCTTCAAATCCTATATGTGTTAGCAGGACGGTGAAGTCTACATCCAGGGCATTGTAGGTGTTGCATATCCTTCCAACCTCCTGAGCCGCTTCTTCGACGGTTATAAAGGTGCCAATGAGTCCATCCTTCTTGCAATCATTTAATACCGACTCTGTAAGGATACCTATAAACAGCACCTTCATGCCCCCTATTTCTATCACCTTGCAGGGATCAAAGAGTCTGGTGTGGTTTGTCTTGATATGAAGGTTTGCATTTATGATAGGGAACTCCGCGCATTTCTCAAGAAATAAGAGATGGGCAATTCCGTAATCAACCTCATGATTTCCCAGGGTTACAATGTCTGGAGCCAGCATGTTCATGATCTGTATGGTAGACAATCCCAGATACTCAGAATCAATGATGGAACCTCTGAACATATCTCCCGCAATGCAGTATAGAACATTCTCCTCTTCCCTGCGCACCTTGCTGACATAGCCTGACAGCATTGATACTCCTCCCACCAGATTCTCATCCACATGCTCTGCAAGAAAATCTCCATGCATGTCGTTTGAATGAAGCAGTGTCAATTTCTTCAAGTTACTCATAAAACCTCCTGTTTTCCTTAAGCTTCAAGACCGGCCGATCGGTCTGATAACCCTTTTTACCTTACTGATTCTTCCATTTTTTCGCTCATAATAATTAAATTATACCATTAGTATACGTGGAACGAATCTTAAAAAAGAATTATTTTCCTTGAAATTTAAAAAAAGCAACGGTTTTCACCATCGCCTTTTTTAAGTATTAACTGATTGTAAATTGTTCCTGTTATAGCACGGGTGTTTATGGTGGTTTTCCGGATAAATTTAAACATTGTTTATTAACAGGTTATTAGCAAATGCTCCCCGGCGACATCATTGTAAACTTTGCAGCTGCCTTCCGGCATTTCATATACATGGACTATGTCCCAAAGCTTTTCGTTTTCCTCAAATTCCTTCACAAGATCCTTATTCTTTGAGAGTTTCTCCGGAACAAAATGCAGAGTCTTTTCATTCTGGAATACGGCGGTATATAGTATCTCAGCTTCCACAAGATCCTGGAAGATATGGCTTCCATAGGAAAGCTCAGGGTTATAGCCGGCTCTTGATTCCTCTGTTTCGCATATAATCTCATAGGCACTTATATCTGAAAATGCCGTAGGGACTCCGAGCTCGGGTGACGAAGTGCCAACTCTTCCCGGAACTATCAGCATCATATGCTTATTCCTGTCACGGTAATGCCAGTTTATCTTCCTGATAAGCTTAGCCACGAGATGCTTTTCACTGTAAGGCATGTTGTAATATTTTACCGGATCGACGTAGACTATCAGATCAAGTTCTGTTGCCTTACACATGCCCATGGAAGAACCTTTGCTTTCAAGCAGGATGTTCTCCTCCGGAATGCCCAGCGGGATTATGGTTCCTGCTTCACTCTTCTGTACCTGGAGTGGTCTGCATTGAAGAAGGTCAATGGAATACTCCCCGCTTTCAGAAATATTGATGGTGAATTCCGTATCCACAGGATAATCATATTCCTCCTGAATACTGCTAAGCATCCGCTTCATCTGTGACATCAGAGTTTCGTTTGCTACAAGTCCTTTACAAGAAATAAATTCTACATCCCGGTCTTTTCCTATCTCCCTAAGTCTTCGTTCCGCGTCATAATCATGCTCCAAAAGAATCTTATGAAGATACTTCGGGATATCCGGCAGAATATCATAGAGAGTAAGCTTTTTTAAGGCTTTCTCCGACATGTCGATGACTTCGGCCTTACCCTGTGAGAATTTATGCTTGTCTGCCGATGATGAATAGTTGGACTTTTCCGGCATATCCAGATTCACGATCCTTGGATAGGAGCCTTCTGTCCTGTCCACTGCTGAGGTTCCCAGACCCATAACAAGCCTGAGCATCCCGGCTGAGGGATCCGAATCCTTCATTACACGATAAGGGCTGAAGGAATAGCCCACACCTGCTGCACAGGGCATATAGAAGGATCCGTAATATGATCCCGATACCCTCTGAATAAGAAGGGCCATCTGTTCATCCCTTTTGTCAAGTCCGCGGCGCTTACGGTAATCAAGTGCCGAAAGCCTCATGGAGCTTGCGTACACCACCTTTATGGCATGCTCAAATTCATTTAAACGTTCCTCCAGGCTGCCTCTGTTCACACAAAATACCGATTCATACTTCCCGGCGAAGGCATTACCAAATCCATCCTCCAGGATACTGCTGGACCTGATAATGTAGGGATCCTGACCGTAGTACTCGATGATACGGACAAATTTTTCCCGCATAACTTCGGCAAAGCTTCCGTTCAATATCTTGTCCGCAAATTCCGGAGCAAGCTCGAAGTACCCTTCTTCCGTACGCTGATTCACTCTCAGATCCCAGAGATTATTGTCCACTATGTAGGTATAGTACACATCCGATCCCACATAGAAGGAATCATGCGGTTCCAGGACATCACTTATATCCGGTTCCTTGTTTTTTATAATGGCTCTGGCCAGCAGCATTCCACAGGCTTTTCCGCCGATCATACCGGTACCGATCATGTGATCTCTTACTGCAAAATAATCATCAGGAGAAAAATGCTTTTTGACCATGAGTCGCATTTTTTCATCGCGAGTCATCATGATATTGCACATCCTTGAGCAATCCTCTGTAACATCCGATCCGCTTTCTTTTTTCAGCTTAACAAGATTAAAGAATCTGTCCCAGGAATCTGAATACTGTTCTTCTGCAGAACGCTGAGCCTGCCCCAGGGCATGATAAAACCTGCTGGATTTCACTCCGTCAAGTATAGGCCTGAATTCGCTTGTGGCCGGGTCATAGGTGTGAGGCAGAAACATTGTCTCCGAATTCCTGTTCCAGACCTTTTCGGGACGGACATATATGTTTTTACTGTCCGAATAAACATCAAAGAAAAGCTGGGTGGTATCGAGGATCTTGTTGATGGCCTGAACGGAATGCTTTCCTCTTATGATTGGGAAAAAGGCTACCGTATCAAGTATAAAAAGAAACGGACAGGTAACCCTGAAAAAGTTTCCCATCATGAGATCCGTTGCCCAGGCAGCCTGAAGTTCGGAAAGACAGTCAAAGACATAGAAGGCATCCTTTCCTTCCTGCTTTATGTAATTATGTATGTCCACTGTGAAGGTTTCGAATCTGTGGGAAAGGGGTACCGTTATGGTTTTTATCTCCGGTCTGTCTTTCAGGAGTGGCTCGTGACTCGCAAATCTGAAATAAATAATGTTACGCCTGTCCTCTATGGCCTGCTTTATAAAAGGCTCCATAAACAGTTTGAACTGGGATAATTCAGAAACCCGCCATACCACATTATCGCCCATACGAATATTATCAAGTGCCTTATCCATCTCCTGGATTCCGCTTTTTACTCTGTCAAAAGAAGCCATGGTTTCTCCTTTCGTATAAATACAAAAAGACGCCCCATCCCGACAGGATGAAACGTCTTTGTTTCCTCTGCTTATTTATATATCTATCTTAACATTTTGCATAAGCTGACGCAACGATGTGAAGATCATCGTCATAATGGATGGTCCTGTAAAGCAGTTTATTCTTTTTTTCACAGAATACAAAACTCTGATATAATAGTAATAGTATTTTTAAACGTACAATTTTATATAAGCAAACCTAAAAATCGTTAATACTTTGCCTGGTAAGATATAATGATGAACGAATATGCAATTCTATATTTGGAAATAAACGTCTTTTCACTGGTGCTCATTGGAATCGTTCTTTTAAAGACCAGGGGACTTTCACAAATGGTGGCACAGAGTAATTTTGCCATGTCCATAATTGCCGAAATGGTATTCTTTGTTTCGGATACTCTGTTTGTGCTGGTAAATGAAGGGGTCCTTCCGGGTGGTAAACCAGTGATGATGGCATGCAAGGAGGTTTATTTTCTTGCAACTGCGGCTATGTGCTTTTTCTGGTTTATTTATTTCGAGTATCTCAGAGAAACGAGGTTTGTAAAAAGAAGAAGATACGTCTTATATTCTACCTCAATACTTTGGTTGATGGTGATTGCACTCCTGGCAAATCTTTTTAACCATTCCCTATTCTATATAGATGAAAGCGGAGTATATCGCAGAGGACCTTTCTTTATCCTCACATACATACTCTCTTATTCCTACGTCCTGATAGCTTTTATCAGAGTCATGATAAACCTGAAAAGAGACACAGAAGCAACCAATAAAGATTTGCTTATCAGGCTGGCATTTTTTCCGTTATTTCCGGGAATATCAGGTGTACTACAGTTTATATTCCCAAGACTACCGATTGCATGTGCGACAATATCGCTTACCACATTGTTCTTATATCTCACCTGGGTTGACCAGTTAATATCTCTTGATCCCCTGACAGGGCTCAATAACCGTAAGCAGCTTACGCACACGTTTAATAACCTTTCAAAGAGCCATGAAGACCAAGATAAGATCCGACTTTATCTCATAGATGTCAATCACTTCAA
>Ga0256404_1004667_pt1 | contig 25468 bp, 28 predicted proteins | sample RumenRJG_01DNA_FD_185990 | JGI IMG/M metagenome (GOLD analysis project Ga0256404, IMG submission 185990) | Bovine rumen microbial communities from Lethbridge, Alberta, Canada - RJG_01 | ecosystem: Host-associated > Mammals > Digestive system > Stomach > Rumen | place: Canada: Alberta | collected...
CTAGACGATATGTAGAGTGATCGGGACCTCGCTCTGTAAAGCAGTGGCCATCGAGTGGCAGCGTGGGTTAGGCTCGGTCTTGCAGGAGTCCGGCTTACCACATTCACAGGAGGTCCCGACCATGTTGTACTCTACCAGCATCGGCCTTGACGTGCACGCCCGTTCCATCAGCGCCGCGGCGTTCGTCTTCGAGACGGGCGAGGTCGCGCAGCGCACGTTCGGCTACGACCCCGACGCGGTCGCCGCCTGGGCGGCCACGCTGCCGCAGCCTGCGGGCTGCCTCTACGAGAGCGGCCCCACGGGCTTCGACCTGCAGAGGAGGCTCGTCGCCCTCGGGCTGCCCCGCCACGTGGGCGCCGTCTCGAAGATGGTGCGGCCCTCGGGCGACCGCGTCAAGACCGACAGGAGGGACGCCCTCTTCCTCTCGAGGCTGCTGGCCGTGGGAGAGTTCGTCGAGTGCGCCCCTCCCACGCCGGCCATGGAGGCGGCGCGCGACCTGTCCCGCGCCCGCGAGGACGCGCGCGAGGCGCTGATGAGGGCGCGCCACCAGCTGTCGAAGTTCCTGCCCGGGAAGGGCCACGTGTGGCCGAGGGGCAGGTCCACGTGGACCAGGGCGCACCGCGAGTGGCTGCGCTCCATCGAGCTCGACGACCCGTGCGAGCGGCTCGTGCTCGAGGAGTACGTCGCGCAGGTCAGGGAGTGCGAGGAGCGCCGCGACCGCCTCGACTCGGCCATCGCCGAGAGGTCCGGCGCCGACGACCTCGCCGGCGTCACCTCCAGGCTCCGCGCCCTGCGCGGCGTCTCGACCGTCACCGCCTTCGGGATCGCCGTCGAGATCGGCGACTTCTCCCGCTTCGCCAGCCCCAGGGCGCTCATGTCCTACGTCGGCCTCGTGCCGTCGGAGTCGTCGTCGGGCGAGACGACCTCGAGGGGCGGGATCACCAAGACCGGCAACTCGCACGTCAGGCGGCTCCTCGTCGAGGCCGCCTGGCACCACGCCAGGCCCCTGTCTCCGGCCTCCGAGACCGACGTGGCCTCGTCGGCGGGGCTCCCGGCGGAGGCGGCGGGGATTGCGGCGCGGGCCAACCGCAGGCCGCGCCGCAGGTACCTCGACCTGAGGGCGAGGGGGAAGGGCGCCAACGTCGCCAACGTCGCCGTCGCCCGCGAGCTCGTCGGGTTCTGCTGGGCGCTCGCCCTCTGCGGGCGGGCCGCCGAGCCGCGAAACCACCCTCCCGCACGCGCGGCGCGGCCGAGGCGCGTGGGGCACCCCGCGATTCGACTATGCGCAGCGAGGCCCGGCCTCGCCACGCGCGACCCTAGACCAGCGGAGCTCCCCAGCCGAAGCGTCGGAATGCGTTAGCCAACACGCGGATATCAGACTCGCAGTCGTGCGTCGAACCAGACACGCCCTGGGCGCCGTCGCGCGGGAGGTGGCCATAGAAAAAGGTGGGCCGGTCCCCGAGAAGTCGGAGGCTGGCCCACCTTTGCCACTTGACAAGTCTATCTACATATCAGTCGCGGTGGCTTGCAACTAGTGCCCTGTATTGGACAAAGCCGCCAAGGCTTTCGGGAAGCGCCAAATGCGAGAAAGCCCCCGGAATCTTCGGATTTCGGGGGCTTATTTCATTGGTGTCAACCTGCGGAAATACTCTACGCTCGGCTGCTCTGGGGTGACGCGTTGCGACCTCTTGCGCAGCATCTCGCAGAAGGTGCCCGCGTCCACGCTGCGCTACTACGAAAAGGAGGGGGCCGCCCTCCCGCGCAAGGCAAGGGGGCGGCCAACGCAAGGCGCGTGTTGGCAACGGGCGCCGACGTGCCTTGGTATGCGACTGGCGGTTACCTGGCCTCGTCGCCGGAGGTCACGGCCTTTGGGCGAAACAGCGCGCCAAACGCGCCGCGCACGACGGGACCGGCCACGAAGAACTGCCATAGCAGCGCCATGGGCAGGTTGAGAAGGGCCGTCTGGATCCACGTGGAGACGATGTCCGGGGCGGCGGGGCGCTTGATGACGAGCGTGGCGACGAGGCTCATGAGCGGGCACATCATCTGCACGCTGAGCGCGGAGATCGCCGCGACCATCGCGAACGGAGTCTTGGGGTTGGGGCCAACGAGCTTTGCCGCGCGGCGGCCGACGATGGGCGAGACCACAAACAGGTCGAGCGCGAGCGCGACCGGCCCCATGAACGCGAGCTCTGGCAACCCAGCGACGAAGACGAAGTTGGAAAGGCCGCCCACCCCGAGGGAGACGTTGCAGCAGATCATCCCATACACCATTACGACGACCATCATGGTGGTGAAGACGAGCTTCTGGGTGCGGCTTTGCGGCATGAATACCTGCCGGTTGAGTGCAGTGTTGTTCGTTATCACCCGGGAGGGTGTGCGTTTCCAAGGGTGCCTGCAAGGAATGTGACCCGTGCACGCTACCATGCATTGCGCCGTCGCATGCGGCCGCGTCCGCAAGGGCGTACAAACACTCCACAGGCCAAGCGGGCTTCCACGCCGCGCCGCGGCGGCAAGGGCCTATCGGTTTAGGACCGAAGCGGCCTCTGCTCCCGTCATGTCCGGCGTCACGCCAAGTTCCGCGGCCTTGGCTGTCATGCCGGTGACCTTGTTCGCGAGGACGTCGTCGAAGCTCGCGCCTGCGACGCGCACGGCAGCGTCGCCGAGCTGCTCGGCCTTCTCCAGGCTCAGGTAGCCGCACATCAGGAAGCCGCGCGCACAGCGCACCACGATGAGCGAGGCGTGGCCCTCTCCCGCAAGCTCGGGAACCATGATGCCCTCGGCCTTTATCGCGCCGTCGCCCGTCCCGATCGCAAGCGTCTTAAATACCGCCATCGCCGCTCCTCCGTCCGTCTGCCGCCCGGCCTTGTGCCGCGCGTTTGGTTGCCAATTCTTGCGCCTGCGAGCGGGCGTGTCAATGGCCCGTGGCACGCCTGAAACGTCATCGGCACGACCCTCGCCGGCACGGCCATGATTGCCATGTTGTGTTCTCGCGATGCGACGACATTAGGAGGTGCCATGCGGGAGGACTCGTTCGCGACGTACGAGAAGGTCGATGCCGGTCCCGGCGTGGACCTTGCGGGCGAGGCTGCTGGCCTGCGCTGGCTGGGCGCAGCCGAGAAGGACGGCGGCCTTTCGTGCGCGCGCGTCGTGAGCGCAACCGCGCACCGGCTGGTGGAGGAACGCATTGCCCAGGGCGCGTCCACGAGGGAGAAGGCGCGACGGGCCGGCGCGGCCTTGGCGCGCACGCATGCGGCGGGAGCTGCGTGGTACGGCTGCCCACCGCCCGGCTGGGATGGCGACGGCTATACGATCGGGCGTTCGCTCACGCCCGTGGTGAGCGCCTCCGCGCGGGACGGCGCCCAAAGCTGGGGCACCGCGTGCGCCAAGTGGCGCGTGATGCCGCACGTTCGCGCGATTCGCGACGACGGCCTGGTGGATGCGGGCGAGGCGCGCCTGCTCTCGCGCGTGGCGGACCGCATGGCGGCTGGCGACTTCGACTCGCCGGAGCCGGCGCTCGTGCGCGCGGGCGGGCATGCGTGCTCGCGCATCCACGGTGACCTCTGGGCCGGAAACCTGCTGTGGGCGGCGGACGGCACCCGGGCCGCCGCGACGGGGGCGGCGCTCATCGACCCCATGGCATCCGGCGGCCACGCGGAGACCGACCTTGCCATGTTGCAGTTGTTTGGCTGCGCGTACCTCGATGATCTTCTCGCCGCGTACGACGAGGCGTCCCCGCTTGCTGATGGCTGGCGCGACCGCGTCGCCATCCATCAGCTCGTGCCGGCGCTGCTGCACTGCGTGCTGTTTGGCGAGGGCTACGTGGGCCTGGCGCTCTCCATAGCGCGCCGGTACGCGTAGGCCGGTGGGTTACGCCAGCTGCCGGGCCTACGCCAGCTGCCAGGCCTACGCCAGCTGCGCGTACTCCTCCTCGGATACGGGCTCCAGCCACTCCGCCCTCGAACCCTCGGCCGGCACCGCCAGCTCATGCGCACGACCCGCATGCTTGGCTTCTCGTCTGATGCGCCGGTGCTCATGCGACCGGACGTCGCCGGCGAGGCGGCAGAGGGCGTGGGCCAGGTCCAAAGGGTCTTCGTCCCCATACGCGACCCCGAAGCCCATGCGACGTTCTACCTTTGCTTGAGGGAAGACCAGGTGGATGGGGGAGGCCTTGTCGCCTCCGTGGTGGAGCTCGTCGGCCGGCTGTGACCAATCGCTAATGTCGTCGGCCCGCTCATCGAGGTGCCGTCGCTCATCCTCCTGGTGAACGCCGCCCTCGCCATACGCCGGCGCATGTCCTGGCCAGGGGGTAAGTTTGGTCTTTGTGACTGGCGCTGCCGGGCGCCGCCGTGGCGCTTGGTGCCGGCGCGCTTGCAGCCGGCCTTGCGATTGCACTGAGGAGGCGGACTAACTAGCACCGCGCCTCGCTTGCATCTGGCTGCAAGACGGTGCCAAAACGTCATCCCCCGGATCGGGTGCTCGTTGCATCGAGTCTCGGTCTGGGGGATTTCTATCGGCTGCCTGCAAAGGCGGGCGAGAAGAGCGTGCCGTGCGCGCCCGGAGCTACGCCGCGCGGTCGGCCTCCAGCGCGCCGACGCACCACAGGAACGCCCGTGCCACGCGGGAGTCCGGATCTTGGAAGTGTCCGCCCGCGTTCCACTCCAGCGCGCACGGCACGCCTTGCGCCCGAAGCAGCTCGTGCTGGCGCCGCATGCACGACCCCACGGCCGAGACGACGGCGTTTCTCGTCCGCTCCTCGCGGTCGCCCAGGCTTAGGTACACGGCGCGCGAATGCGGCTGGTGGCCTTGCGCGTAGCCGACCCACCCGGGGAACCACACGGACGGCGATGCGGCGGCGACGGCCAAAAACGCGTCGGTCTGGTACGCGCACCACAGCGAGAAGAGCGCGGCGAGCGAGTAGCCGCCCAGAATTGCGTCGTGGCCGGGCTGGGGTCGCAGCATCGTGGACAGCTCGGGCAGGATGCCGTTCAGGATGAGGTCGAGCGTCTGCTGGGCGCTGCTGCCGAATCCGCGCTTGCCGAACGCCGGCGGCGCCTCCCAGGGAGAAAGGTCGTCGTTCCATTCCGGCACCTCGAACGCGACGAGCGCGAGGGGCGCCTTGCAGGAATCTTGCAGAAGCTGCGCCTCGCGGTCCACCTCGTCGAGGTCGCGATGGTCCACGGGTTGCAGGAGTATGTGCCGCGGGTTCTCGTCGGCGTACGTTACGCAGGGCGTGCCGGCAATGGTGACTGCTCTTCTCTGCATGCGAGACCCTTCGTCGTGGCTATTCGTTCGGGCTGGTGGCAGTTGTCTGTCCGTCGCGTGGCGCCTGCCCGTTATGAGACGCCCGCGCGTCATGTGGCGCCTTCAGCAGGCGGCGCAGGTTCGTGCGGAAGCGGGCGCGGTCCTCGGACGTGAAGGCCGCGGGGCCCCTCGTCCTGCCGCCGGCGCGGCGCACCTTCTTCTCCTCGTGGCGAATGAGCATCAGGGAGTCTATGGTCAGCGGGTTGCACACGCGCCCGCGCACGCCAATGGCGCGAGCGCCGCGGCCCAGTACCATGTCTGCAAGGCCGATGTTTTGCGTCACCACCACGTCGTCCGGCGTCAGATTGGACACGATGGCGAAGTCGGCAGAGTCCGCGCCCACGCCCACCTGGAGCACCCGCACCCAGAACCCGCGGTCGGGGTGGCGCGGGTCACGGGGCTCGCGCAGGTCCGTCGCGCGCACGGAGCGCTCGAGGTTCTGCGTGGAGTTTCCCGCTATCACGCAGGGAACCCGCAGCTCGCGCGCAACGGAGAGCGCCTCCCGCGTAACGGGGCACGCGTCGGCGTCTATGTAGAGCCTGGTCATGGGCCTCCCTATAACGACGGGCACTGCCGCCGAGACTCCGACGACAGTGCCCATTCTAGACCTGCATGCGTGGCTGCCTCACGTTCGCATCGCGAAGGTGCCGGCTATCAGCCTTTGAAGCTAGTCGAACTTGCGTGCGTGACGACGGAGCGCGATTCCTGCCGCGCCAAACGCTACGGCAAGGCCAGCCAAAATTCCGGCGCCGGCGAGGTTCGTGCTGTCGGACGTCCTGGGCACCGCGGCCTTTGCGGCCGTTGTTGCCGCAGCCTGCTTCTGGACGGTGGTCGTCTGAACCGTGGCCTTCGGAGTCTCGGGAGTCTTCGGCGTGGTCGGCGGCGTGACGGGAGGTGTGAACGTCGTCGTCTTCACGACCTCGTAGCCTGCCTTCCAGGTTTCCTTCGTAACCCTTTCCGTCTTGGTGACCTTGTACCATGCGTTGTACTTGTAGGTTGGGACCTTGGTGACGCTGCTCACCGTATACTTAGCCGACCACTCGACGGCGGGCTTGTAGTTCTGGACCGTCTTGGTGAAGTACCACTTGAGGATGGGCGTCTGACGGGTCTTGTCGAACGTGTACGAGTACGTGGGCAGCGTGCCCCAGTCCAGGTGGGAGATCTTGTCGGAAGAGTTTACGCGCATCGTATAGCTGCCGTCTTTGTTCTTCTCGGCCCAGTACTGGCCAGACCCAACAACCAAACTATCGGTCCCCGTGAAGTAGTACCATTCATCACCAAGGCTGGGGTCATTCTTCCGTGCCAGTGCTTTTATATTATCCCGTTCATTATCGCTTAGGACCTCCGGCGTCCAGATGGCGTTCCATTTGGCCTGTTTGATGATGGCAAAGCTGTTGGCTTGGAGCTTATACTCCGTGCTCTGGTAGTCGCACTTGTCGCCCCACGCAACGCTGCCGTTGCTGGTCCTGACGTTCTCGACCGTCCAGCCATCTGCTTTAGCGTTGCTCACCTCTTGATTGAGGCTTGCGTCGCGAGCCGACATACTGTAGAAGGTGCGGCCATTGACGTGCTCGGTCTCGGTCTTGGTACCATCCTTCTTCGAGGACACGTCGCCAAACGTAACCTCGTGCAAGGTGCTGGCAGGGTCCTTTGCTGCCTCGGCTGACTTTGCGGTCTCGGCTTCGCTTTCGCTGTCATAGGGGCCGTACGTCTGGGTCGTGGCTTCGCCGTTCTTCTCGCCCCTCTTGTCGGAGTTCTCTTTGGACGTCACGGTGCTGTCGACCGTGTAGGTGGTGTCGTTCTGGTACTGCTTGGTTTCCCCCGCAACCCAGTCCTTTGCGTCCTGCTCGCTTTGGAATCCGCTCTTCTCGCCGGAGGCGACGCTGTCGATTTTCTCCTCGGTCGTTTCGGACTCTACCTTTTCCACGCCGTGCTGCACGTCGTACGTGGTGTCGCCGGTTTTCTGGTAGCCGGAGGTGTTGTCCTCGACCCACTTGTCGGCCTCGTCCTTGGTGTCGAACTTCCGCTTGCCTTCCTCTACCGTGGTCGTGGTGGACGTGGTGGTGGATTCGACCTTCTCCGGTCCGGTCGTCTTCACCTCGTATGTGGAGGTGGCGTCCTTCTTGTCCGTCTCTGCCCATGTCGCCTTCGCGTTGTCCAGGTACGTCTGGGCGTCGTCCTTTGTGGGGAAGGTCTTCTCGTCCTTCGCGACGGTCTGCGTTGTGGTGTAGGGCGCCGTTGCGCTTGGAGCCTCAGCTGTCGCGGTGGTCGTGGAAGGTTCCGAGGTAGGAGGGGCTGCGGCGGGTTCCTCCGCCAGAGCGGCGGTGGGGGCGGCCAGGGCGACGGCCGTGGTGGCTGTTGCCACGACGCACGAGAGTGCGATCCGACGCGGTGCCTCAGGGGATGCGATGCGCTGCTTGCTCATGACGTCTCCTTTCGCCGAGCGAATACTAGGTAACACAAAAATAACACATAAGCGTTGGCTAATGTGTACTGTTGCCCGAAAGGCAACTACCACGGAATGAGTGGTGGCAATTCGGGTTTATACAAGGAATCCGCCGGCATGAGCGTGCATGGCGGCGGGGCGGTGCCCGTGCAAGATGACTGAGGTTGCCCGCGGCCGCGTCAATGGCGCGCCTGCGAGGGCGTGCGGGTGCGCTATGCGCCCACGGCGGCGCGGTAGCGGTCCAGGTCCTCCTCCCACGTGGCATACGTGGGGTCGCCCCGGTGGTCGGGCAGCCCGTAGCGCCTGCTCAAGAGAGCGCTCAGCTCGCGCGAGACCTTCGTGGCACCGCTCAGGTTAAGGTGGTCGCCGCGGTCGCGCGTGTCCCAACGCCAGTCGATGTCGACCTTGTGCCGTCCGCGGTTCAGGTCTATGTAGTCGACCCTCATCCTGCGGGACAGCCGCGCGATGCCGTTGTGGCGCGGCGTGCTCCAGTTGACGGTAGAGGGCGTGCTCACCAGCACGGGCGTCGCGCCGTGCGCGCGGCAGTAGTCGACCATCAGGCGCAGGTACTCCTGGTTCTCCCGCGGCACCACGCTCGCCTCGCGCGTGCGCGCCATGTAGTTGACGTTGCGCGCCGGCTTCACCTCGGTGTTGACCACGAAGCCCCTCAGGTACGCGCGCGAGTTGTCCGACTTCGCAAGGTCGTGCGTAAGGATGCGCTTCCAGCGGTCGTGGTACTCGAATATGGGCACGTGGTCCTGCAGGAACCTCAGCGATGGGTCAAGCGTCGAGAAGGACGAGTACACGGAGTTGGTCTCTATCACCACCACGCGCGGCGAGCTCGTGTCGAGGGCCTCGCGCAGCAGCGTGTAGCTGTATGGGAGCCTCTGGCCGTGCGAGGCGATCACGCGGCTGGCAAAGCCGTTCTCGCCCCACATCTCGAGGGGCGAGAACGCGCTGTATGCCTCGCTGTCGCCGTCAAACAGGTAGTGGCCGCCAAATACGGGTCCTGCGGGAAGAAGCTCAGGTACAGAGCGACGCGGCCAAGGTTTTGTCCGCGCGCACGGACTCGCGATAGACGTCCACCAGGTGGGATACCGCCATGAGCGTGTAGAACGAGATGCCCATGGGGAGGTCGTGCGGCGGTACGCTAACCACGAAGCCGTGGCCGAAGGGCCCAAGCCGGCCGGAGAGCGCCTCGCCAAAGAACCTGATGTACTTGAGTGCTACGAGCATGCCCACGTTGAGAAGAACGCCTGCGGCGAGTATGGCGCGCATGCGGCGCTTCGCGTTGGTGCGGATGGCGCGCTTTCCCGACGTTGCGTTGGCGAGCCGCTCATCCTTCTGCCTGACCTGGGCGCCGAGTGCGAGGGCTCGTGACGTGCGTGCAAAGAGGCGGTCGGGACGCCCCAAAGCCCAAGGCGTCCCGACCGAACAAGTTTGGCCCGTATGGTTTTGCTGCAGCTAGCGGAGCTTGATCTTCTCCACGTCCTTGCGGCTGGTCTCGCGGTAGATGGAGAACTTGTGGCCAATCACCTGGACTACCGTGGCGCCCGTGAGCTCTGCCAAGGCGTCTGCCGCCTCGCGCGTATCGAGGCCGGATGTTCCCTGGACGGTGCACTTCACGAGCTCGTGCGCCTCGAGGTCCTCCTCGGTCGAGGCCACGACGGCCTCCACGCCCGCCTTGCCGATGGAGACGGTTGGCTTGAGTTGGTTGCACATGCTTCGCAGCTGGCGTATCTGGCTGCCGGTGAGCTTCATCTGAGTCTCGCTTTCCTCGCGTGGGCTGACGTCTTGCGCGAGCGCATCCCTTGGGCAGCCACGCATTGACTGTGACCCAGAAACGATAGCGCATAAAGCCGGGACCTGCTAAAACTCCGCAACATTGCCAAGAGGCTCCACGTTTGGACTCAATGTTTGGACCCGGCTCGCGTTTGGGACGAGGAGAGACTCCGGCGACGCCTTCGGGTGTCGGCTGAATCCGCGTTGAACCCTATCCCAGCTGCCTGGTCCGGGCGCGTCCGAGCGTAATGCCAACAAGCAGTATGGCTATGCCAAACAGCATGCAGACGCCGACGCATCCCACGAGTGGCAGTACGCTCGAGGCGGAAACGCCCCTCATGGCCGACGCACCCTCGATGGCGCGGTACGCCCAGTAGAACGGTGTGAAGTGGGCGACGGCCACAAGTGCGTCCGGTAGCAGGGACAGGCTCGTCCAGGCTCCCCCGAGAAACGAGAGTGCCATGCCAAAGATGTTCGCAACGGCATTTGCGGCATTCTCCGAGACACCCAGCTGGCCAACGAGGAATCCCACGCTCGCCGACACCAGGGAGTAGGCGAGAAGTGCCAGCCCCACGATTCCGAGCTGTGCGGGGGACTGCGTGATTGCGCTGCGTCCAAGGATGGCCGTCTGGAGTCCGAAGTTCCATGCCCAGGCAACGAGGGCTATGCAGACGCACGCGGCCACAAGGGCCATGTTGCGCTCCCTCGGCGATTGCGGGGAGGCGACCCTACGTCCGTGTAGCGCCTTCGCGTTGAGGGTTTTCATCAGAAGGGCAATACAGACGGTGACGCTCGCGAAGATGGGATACGAGGAGAAGAGCGCGGAGTTCAGGAGAGAGTCGGGTAGCGGCGTCGCGCGCTGTCCGATGGTCGAGACGCCAATGCTCTTGCCCCATGACTCGTCGGTCGCATGAACCACGTCCGACTGGCTTCCTCCGAGCGATGCCGAGCCGAAGAGTCCCTGGGCGTAGCTCCTGACTTCCTGATCTACGAGAAAGCCCTCGCCGGAGCGATATGACACGGAAGCTTCCAGAGCGGGGGCGGTGCCCTCGTTGACGGCCGCAACCATGAGGTCGTGCCCCCAACCCTTCGGGATGACGAGGAGGTATGAGACCGTGTCCTGGGCGAGCGCGTCTTGGACTGACTTCTTGTTATCCGCAAGGGGGACCACGGTGTTGCCCTTTGCTACGTGGGCGGAGAGCGCTCGAGAGAGCCTCGAGTCATCGTGGTCGATTATGGCGACCCTCGACGAGGTTGCGGTGAAGTGCTGGCTCGAGCCCGATGCCGTCGAAAGCCCGATTGCGATTCCCGTTATCGAGATGATGACGAGGTAGATGACGATGTATATGCGATGGGCGAGGAGAATCCTCATGTATGTCTTAAAGGTGGGCATGGGACACCTTCCTCATGCGTATGCCTGCGAGGGCAAGTGCGACTAGGGTCATGAGCAGCAGTGTGAGGCAGCACCGTGCAAAGGAGTCATAGGTGTCGTAATAGAGGAGCGAGTAGAAGCAGTGCGATATCTGCCAGAGGGGGTTTGCATGGGCGAGCACCGGAGCGGAGGTCTCCAATGCATAGGCGATTTCCTGGGCGCTTGGGCCATAAAGGCCCGTGAAGAGCGAGAGCAGGCAGGTTATCCCCGAGACCATTCCTGCCTGCATGTGGGGAATCGTTCCGAGGAGGGACCCCATCGCACAGCTCGCCAGAGACGAAACCGCCACCGCAAGGACGAGCGGTGCCGCCCCGCTTCCAAAGTCTACGTGGGCGACCGCTGCCATGAACAGCAGCGCGGCCAGCATGCAGGCAAACTGGCAGATCCACGCGCCAAAGAGGGCGCCGACGAGCATGCGCCATCGCGGCGTGGACGAAAGAGTCTGACGTGCGCCGACGGCGCTTGCGGTGGGCAGGAGCTTCTGCGTGGTGAGCGCAGCGGACATGGCTCCCATTCCTGCGGTCATGGCGAGGAGGGCGAAGTAGAAGGAGGCGTTGCTGTCAGGTGCGTTCTTCGTGGCGGAGAAGTGCTTGATTTGCACGGAATTGCCCAGATAGGCGGCCTGCACCGCTCCCTTCGCTGCGAGTTCGGGGTTTTTCGTTGAGCCGGATGCGATTGCGTCGGACGTTCGGACGTACGAGTTGATTGCTGCGGAGAGGACGGTCGCGGGACGCGATCCCTTAGCGGCTATGCTTGCCTGGCTCACGTGCAGCGCGGGCGTCCCGTCCGAACCGACGGTGAGGTAGGAGTCTATGGCTCCGTCTGTGGCGGCGTTGCGCGCGTCCTTCTCGCTTGCGTAGTATTTAAGGGTGCAGATGCGGCTTTTCTTGGGAGCCCCGGCCAGTGAGGCGAGCATGTCATCCAGTCCTTTGACGGACTCGTAACGGGCATTCCTGACGACGCCGAGCCTCGATTCGACGAGGGAGTATGCATCGTTGAGTCCCGAGAACATCGCCATGAAGATGCTGGTCATGATGAGGGGAAACGCGAGCGTCCATACGAGAAGGGACTTGTCTCGCACGAGCGCGAGCACGCTTGTCCTGATGCTTGCGAGCATGGCGCCTCCTAGGACTCATCGCGGAGCTCTCGCCCCGTGATTTCGAGGAAGACGTCGTTGAGCGTGGGCGGCTCGGAAAGGACGCGGCCATAGTCGACGTGTTCCCGTGCGAGTGTGCCCAGGACCTCCGAGAGGTTGTGTGCGCCATTTGAGCACTGCACGTGCAGCATGCCCTCTGTAAACTCCACGGATCGAACGTGCGGGAGCATGCGCACCGACTCGACGGCCGCTTCGGAGACGGCCCCGGTCTCGACGGAGATCCTCTCGCCGGTGCCGATTAGTGCCTTGAGCTCGTCGGGCGTACCGCTTGCAACCGAGCGCCCGTGGTCCATGATGAGCACGCGCCTGCACAGACGCTCTACCTCCTCCATGTAGTGGGAGGTGTAGATGATGGTGGTCCCTTCCCTGTTGAGTCGCTCGATGCCGTCGAGGATGGAGTTGCGGCTCTGGGGGTCGACCGCCACCGTCGGCTCGTCCATGATGATGAGCGACGGCTGGTGCGCGATGCCGCAGGCGATGTTCAGCCTGCGCAAAAGTCCGCCCGAAAGCTTTTTTGGACGGAAGCCCTGGAACTTCTGTAGCCCCACGAACTCGATTGCACGGTCGACAAGCTCACGCCTGCGGCTGGACTGCGGGACGTAGAGGGCGCAGAAGCTGTCGACGTTCTCCCTGACGGTGAGCTCGTCGAAGACGGCGACCTCTTGGGGCACGATTCCGATCTTGCGCTTGATGTCGTAGCTGTCCGGCCGCATGGGCTCGCCGAACACCTTGATTTGGCCGTGATCGTAGTCGAGCAGCTGCAGCAGGCAGTTTATCGTGGTCGTCTTTCCGGATCCGTTTGGGCCGACAAGACCAAAGATCTCTCCTCGCGCGATGTCCAGCGAGAGGTGGTCCACAGCAACGACCTCGCCATAGCGCTTGACGAGGTTGCTGATGCTGACGACGGTCTCTGACGAGGGAGGGGTGATGGACTCTGCCGCCTGTGGATTTGGCATCGTCGTCCTTTCTCTTGATGGGAGCGCGAGCTTTCACCCCAGATTCTTGCACCTGCCTTGCGGGTGCGGTAGTGACTTGTGTAACCGATTGGCCTGTCGGGCATGACGAATGTCACGACCTCGTCCTGGGCGTCCGTTGCGCCCCTATACTTGCTTCATGGAGAGAATGACTGACAAGATTCTGGTGCTTGGGTCCTGCCTGGCTTTGGCGGCGTCGATGCGGGGTGATCTCGCGGCAAGCGTGGTTGCGATGCTGATTGCCGTTTGCGCAAGCGCCGCCTTCGAGGTGGTGGGGGATGGGCGTCGGAAGGCGGCCTTGGCCCTTGTGCTCGCCCCTCTCGTCCTGTGCGCGCTGGCGCCGGCCGCCTGCGCCGTTGTTCCGCTTTCAAGCTACGACGCCGCAAGGCTCAAAAATCGCTGGCTGGCCCTGGTGCCACCTGCATTCGTGGCATGCCTGGGACCAGCTTGTGGGCTTGGTATGGTTATGGTGTGCCAGCTTGTGGTAGCCACGCTCTTCTCGCTCGCGCTTTCCGTGAGGACGACGCGCGTGCTGGAGGGGCAGTCCCGGCTGCATCGCCTGCAGGACGACCTCAATGACAGGCTCATCGCCTTGGGCGAGAAGAACGCAGAGCTTGTTGATGCGCGCGAGTACGAGACGCATGCGGCGGCGCTCTCCGAGCGCACGAGGATTGCGAGGGAGATTCATGACTCCGTGGGACACCTGCTCACGAGGCTCGTCTTGCAGGTAGAGGCTCTCAAGGTTGTTCACAGGGACGAAGCCGAGGTTGTCGAGGACCTTGATGAGGTTCTGGGCGGGCTGAACGATGCGCTCTCGTCCATGCGCAGGAGCGTGCACGCCCTGGAGGACTCCGGTGTTGACTTGGGCTGCGAACTGAACAGGCTCTCGTCGGAATGCGGCATTCAGAACGTGACGGTGGCATGCAGCTTGGACGTCGCTCCTCCGGTCCCGGTAAGCAAGTGCTTTCTGTCGGTCGCCAGGGAGGCGCTCACGAATGCGGCCCGCCATGCACATGCGTCCGATGCCCATGTGGCGGTTACCTGCCTTCCGGGGCTCTGGCAGCTCCGCATCACGAACGACGGCACTATGCCACCCCAGGGGGTTGATCTTGAGCTGCGCGGCATGGGGCTGAGGTCGATGCGTGCGCGCGTGCTTGAGATGGGTGGCGTGTTCTCTGCCCGGGTCGACGGCGGGCGGGGGAGCGAGAGGTTCGTCGTGTTCGCATCGGTTCCGAGGGAGATGGACGAAGGGACTCGCCAATGAGGGTAATCGTGGTGGACGACGACAAGATCGTGGTCAGGTCCCTGGCAACGATACTGGACGCAGAGCCTGACGTCGATGTTGTGGGTACGGGTACGAGCGGGCACGAGGCCGTGTCTCTCTTCACGCGCGTCGAGCCGGACGTCGTGCTCATGGATATCCAGATGACTGACGGAGACGGCTTGACTGCGGCGGAGGAAATCCTTGGCATGGTGCCAGCGGCACGCATCGTGTTCCTGACGACGTTTTCCGATGACGAGTACATCGTCCGTGCGCTTAGGCTCGGGGCGCGAGGCTACCTCATCAAGCAGGACGTTTCCACGATTGCGCCCGCGTTGAGGTCCGTCATGAGCGGCCAGTGCGTGCTGGAGGGAGAGGTCCTTGCACGTGCCGCGGAGCTTTCCATAGGCACGAACGCGAGGGGAGGGAATGCGTCGCCGTCGGCCCGGGATGAGAGTGCGCTCAAGGGGCTTTCTGCGCGGGAGGTAGACGTGGTCCGCGCGATTGCGGATGGCATGACAAACGCGGAAGTCGCCGCGACGCTCTTCATGAGCGAGGGGACGGTGCGCAACCACATATCTTCGATTCTGGCAAAGCTCGGACTGAGGAACAGGACCCAAATCGCCGTCTTCTACCTAAGGAAGTGCATGTAATCACGTCATGTTTGCATGACGGGAGCGCCATCGGAGGGCACCGGGGAAACGAAACGTTTACATCTTCACCCTTGCGTCCGCGTACGCGCTTGGCCTATAGTGCAACGCGACGGACGCGAAGCCGCATATGCGGCAAGAGACTTCGAGGGGGGTCACCATGGGAAACGCTAATGCGGTCATGAACAACTGGTGGTGGCACAACTCTCTTTCGAACGGTCGATCGTGAGTCTCTCGCGCCATACACCTGCGCAGACTGAAGGGCTCCGGTTTCGACCGGGGCCCTTTTTCTTTTGCGGGCGAGTACGAACCAGCACGTTCCAGGAGGAAGAATGAAGTCCATGATTCCCTTCACTCGTCGATGGCAACGTTAGCGAGAGCGCGTTTTAAACATCAATTACGAAATCGCATGACATAGAGAGACGCAGCGCCTTCCCACAAGGCGACGCAAAGGAGATAATCATGGCTACCGCATCCAACACCCAGCAGGCCCGCACCGTCAACACCGTCGACCACGGCAAGCTCGACGTCCGGGCGCTCGTTCTTCTCGCCGTCCTCCTGGCGGCGGGATTCATCCTCAACTTCACTGTAGGCAAGGCGATTTCGAGCCTTTCTGGCGGCGTCATCAGCCCCGAGTTCATCATCTCGGCGTTCTGCCTCACTATCCTGGTCGTCCGTCCGAACGTTCCCCAGGCCCTCGTGATTGGCCTCATCTCCGCCGCCGTCATCCAGATCACCACCACCTCACCGTTCATCGACTTCGCGGCGGAGGGCATTGCCGCGATGCTCATGGCCGTCATCGTGAACGCCGGCATGCGTGGCAGCGCGAAGAAGTTCGTTCCCGCCATCGGCACCTTCGTCACCACGGTCGTGAGCGGATGCATCTTCATGGTCATCAAGATGGCGATGCTCGGTGTCGTGGCCCAGCTCGCCGCGGCAATGCTTCCCGTCGTCTTCGCGACTGGCGTCTTCAACGCGATTCTGGTCCAGGCGCTCTACATCCCCATCTGCAAGGCCCTGAAGGTCAGCGAGTAGCTACCGCGTACGCAAGCCTTACAACCAGAACAAGCACCCGCGACCTCGAAGGGAACCCGCCATGTCTGATCAGAACGCATCCGTAGCCCGCACCGTCAGCTCCAAGGGGCAGTCCCACGGCGCAGACATCTCCTCGCTCATCCTTCTTGCCGTGCTGCTTGCGGCCGGCTTCATCCTCAACATGACCGTCGGCAACGCCCTTGCCATCGTTGGAATCAAGCCTCAGTTCATCATCGCGTCGTATGCGCTGGCGATTCTGCTCTCCAACGCCGGCTTTGGCCAGGCGGCCGTGTTCGGCCTCTTGTCCGCTGCCGTCATCCAGTTCACCACCTCCATCCCGGGACTGAACTTCGTGACCGAGCTCGTGGCTGCGCTGGTGATGGCGGCCCTCGTCAGGCGCCCCATCAGGGTTGGCGGGCGCGACGTCACCCCGCTCGTGGCGGCGTTTGCGACCACGCTCGTGTCTGGCGCGCTCTTCGCCGTTGCGGGAACACTCATCATGGGCGCGGCCCTGGGCACCGTCGTCGTGAAGGTTCCCATCGTGCTTGGAACCGCCGTCTTCAACGCGGTCGTGGTCCAGGCGCTCTACGTACCCCTGAGCAAGGTCGCCAAGAGGTAGCAAAAGGTTGGGGCCCGCGTGGGTTTGCAGTCCGGCTGCACCGCGCGGGCCTCGCGCGTGGTAGGGTTGTGGCCGCCCGTGGGGCGGCCGTCGCAGGTAAAAGACGTAACCGCGCCAAAAGGCGCGTGGGAGAGGTAACCGGTCTACATGCAAGAGAGCGAGTCCATCATCGAGATGTCCCACGTCACGTTTCGCTACGGCGGGACCGCGGCGGAGGGGGAGAAAAGCCCCGCCGCTCTGCGCGACGTGTCGCTTCGCATAGGCGAGGGCGAGTTCGTGGGGGTCATCGGCCCCTCCGGCGCGGGCAAGTCAACGCTGGCCTCCGTGCTGTCCGGTGCGATACCGCATCACTTTCGCGGAGAGCTCTTCGGTTCCACGCTGGTGGACGGCCGTGACACCTGCGACGTCACCCTGACGGGCATCTCGCAGGTGGTCGGCAGCGTCCTGCAGGACATCGACGCGCAGATGGTCGCGTCCGTGGTCGAAGACGAGCTGCTCTTCGGGCTCGAGAACTTTGGCGTCCCGCACGACCAGATCGAGGACCGCATCGCGCGGACGCTCGACACGGTGGGGATTGCAAATCTGCGGGACCGCGAGATAGCGACGCTCTCTGGCGGCCAGAAGCAGAAAGTGGCCATTGCCGCCATTCTCGTCATGCGCCCACGCGTTCTCGTGCTCGACGAGCCGACGGCGGCGCTCGACCCGGCGTCCTCTGCCCTCGTGTTCGACACGCTGCGCAAGGTGCGCGAGGAGGGCGTCACCGTCGTGGTGATAGAGCAGAAGGTGGCGCTGCTTTCCGAGTACTGCGACCGCATTCTGGTGATGGGTGAGGGCTCGCTCGTGCTGGACGGCACGCCGCGCGAGGTGTTCGCGCACGCGGACGAGCTCCGGCGCATAGGCGTCGACAGCCCGCGCGTCGCGCGCGTGTACAACTCGCTCGCGCGCGACGGGCTGGTGCGCGGCGCGACGCCGTGCCTCACGGTGCCGGAGGCGGCGGGTCTCATCGGCGGCCTGGTGGGTTCTGCGGCACACGGCTCCGCACGCGCCGCGGACGACGCGCGTGACGCGGCGTTCCGCATAGGCTCCAAGCACGTTGCCGCGCCGCGCCCCCATGCCGTGGACGCCAGCCCCGTCGTGAGCCTCAAGGATGTCAGCTTCGCCTATCCCGGCGGCACGGCGTCCGTGGACCACCTTGACATGCGGGTCTATCCCGGAGAGGTCGTGGGAATCGTCGGCCAGAACGGCGCCGGCAAGACCACGCTTACCAAGCTCCTGAACGGCCTTTTGCGTCCGGCGTCCGGCACGGTGCGCATGGCGGGGCTCGACACGCGCGAGGTCCCCACCAGCGCGATTGCCGCCCACTGCGCCACGCTGTTCCAGAACCCCGACTACCAGCTGTGCAAGGACACCGTTCTGGACGAGGTCGCGTTTGGCCTCACGCTGCAGGGCGTGGGCGAGAAGGACGCGCGCGAGCGGGCCGCGGCCGTCATCGCGCGCTTCGGCCTCCCCTCGGACGAGGCGCCGTTCTCGCTCTCGCGAGGCCAGCGCCAGATGGTCGCGCTCGCGTCCGTCGTGGTCACGGAGCCGGAGGTCGTGCTTCTGGACGAGCCTACGAGTGGCCTGGACTATCGCGAGTGCATGACCGTGATGGATACGGTGAGCAAAATGGCCGAGCGCGGCTGCGCCGTGATCATGGTCTGCCACGACATGGAGGTCGTGAGCGACTTCGCGGAGCGCATCGTGGTGATGGCGGACGGGCGCATCCTGGATCGGGGAGGCACGCAGCAGATGTTTGGCGATCAGGACCTCATGCGCAGGGCAAGCGTGAGGGCGCCCCAGGTGATCGAGCTCTCGCAGGTGCTCGCACGCACGACGTCGCCTGAGTTTGCGGGTATCAGCCAGGTTTCCGGCATCGTGGACCTGACGGAGGAGATGGTACGCCGTGGTTAACGTGATCGACTATGTCCCGGGAAGCACCGTGCTGCACCGGCTGAACCCGGTCACGAAGCTGGGCATCGCCGCGGCGATCATCATCGCCACGTTCACGGCGGACACCTACCCCATGCTCCTTGCTCTTCTCGCCCTGACCTTTGCGCTGGGGCTGTACGCGCGCGCCGCATCGAAGCTCGTGAGCCTGCTGAAGCTCCTGGTGCCCATTGCCGTGATCATGCTGGTGCTGCAGACGGCGTTCATGCGCCAGGGGACGCCCGTGGTGCTGTGGATGACGAACGAGGGCCTGGTCACGGGCAGCAAGGCCAGCCTGAGGCTTTTGGGCGTGGCGCTGCCGCTCGTGCTGATGCTGAGCGTCACCAAGCTGAACGACCTCGCGAACGCCTGCGTGGAGGTGCTGCACGTGCCGTACCGCTACGCGTTCACGTTCACGACGGCGCTGCGCTTCGTGCCCGTCTTCGGCCAGCAGATGAACGCGATCATGGAGGCCCAGTGCGCGCGCGGCGTGGAGTACGACACGAAGAACCCCATCCGCAAGCTCACCCTGATGCTGCCGCTGTGCGTGCCGCTTCTGGTGGGTTCCGTGGGCAAGACGGACGCGACCGCCCTCGCGGCGGAGCAGCGCGGGTTCTACCTGCGCACGCGCGACAGCAGCTACAAGCGCTACCCCTTGCGCGCACTGGACGTGGCCATGCTGGCGTGCTGCGTCGCTCTGGTGGGCCTGGGCATCGCGCTGTAGCGCGCTATGCCTAGCCCCTATTGGCGTGGAGGAACTCTATGTAGTCGTTTCCCCAGGCTTCAATGGCGTCCAGAACGCCCCTGAACTTTAGGCCGATGCCCGTCAGCTCATACTCCACGCGCAGCGGCCCGTCTGCGTGCACGATTCGGCGCACCAGGCCCTCGTGCTCCAGGTTCTTGAGCTGCTTCGACAGCGTCCCCTGTGCCACGTCCATGCGGCGGAGCAGCTCGTTGAAGCGCAGCGGGCCCTCCGCCAGGTGATGCAGTATGAGGATTGCCCACTTGCCCTGCAGTACCGACTGCGACGTGACGAAGGGGCAGACCCCAAAGAGGTCCGCTCCTCCGTCATGGGCGACCCTTTGTGCCGCCTGAGTGTCCATGTGTCCTCCCGCTACGCGATGAACTCCAAAAACGCGTCCGCCTGTGCGGCGAGCGCGGCCTCGTCTTCGGCGGAAAGCGCCAGCTTGCCGGTGGTCCAGGACTCGCCGGAAAGCGCGACGCCCGTCTCGTCCTCACGCATGACGCTTGCGCCCACAAACTCCAGAAGCGAGTCAAGCGCGGCGCGCATCTCGGCGGTGGCGGTGCGTCCGCCGGCGCCGCTGACGGTCGCCTTCATGCCGTTCGTGGCGGCGGAGTCGCGACCCTTGCCGGGAAGCGGGCGGCTGAGCCAGTCCACCAGGTTCTTAACGTGGCCGGGGAACGATGCGTTGTACTGCGGTGACACAAACCACACGCCGTCTGCCTCGCGCACGGCCTCGCGCACGGCCGCAACGGCGGCGGGCTCGGGGTTCTCTAGGTCCTGGTTCATGAGGGACAGCTGGGAGTAGTCGAGTACGCTCACGTTGGCGCGCCCGTCCAGAAGCTTCCTCACGTGGTCCGCAAGCTGCACGTTGAAGCCGTCCTTGCGAAGGGTTCCCACCACGATCAAAACGTTCCTGTTGTCAGCCATGTTCTTCTCCTTACGTTTCCCTGCACCTCTCTGCGTTGCTCTTGCACTCGTACTTGGTCTTGCGCGTGCCTGCGTTGTCTTTTACTTACCCAGCCCGAACGCGTAGCTCGTCATCGAGATGGAGCCAAGGTTACGGACCTTGTTGAAGACCTCGGCCCGCTCGCCCTCGGCCGCGCCCAGCACCGTGAGCAGCGGCAGGTAGTGGTCCGGCGTCGGCACGGCATAGTCCGCGTGGGGCAGCATATGGTGGAGCGGCGTCCACGCGCCGTGGTCGATTCCCCAGGTGTCGTCCACTTCGACGTCGGCTCCCAGAAGCTCCCGCACGCGCCGCGTGAGTTCCGCGTTGCCCTTGGGACGATACGTGATGGCGTACAGCTCCGGTGGAAATCCGTGCATGTCGTTTACCTGGCGCGGCGTGGGGTCGCTCTGCACCAGGGCGCCGCAGGTGTACCAGTGGCCGGACACGGCGAGTACCGCCTTCGCGCGCGGGGCATGGGCACCGGCGCCCGCGCGTGGGTTGGCGCGCGCATACGAGAAAACCCGCCCCCGCGGGTGCGGGAGCGGGCCAGATGTCTGCGAGTGTGGGGTGCGGGCGAGCGCGGCGGGCGCCGTTTAGAACGCGGGGAGCACGTCCTGGCCGTAGGTCTTGGAGAGGTACTTCTTGAAGTCGTTGCTTGTCAGGACCTTTACCAGGGCCTTGATGCGCGCGTCGTCCTTCTTGTCCGGCGTCGTGACGATGTAGTTGGCGTACTGCTCGACGGCCTTGCCGTCCTTGTCCTCGACCGCGACGGCGTCCTTCACGTGCATGCCGGCCTCGATGGCGTAGTTGCCGTTGATGACCGCGAAGTCCACGTCTTGCAGCTGGCGCGCGACGGCGGCCGCCTCGACCTCCACGAACTTGAGGTTGTGCGGGTTCTTGGCGATGTCGACGGGCGTGGCCTGCAGGTTGTCGGGGTCCTTCAGGGTGATGAGCTTCTCCTGCTGCAGCAGAAGAAGCGCGCGTCCCTCGTTGGTGGGGTCGTTGGGGACGGCTATCTGCGCACCGTCCTGGATGCTCTTCAGGTCCTTGGACTTGCCTGCGTAGATGCCGAACGGCTCGTAGTGGATGGCGGCCACGCCCACGAGGTCCGTGCCGTTCTCCTTGTTGTAGTTGTTGAGGTAGTTGATGTGCTGGAAGTAGTTTGCGTCCACCTCGCCGGAGGAGGTCACCTGGTTCGGGATGATGTAGTCCGTGTACTCCTTCGTCTTGAGCGTAATGCCCTGCTTCTTGAGCCTGGGTGCGGCGAAGTTGTCCAGGATCTCTGCGTGGGGCGAGGGCGACGCGGCGACCGTGAGCTTCTTGCTCTTGGCTGCAGACGACGCGTTGCCGTTTCCGCATGCGGCGAGTCCGGTTGCGGCGACGGCGGCAAATCCTGCCCGAATGAAGTACCTTCTGCTGAGCATGTTCTTCTCCTTTGCTTTGCGTTCCTTTTGCTTTGCGTTGCGTGGTCTTGCGCTAGCGGTGGTCGATCTTCTTTGCGATGAGGTCGCACGTGCTCTGGATGATCTGCACGAGGATGATGATGAGGACGAGGGTCGCGATCATGACGGTGTCCTGGTAGCGGTAGTAGCCGTAGCGGATGGCGATGTCGCCCAGGCCGCCTGCGCCCACGGCGCCGGCGATCGCGGTGTAGCCAAGGACCGCGATGAGCGTGATGGACACGCCGCGCACCATGGAGGGCAGGGCCTCGGGGAGAAGTGCGGACACGACGATGCGCGGGATGGACGCGCCGCACGCCTCGGCTGCCTCGATGGCGTCGCGCGGGACCTCCGCGAGCGACTGCTCGACCATGCGCGCCACGAACGGCGTGGTAGAGAGCACGAGGGGCGGGATGACGCCGCGAACGCCGGTCGTGGTTCCCACGAGGGCGCGCGTGACCGGGAACATGGTGACGAGCAGGATGATGAACGGGATGGAGCGGCCGATGTTGACGACCCATCCCAGGACGGCGTTCAGCGTGCGCATGGGACGCAGCCCGCGCGGCGCCGTGACGCAGAGCACGACGCCCAGCAGGATGCCGAGCACGTAGGCGACGGCGGTCGACGCGAACAGCATGACGAGCGTATCCGCAAGCCCCTGTCCCAGCAGGGACCCGAACTGGTCCATCAAAAGAGAAAGGCTACTCATCCCAGCTCTCCCTTCCCAACAGCTGGCGCGTTACCTCGTGCCTGGGATTTGCGAACACCTCGGACACGCTGCCCTTCTCGACCACCTTGCCCTCGACGAGGACGGCGACGTTCTTGCAGATGTCTTGCACCACCTGCATGGAGTGGGTGATCACGATGATGGTGACCCCGGTCTCCTCGTTGATGCGGCGCAGCAGCCTGAGCACAGACGCCGTGCTGGCGGGGTCGAGCGCCGAGGTCGCCTCGTCGCACAGTATGTATTTGGGGTGGCAGGCGAGCGCGCGGGCGATGGCGACGCGCTGCTTCTGGCCACCGGAGAGCTGCGCTGGGTATGAGGACGCGCGCTCGGCGAGGCCGACGCGCTCGAGGTAGCCGAGGGCCTCCTTGCGGTCCGCGTCCGTCACCTTGCCGTTGCTGGCCAGGTAGGGAAAGCAGACGTTCTGGAGCGCGGTCTTTTGCGCCAGGAGCCCGAAGCCTTGGAAGATCATGGCGACGTTGCGGCGATACTCGCGCAGCGCGGCGCCCCTGAGGTTCGTGACGTCCGTCCCGTCGACGACGATGCTCCCGGACGTGGGGCGCTCCAGCAGGTTGAGACAGCGCACGAGCGTGGACTTGCCTGCGCCGGAGATGCCGATGATGCCAAAGACGTCGCCGTCGGGGATGGTGAGGGTGACGTTGTCGAGCGCGTGGACCCCCGCGGCGTCCCCGAAGCGCTTTGATAGGTGCTCTACTGAAATCAAGTCGATGCTCCGATCGAACAAACGTTTTGTGCGTGCATGTCTTATAGGTTGAGTGAATAGTTGCTGGTTGATTCTCTAATGGGAGTAGCCAGCAAAACATGCAGTTTATATAGGTTAGCCCGCGTGGCCGCTGATAACAAATTGAAAATTGTGGTAAAGCGCTATCGGAATGAGAGATAACGCATTCGCGCAGCAAGGTGCACCGCATGCGCGCATGAAAAACGACCGGACGCAAAGCGCCCCAGGGGAGAGGGGCCGCCTTGGGCGAGAAGGACTACTTATCGCCTGGGTACACCACCTTGCGCATGCCGGCCCTCTTCAGGCGCACGATCTCTTCCTCGTCGGAGTTTTCGTCCGTCACGAGGATGTCCACCTGAGCGGCGCTGCCGTAGCGGAAGCTCGAGTTCGTTCCGATCTTCGTGCAATCCGCAACTAATATATGTGCGTCCGAATGCTCCAGCATGAGCGAGTTGATGCTTGTCTCGTGCGAGACGAGCGTGGTGATGCCGCGGTCCGCGGAGAAGCCGGAGCAGCCGAGGATGGCCTTGGCGGCGTTTATGTGCTTGACGGTGGAGAGGGCGAACTCTCCCGACATCGACCACTTGGGCTGGCGAATCTCGCCTCCGGTGAGGATGACCGAAACGCCTGGGGGAGGGGTGAGCTGCAGCGCCTTGCCGTTGTTTGTGACGACCGTCACGTTCTGGCTCGTGATGTGCTCGATCACGGAGAGCGCGGTGGAGCTCGTGTTGATGAAGACCGTGTCGCCGTCCTCCACGAAGCGCGCCGCTTCCTCGGCGATGCTTCGCTTCGCGAGGATTGCCGAGGAGCTGATGGGGCTGCCGAGGGGGTCTATGAGCTCAACGGAGCCGTGCAGCCTGCGAACCAGGCCCTTCTCGACCAAGAAGTCAAGGTCGCGCCGTATGGTGAGCGTCGAAACCCCGAACTCCTCCGCGAGTTCCGTCACCTTGGTGTTGCCTCGTCCGCTCAGCGTCTCGACAATCTCGGCACGCCGACTCTCGACAAGGCTTCTTGATGTGCCCATGTAAGGCCCTTTCTACCGTTCACCCGAGAAATACTACCGTTCGCGGACGATAAAAAACAAATAAAGCTACGTTCGTACGTTCATGTGCTCATTCTATGGTCACCGATACGTGGGCTTAAGATGAAAAATGAACGTTCAAATAAATACACATAACGTTCAATTCAATCTCTAATATCGTTAAATACGAAATAGTTAACCGTTCATAACAAAAATGAACCGGAGTAATACTCATCTCGAAATCGGAGGTGGGAACACCTCCAGGGGGTGGCTCGCAGAGAGGAGGCGAGCGGCCCGGAAGGTCGGTCTAAACGTTGGGCCGGCATCACCGCGAGCACAAGCGGAGGAGGTGAAACACATGCTACTTCGTCAGTTGTTTGAGCTCAAGCACTACAGCTTCGTGGACGAGTCGATGAGCTGGCAGGAGGCCCTTCGCAAGTGCATCGATCCCCTGCTGGCCGATGGCAGCGTCGAGCCCGAGTACGCCGACTGCCTGATCGAGAACGTCGAGAAGCGCGGACCCTACATCGTCCTGCTGCCGGGCGTCGCGATGCCGCACGCGGTCGAGGGTGCCGTCGGAACCAACCGTGAGGCCATCAGCTTCATGCACGTGAAGGAGCCGATCCACTTTGGCGCCGAGGACGATCCCGACACCACCGCGACGATCTTCTTCACGCTCAGTGATGTCGACGCGGATTCCCACCTGCAGAACATGCAGCACCTTGCTGCGGTCCTGTCCAACCCCGAGGTTGTCGAGCGCCTCAAGAGCGTCGAGAAGCCCGATGATCTCCTCGAGATTGAAGTGGACCCTTGATTCCGCACAGCCCTTAGGCGACGAGCTTGGCAGCGTATTCCATGGGGGTGAGCCAGTCTAAGCGGGCCTGGCCCCTCTCGTTGTTGTAGTGGTCGATATAATCGTCGACGAGAGTGACGATTTCTTCATGCGACATCTGGCTCGTATCTCCAATTTGCTCCTTCATCCTTCCCCAGAACGACTCGATCGGCGCATTGTCCCAGCAACATGCCTTTCTCGACATTGACTGGCTTATCCCAAGCTCCTCGAGCTTGTCCCGGTAGGCACGGGCGGTATAGTGGACGCCCTGGTCACTGCACGCCCAGATGCCGTCTGGCAGCTCGATTTCCTTCAGCTGGTCATAGGTATCGAGCACGAGCTGCTCCTCCATGGAGTTCGAGGTCACGTGGGCCAGTACGATGTCGGTTTCGCAG
>Ga0256404_1004668_pt1 | contig 25463 bp, 18 predicted proteins | sample RumenRJG_01DNA_FD_185990 | JGI IMG/M metagenome (GOLD analysis project Ga0256404, IMG submission 185990) | Bovine rumen microbial communities from Lethbridge, Alberta, Canada - RJG_01 | ecosystem: Host-associated > Mammals > Digestive system > Stomach > Rumen | place: Canada: Alberta | collected...
TATATAATAAGGTACGCGAGGCACTCCGGCAGGTGGATGATGAGGAGAAGCGGGTGACGCTCTTCGCCATGCAGCCTCTCCCTGGCGGTCATTATCGGCAGGAGATCCTGGGGTACTCGCTCATGGCAGCATTGGGGATACGTGCTGACGAGATCAAAGCCCCCTAAGTTAGGGGGTTGGGGGTCTGAACAAGTGCATATAAATATATTAAAAATATGGCAAAGGTATTAATGATTGGCGCCGGGGGCGTCGCTACGGTAGCAGCATTCAAGATTGCCCAGAATGCTGATGTGTTTACCGATTTTATGATCGCATCGCGCCGCAAAGCGAAGTGCGATAAGATTGTGGATGATATCCACAATCGTGGATATCAAATGAACATCCAAACCGCACAGGTGGATGCAGACGACGTGGAGCAGTTGAAGGCCCTCTTCAACAGTTACCAACCAGACCTCGTGATCAACCTCGCCCTGCCCTATCAGGACCTGACGATCATGGATGCCTGTCTGGCCTGTGGCTGCAACTATCTCGACACCGCCAACTACGAGCCGAAGGACGAGGCGCACTTTGAGTACTCCTGGCAGTGGGCCTATAAGGACCGTTTCGAACAGGCTGGTCTGACTGCCATCCTCGGTTGTGGTTTCGACCCAGGTGTATCAGGTGTTTATACCGCCTATGCCGCCAAGCACCACTTCGACGAGATCCACTACCTCGATATCGTGGACTGCAACGCCGGTGACCATCACCACGCCTTCGCCACGAACTTCAACCCGGAGATCAATATCCGCGAGATTACCCAGAAGGGGCTCTATTATAAGGACGGCCAGTGGATCGAGACAGAGCCGCTGGAGATCCACAAGCCCCTCACCTATCCGAACATCGGTCCGCGTGAGAGTTATCTGCTGCATCACGAGGAACTGGAGAGTCTGGTGAAGAACTATCCCACCATCAAACAGGGCCGTTTCTGGATGACCTTCGGGGAGCAGTATCTGAAGCACCTCGACGTGATCCAGAACATTGGCATGAGCCGCATCGACGAGATCGAATACGAGGCACCATTGGCTGACGGCTCAGGTACTGCCAAGGTGAAGATCGTGCCCCTGCAGTTCCTGAAGGCGGTACTGCCCAACCCACAGGATCTGGGTGAGAACTACGAGGGCGAGACTTCTATTGGCTGTAGGATCCGTGGTATCAAGGACGGTCAGGAGCATACTTACTATGTGTATAACAACTGCAAGCACCAGGAGGCCTACAAGGAGACGGGTATGCAGGGTGTGAGCTATACCACGGGTGTACCTGCCATGATCGGTGCGATGATGTTCGTGAAGGGCATCTGGAAGAAGCCGGGTGTGTGGAACGTCGAGGACTTCGATCCCGATCCGTTTATGGAACAACTGAACAAACAAGGTCTGCCTTGGCACGAGGTGTTCGACGGCGACCTCGAATTATAATTATTAACACTTAAATTTCTAAAAGCTATGGCGAAAGAAAAAGATGGCGAGGCTTTGAGCCCGCAACAGGAGAAGATGAAGGCGCTGCAGGCAGCCATGTTGAAAATCGAAAAGGACTTCGGCAAAGGCTCCATCATGCGTATGGGTGAAGAGAAGATCGAGAATGTGGAGGTGATCCCCACAGGTAGTATCGGTCTGAATGCAGCCCTGGGCGTAGGTGGCTATCCCAAGGGACGAATCATCGAGATTTACGGTCCGGAGTCATCCGGTAAGACCACCTTGGCCATCCATGCGATTGCCGAGTGTCAGAAGGCGGGTGGTATCGCAGCTTTCATCGACGCGGAGCATGCCTTTGACCGATTCTATGCAGAGAAGCTGGGTGTGGATATCGACAACCTGTATATCTCCCAGCCGGATAACGGTGAACAGGCGTTGGAGATTGCCGACCAACTGATTCGCTCCAGTGCCATCGACATCATCGTCATCGACTCCGTGGCAGCCCTGACTCCGAAAAAGGAGATCGAGGGTGACATGGGTGATTCGGCTGTCGGTCTGCAGGCTCGTCTGATGAGTCAGGCCCTGCGTAAACTCACCTCCACCATCTCAAAGACCAACACCACCTGTATCTTCATCAACCAGTTGCGAGAGAAGATCGGTGTGATGTTCGGCAATCCCGAGACGACCACGGGTGGTAACGCCCTGAAGTTCTATGCGTCAGTCCGCTTGGACATCCGTAAGTCGCAGGCGATCAAGGACGGTGACAATGTGATCGGTAACCTCGTCAAGGTGAAGGTGGTGAAGAACAAGGTCGCCCCTCCTTTCCGCAAGGCAGAGTTTGAGATCACCTTCGGCGAGGGTATCTCGAAGGTCGGTGAGATCGTGGATCTGGGTGTGGAGTATGGCATCATCAAGAAGAGCGGCTCATGGTTCTCTTACGAAGATGCCAGATTGGCACAAGGCCGGGATGCCACGAAAGCGCTGCTGCAGGATAATCCGGAGCTCTGTGACGAGCTGGAGGCCAAGATCATGCAGGCGATTACTGATAAGGCATAAACAGAAATTCCCAACCGCTTTGGTTGGGATTTTTATTGTTGATTATTCTATTGGTGTGCCCTTACCACCCCAGCCCATTGATGACCTGGCGGCCTGTCTGGCAGCACTACTACTATGACGAGCGGCTGATCCAGCACCACCCATGGGTTTGGCATTATTATCACGGGTATAAGTCTTCGTCACCCTACCAGAACCGTCAAAATCCACATAGAGCAGTTTATTGTTCGAACGCTGGTAAACCCAGGTGTAGAGACCGTTCTCTTTGTTGATGACCCTGTCTGGCTCACCGGCTGCCATCATCGTCTCATCCTCCGAGAAGCCGATACCAACGTGTCCGGCACGCATCATCGCACGACTACCCTCTGATGTCTCGATCTTCTTACCAGGACCGAGGGCGAAGATATAACCGAAGTATTCGGTCTGATCCTGTGCCAGATGCTCATCCAACAGCATGTCGATATAGAAATAGGTACCCAGGGTCGTATTCTTCAGCTTCAAAGTGAACTTATCATCGTTCTTATGCGGGTTCATCGCCTCAATCTGATACTCCGTCAGACGGGGGATGGACTGCAGCTTCTTAGAGAACTCGTTCAGGAGCTTCGTGGGATACTTCGTATGGATGATCTTACCCAGGAACTGCTTGTAGTTGCTGCTGCTGATATTCAAGACATCCTCCACCAGCTCGAAGGAGTTGCCGAACAGATACTTGGCGTTGTCATTCACGAAGTCATCGTCGTTTAAGCTGCAGTTGGTCTTCGAAATCGCCACATTCTGGTAGAACTCATTACCATCCGCGTCTTCCACGATGATCTTCACAGGGAAATCGCGCGTGCCGACACCTACGGCTTTTACCGTTACAGGCACGTCCTTATCGACCACCACGTCGAGATAGCCATCACCGTCCATTTCGGTGTCCACCCGATAGAACTGGGTCTTGGTATAGACCTCCTTACCCACCAGCTTCTCACGAGCGATATCCACATCCCCCAGATAGGCGAGCGTGGGCACACCCAGGTTGTTATAACAGTAATCCTCGAACGTCTCACTCGGAATCTCATAGTAGTACTTCCGCTGGTCATCCTGACAGCGGAAGTTGATACGCTCATGGCCGTCCTTGTCCTCCTCATGACCCATATAGATCATGATCTTATGACGCAGCTTCACGCTGCTCACATCCTTGTCTGTGGCAGCATCCGTGAAAGTCTTCACCACCATATCATACTCACCGGGGATCACCATGAACTTCATCCCCTCCTGCCAGTCGCAGAGGCTCTGGAACTTGAAGTTCTGACTGATGAAATCGATGGCGGTCTCTTCCTCCTGGTTCAAGGTCTCCAACCGCGTTCCTTCCAGCACCCCACTCGTCTTCACGATATAGGAGTTCTGTGCATAGGCCGTCACCATGAGGAAAGCCATACAGGTTGCTAAAAGCGTTCTTTTCATGACTATCGACAGTTTTATTGAAAATAGAATTCTGAGTGCAAAGATAGCATAATTCAGCTAAACTCCCAAATAATTTGTGCCAAAATGACGTGACAGGTGATAAAATTTCACGTTTTCGCCATTTTGGCACATGGTTTGCACAACGCTTACTGACATTTTGAATTAGTAACAAATAAAATATAAGAATTATGGGAAAGATTATTGGAATTGACTTAGGAACTACAAACAGTTGCGTTGCCGTATTCGAGGGTAACGAACCAGTAGTAATTGCCAACAGCGAGGGTAAGCGTACAACTCCTTCGGTAGTTGGATTCGTTGACAATGGTGAGCGTAAGATTGGTGATCCTGCCAAGCGTCAGGCTATCACTAACCCGAAGAACACCGTTTACTCTATCAAGCGTTTCATGGGTGAGAACTGGCAGCAGACCGAGAAGGAGATTGCCCGCGTGCCTTATTCTGTGGTGAATGAGGGTGGTTATCCCCGTGTGGACATCAACGGCCGTAAGTACACGCCGCAGGAGATTTCTGCTATGATTCTCCAGAAGATGAAGAAGACCGCTGAGGACTACCTCGGACAGGAGGTTACTGAGGCTGTTATCACCGTACCTGCTTACTTCTCTGACTCACAGCGTCAGGCCACGAAGGAGGCTGGTCAGATCGCCGGTCTTGATGTGAAGCGTATCGTGAACGAGCCTACAGCTGCCGCTTTGGCATATGGTGTCGATAAGGCGAACAAGGATATGAAGATCGCCGTCTTCGACCTCGGTGGTGGTACGTTCGATATCTCTATCCTCGAGTTTGGTGGTGGTGTATTCGAGGTGCTTTCTACCAATGGTGATACCCACCTCGGTGGTGATGACTTCGACCAGGTAATCATCGACTGGCTGGTACAGGAGTTCAAGAATGATGAGGGTGCTGACCTGAAGAGCGATCCGATGGCTATGCAGCGTCTGAAGGAGGCTGCCGAGAAGGCGAAGATCGAGTTGTCTTCTTCTACCTCTACGGAGATCAACCTGCCGTACATCATGCCGGTGGCTGGTGTTCCCAAGCACCTGGTGAAGACCCTGACACGTGCAAAGTTCGAGCAGCTGGCTCACGACCTCATCCAGGCTTGTCTGGCTCCCTGTCAGAAGGCCATGGCAGATGCCAAACTGAATACCGCTGATATCGACGAGGTTATCCTCGTAGGTGGTTCAAGCCGTATCCCTGCTGTGCAGACACTGGTGAAGAACTACTTCGGCAAGGAGCCTTCAAAGGGTGTGAACCCTGATGAGGTGGTAGCCGTGGGTGCTTCTATCCAGGGTGCTATCCTGAACAAGGAAGGTGGTGTAGGCGATATTGTATTGCTCGACGTGACTCCGCTGACACTGGGTATCGAGACCATGGGTGGTGTGATGACCAAGTTGATCGAGGCCAACACAACCATTCCTTGCAAGAAGAGCGAGACTTTCTCGACCGCAGCTGACAATCAGACAGAGGTGACGATCCATGTGCTGCAGGGCGAGCGCCCGATGGCTTCACAGAACAAGAGTATCGGTCAGTTCAACCTGACAGGTATCGCTCCTGCCCGTCGTGGTATTCCTCAGATCGAGGTGACCTTCGATATCGATGCCAACGGTATCCTGAAGGTTTCTGCCAAGGATAAGGCCACTGGTAAGGAGCAGGCCATCCGCATCGAGGCTTCTTCTGGCCTGTCACAGGACGAGATCAACCGCATGAAGGCAGAGGCTGAGCAGAATGCCGAGAACGATAAGAAGGAGCGTGAGCGTGTGGATAAGCTGAACCAGGCCGACTCGATGATCTTCCAGACTGAGAACCAGTTGAAGGAGATCGGCGACAAGATCCCCGCAGAGCACAAGCCTGCGATTGAGAATGCCCTCCAGCAGCTGAAGGATGCCCACAAGGCTGGCGACATCAACGCCATCGACACTGCCATCGCAGCCCTCAACAATGCCTGGCAGACTGCCTCACAGCAGATGTACCAGCAGAGCGGCGCAGCCGGTCAGCCTGGTGGTGATCAGTTCACTGGCGGCCAGCAAGCCGGAGGCCAACAGGCCAGCAGCAACAAGGCCGACGACATCCAGGACGCCGACTTCGAGGAGGTGAAGTAACATATTAACAATATAAACGAAAGAGGTGCAGATTCATCGTCTGCACCTCTTTTTTTATTGGAGGCTGTCGAGCTGTTTCTTGAGGGTTTGGAGTTCGGTGCGGACGGATAGGAGGGCGTAGAGGATATCGGCGGTCTTATCGACGCCCTGTTTGTTGTGCGTCAGCATCTTGCGGGCGGCGGCGAGTTTGAAGCCGCGCACCTTCACCAAATTATGAATGAGGCGGATCTGTTCAATATCCTTCTCCTGATACTGGCGGATCTTGGCTGGTCCGCTGGTCTTCGGTCTCAGAAAGGGGAACTCCTGTTCCCAGTACCTGAGCGTACTCTCAGGTAAGTCAAACATCTCTGCTACTTCCTTTATAGAGTAGTAGAGTTTCAGGTTTTTGTTCAGATTCAACGCCATAACCTTCCTCCTTTTTTACCTTTTTACTTTTTTACTTTTTCACTTTTTACCTTTTTACCTTTTTACCTTTAAAGGCTTGCCAGTTCTACGACTTTGTCGATGGCAGCCGAGAGCCCGTCGGGGTTCTTACCACCGGCACTGGCATAGTGGGGCTGTCCGCCACCGCCACCCTGCATCAGTTTGGCGGCCTCGCGCACCAACTGACCAGCATTCAGGTCGTGATCCTTGACCATATCATCGCTGAGCATCACATTGAGCATGGGTTTCCCGTCGAAGACGCTACCCACTACGCAGACGAAGCTCTCCGTCATCATCTCACGGATCTTGAACACGAGGTCCTTGGCGGCATTCGGCATCATCGCCCGCTGGTCTGCAATCAGTTTCACACCGTTCACCAGACGGGCCTTACCTACCAGTTCCTGAGCCAGCGCCTGTACACGCTGGGCCTGGAACTGCTCGATATCCTTCTTCATGGCGTCATGCTCCTCGATATACTTGGCAATCACGCCCTGCAGATCCTTCGCATTGTTGAAGAAGGCACGGACAGCACGCAGACTGTCCTCCGTATTATAGATCAGTTCCTCGCACTCCTTACCGGTCTTCGCCTCGATACGACGGATACCGGCAGCCACAGAGCTCTCGGAGACGATCTTGAAGAAACCGATCTTACCCGTTGCCTTGGCGTGGATACCACCGCAGAACTCACAGCTGGGACCGAAACGGACCACACGCACCTTGTCGCCGTATTTCTCACCGAAGAGGGCGATGGCACCGAGTTTCTTCGCCTCGTCGAAGGGCACGTCACGATGCTCGTCGAGAGGGATATCCTCACGGATCATCTCATTCACCAGACGCTCCACCTGACGAAGCTCCTCGTCGGTGACCTTCTGGAAGTGAGAGAAGTCGAAACGCAGGGTGTCGGGCGACACATACGAGCCCTTCTGTTCCACATGGTCGCCGAGCACCTGCTTCAAGGCATAGTCGAGCAGGTGGGTAGCCGTATGGTTGGCGGCAGAAGCGTCGCGCTTGTCGGTATCCACACAGGCCATAAACTGCGCCGAGGGATCCTTTGGCAACTGCTTCACGATATGGACGCTCTGGTTGTTCTCTCGTTTGGTGTCGATGATCTCGATGGTCTCAGCCTCATTGCAGAGCACACCGCAGTCACCGACCTGTCCACCCATCTCACCATAGAACGGCGTATTGTCGAGCACAAGCTCATAGAATTCATTCTTCTTCTGTGTCACCTTACGATAACGCAGGATATGGCACTCATATTCTGTATAGTCATAGCCCACGAACTGCTGTTCACCCTGAGCCAGTTCCACCCAGTCGCTATTCTCTACGGCGGCGGCATTGCGGGCACGTTCCTTCTGCTTCTGCATCTCCACATCAAACTGCGCCTCGTTCACCGTGAAGCCGTTCTCACGGCAGATCAGCTCTGTCAGGTCGAGGGGGAAGCCATAGGTGTCAAACAGGCGGAAGGCCTGTACACCGTCGAGTTCGGTCTTACCAGCGCCTTTCAACTCCTCCATCGCCTTGTCGAGCAGGGAGATACCCTTGTCCAACGTACGCAGGAAGGCGTCTTCCTCCTCCTTCATCACCTTCGAGATCAGCTGCTGCTGCGCCTTCAGTTCGGGGAAGGCGTCGCCCATCTCATGCACGAGGGTCGGCACGAGCTTATAGAGGAACGATTCCTTCTGACCCAAGAACGTATAGGCATAACGTACGGCACGACGCAGGATTCGACGGATCACGTAGCCTGCCTTTGCATTCGAGGGCAACTGACCGTCAGCAATCGAAAACGCTACGGCGCGGAGATGGTCTGCGCAGACGCGCATAGCGACATTGATATCGTCCTGAGCCTTGTCCACCTCACCTTCTTCGAATGTGGTATATTTCAACCCTGTTATCTGCTCCTCGGCCTTGATGATCGGCTGGAAGATATCGGTATCATAGTTCGAGTGCTTACCCTGCAGCATGCGGACGAGGCGCTCGAAGCCCATACCCGTATCAATGACATTCATAGACAGTGGCTCCAACGAGCCGTCAGCCTTACGGTTGAACTGCATGAAGACAATGTTCCATATCTCAATCACCTGGGGATCGTCCTTATTTACCAATTCGCGACCTGAAAGACCTGAAGCCTTGCGCTGCTCAGGCGTACGGGAATCGACGTGAATCTCAGAGCAAGGACCACAAGGACCTGTATCGCCCATCTCCCAGAAGTTATCGTGCTTGTTGCCGTTGATGATATGATCCTCGGGCACATGCTTTGACCAATATTTGGCGGCCTCGTCGTCACGCGGGATATTCTCCTCAGGCGAACCCTCGAACACTGTCACGTAGAGGTCCTCAGGATTCAGTTTCAGCACATCCACCAGGTATTCCCACGCCATGTCGATGGCGCCTTCCTTGAAGTAGTCGCCGAAGCTCCAGTTGCCGAGCATCTCGAACATCGTGTGGTGGTAGGTGTCGTGACCTACTTCTTCCAGGTCGTTGTGCTTACCCGACACACGCAGGCATTTCTGCGTGTCGGCACGACGGCGTGGCTCAGGCTCACGGGTACCTAAGATAATATCCTTCCACTGGTTCATACCAGCGTTCGTAAACATCAGTGTGGGGTCATCCTTGATCACCATCGGGGCTGAAGGCACGATGGCATGCTGCTTCGACTCAAAGAACTTCTTGAATGAGTCGCGAATCTCATTTGCTGTCATTTTCTAAGCTTGATTTACTAATTTTCGACTGCAAAGGTACGAATTATTTCTTATTTTACACACTTTTTCTCGCAAAAAATGATTAACTTTGCAGCCAAAAGGCTAAAGACCAAAAAGAATGAACGACGAAACAAAGGACGAAATTTTGGAACAGCAAGCGCCGGAAGACCAGAAAGAAGGCCATTCCGACTATAAACCTGTGAACCGCTTCGACGCGGCAGCCGTACACCACCTCAGTGGCATGTACCAGAACTGGTTCCTAGATTACGCCTCCTACGTGATCCTCGAACGTGCCGTGCCCCACCTGGGCGACGGTCTGAAACCCGTGCAACGACGCATTCTCCACTCGATGAAACGGATGGACGACGGACGTTTCAACAAGGTGGCGAACATTGTGGGACACACGATGCAGTTCCACCCCCACGGCGATGCCAGTATCGGCGACGCCCTCGTGCAGATGGGCCAGAAGGACCTGCTCATCGACACACAGGGCAACTGGGGTAACATCCTCACAGGCTCCAGTGCCGCTGCCCCCCGCTATATCGAGGCCCGACTCTCGAAGTTCGCCCTCGACACGGTGTTCAATCCGAAGACCACTGACTGGAAGATGTCATACGACGGCCGCAACAAGGAGCCGATCACGTTGCCCGTGAAGTTCCCGTTGCTGTTGGCACAGGGTGCCGAAGGTATCGCCGTCGGCCTCTCATCCAAGATTCTCCCGCATAATTTCTGCGAGATCTGCGACGCCGCCATCAGTTATCTCCACGACCAGCCTTTCCAACTCTTCCCCGACTTCCCCACAGCGGGCAGCATCGACGTATCGAAATACAACGACGGACAGCGCGGCGGTGTCGTAAAGGTGCGTGCGAAGATCGAGAAGATCGATCAGAAGACGCTCGTGATCCGCGAGATTCCCTTCTCAAAGACCTCCGAGACGCTTCAGGACTCCATCGTGAAGGCCATTGAGAAAGGTAAGATCAAGGCCCGTAAGGTGGAAGACCTCACGGCAGCGAGTGTGGAGATCCAGGTGCATCTCGCCCCAGGTGTTTCTTCCGACAAGACCATCGATGCCCTCTTCGCCTTCACCGACTGCGAGATTAATATCTCACCGAACTGTTGTGTGATCGAGGACAACAAGCCTAAGTTCCTCACGATCAGCGACGTACTGCGTCATAGTGTTGAACGTACGAAGGACCTCATCCGCCAGGAACTCGAGATCCGCAAGAACGAACTTTTGGAACAACTCCACTTCCAGTCGCTCGAAAAGATCTTCATCGAGGAACGGATCTATAAGGATAAGAAATTCGAACAGGCACCCACCATAGATGCCGTCTGCGAGCATATCGACGACCGCTTGACGCCCTACTACCCCACGCTGGTACGTGAGGTGACAAAGGACGACATCCTGAAACTGCTGGAGATCAAGATGCAGCGCATCCTGAAGTTCAATAAGGACAAGGCCGACGAACTGATGGCGCGTCTGAAAGCCGAAATCGAGGAGATCGACCGCGACTTGGCGAACCTGACTGAGGTCACCGCCAACTGGTTCCAGTTCCTCAAGGACAAATACGGCAAGGACCACCCGCGCCTCACGGAACTTCGCAACTTCGACACCATCGAGGCCTCGAAGGTAGCAGAAGCCAACCAGAAACTCTATATCAACCGCACCGACGGCTTTATCGGTACCAGTCTGAAGAAGGACGAGTTCGTGTGCAACTGCTCCGACCTCGACGACATCATCATCTTCTACAAGGACGGTAAATACAAGGTAATCCGCGTGGCTGAGAAGATCTTTGTGGGCAAGAACGTGCTCTATCTCGCCGTGTTCAAGAAGAGCGACTCGCGCACGATCTATAATGCGGTGTATCGTGACGGCAAGAAGGGCTACTACTTCATGAAGCGCTTCAACGTGACCTCGCTGACCCGCGACAAGGAATACGACCTGACACAGGGCACGCCGGGCTCGCGCGTGATGTACTTCTCTGCCAACCCCAACGGTGAGGCGGAGATCATCAAAGTGACGCTCGATCCGAACCCGAAACTGAAGAAGATCTTTATAGACAAGGACTTCTCGGAGGTGATGATCAAGGGCCGCGCCTCGAAGGGTAACCTGCTGACAAAGTTCCCCGTGCATCGCATCGGACTGAAGAGTCATGGTCATTCCACCTTAGGTGGTCGGAAAGTGTGGTACGACCCCGACGTGAATCGCCTGAACTACGACGATCACGGCCGGTTGCTGGGTGAGTTCTTCGACGACGACCAGATCCTCGTCATCCTGAAGAACGGCGACTATTACCTGTCGAACTTCGACTTGAACAACCACTACGAGGAGAACATCCTGCGCATCGAGAAATACGATGCCGACAAGATTTGGACAGCCATCCTCTACGATGCTGATAATCAGAACTATCCGTATATCAAGCGTTTCCAGATGGATGCCTCGAAGAAGAAGCAAAACTGGTTATCGGAAAATGCGGATTCGCAACTCATCTTGCTCAGCGATACGCCTTATCCTCGCATCCAGCTTACTTATGGTGGGGCGGATGAATTCAGAGGGTCGGAGGAGATCGATGCCGAGCAGTTTATTGCCGTCAAAGGGTATAAAGCAAAGGGCAAGCGCCTGACGACTTGTTGTCTTGAGAGTGTCGTAGAGTTGGAGCCTACGAGATTTCCGGCACCCGAGTCCCCTAAGTTCTTGGACGAGCCAAGCGGCATAGCCGAGCGAGGGGACGACAGGGGTCTGCGCTCGGCCGAAGGACGCTTGCTACCGGAGGGACGCAAGAACGAGGGAGATGATGAAGACCTTGATCCTGATGCTGGTAAAAGCGAGCAACAGGTCCTCGATGAACTCACGGGGCAACTTCGATTATTTGACGATGAAGAAAGCTAAATTCATAGCATTTCTGATGGTCTGTGCGCTCGGGGCGAATGCCCAGAGCCATATGATCGGCGTCGGTCCATCACGTATTCTCGATACTTATATCTCGCAGGAGAAATACTCGGGCGTTGGCATCACCTATTTATATATACGCGCGGGAAAGAAACCCAATAAACGCTGGCAGAATAACATCGAACACGAGGTTGATCTCTCCAAGACCAGAGATCGCAGCCATACTACGAGTATGCTTGAGGGGAATTATAATCTCTATTGGGGGAGAGTGGCGACGGTGGCTAGCATGACTAGCGGGACTAGCAAATCTAGCATTCCTAGATTTCATCTTCAAGCGGGCCTCGCGGCGAATGTGAATTTGGGGTTTCTTTATGATATGAGTACGTCGAATAATCCTGCTCAGACGCGGTTTGCGCTGAATTTGATGCCTGTAGGCATCGCTACTTATAGCTTCGACATTAAGGAGCAGCATTTTTCCCTGCGTTATGAACTGGATCTCCCCTTGGTGGGACTGATGTTCAGTCCGAATTACGGACAGTCGTACTATGAGATCTTCTCGCGTGGGAATTATGATCATAACATCGTGCCTACGACCTTCGTCAGTGCGCCGAACTTTCGACAGCTGCTGACGCTCGACTGGCAGGTTAGTGAGAAGTGGGCGGTTCGAGTCGGTTATCTGGGGAATTATCAGCAAACCGCAGTCAATAACTTAAAGAGCCATATCTATACCCATCGTTTCGTGATTGGTATCACGAAAACGATAGGTGAAAAGTAAAAAAGTAAAAGGGTAAAAAGGTAAAAAAAAGAGATGAATAGTATATATATAAGGCATATCAAGAGAATGGTAAAGGCTGTAGCCTTTTTACCTTTTTACTTTTTTACCCTTTTACCTTTATCTTGCGTCGATGTGACAGAGCATGAGGATACGCCGCAGGGGAATTTTGAGGCGCTGTGGCGGGTGATTGATGAGCACTATTGTTTTTTTGACTATAAGCAACAGGTCTATGGCCTCGACTGGAACGCCGTCTATAATATATATAATGTACGCGCGAAAGGACCGATGAACGACTACCAGCTCTTCGAAGTCCTCACCGATATGCTCTCCGAACTGAAAGACGGTCACGTGAACCTCTACACCTCCTTCGACAACGGCCGCTACTGGCACTGGCACGAAGACTACCCCACGAACTTCAGCGACACGCTGCAACGTCGTTACCTCGGCACCGACTACCATATCGCCTCCGGCGCCCAGTACCGGATCCTCGACGATAACATCGGCTATCTCTATGTGGGCAGCTTCGCCAACGAGATCGGTGAGAGCAGTCTCGACGAGATCATCAAGCACTTCGCCTTCTGCAACGGACTCATCGTGGATATCCGCGGGAATGGCGGCGGGCAACTCACGGCCGCCCAGCGACTCGCCGCCCGTTTCTGTCATGAGAAGACCCTCACAGGTTATATGCAACACAAGACGGGCAAGGGGCACAACGACTTCTCCGACAAAGAGGCCGAATACCTGGAGCCTTCGTCGCGCTTCCGTTGGCAGAAGCCTACCGCCGTGCTTACCAACCGCGAGGTGTATTCCGCTGCCAATGACTTCGTGAAGATGATGAAGTGCTTCCCCGAGGTAAAGACCGTGGGTGACCAGACAGGCGGTGGGGCGGGTCTGCCCTTTACCTCGACGCTGCCGAATGGGTGGACGGTACGCTTCTCGGCTTGCCCCTCCTACGACCGCAACGGACAGCAGATCGAATTCGGCATCGCTCCCGACTATCCCGTGGGCCAGACCGACACCGATTTTGCCCAGGGACGCGACACCCTGATAGAATTTGCGAGAAAACTCTTGGCAGAATGGAAATAAATGTGTACCTTTGCACCCGCAAAAGAAAAGATATGATAAAAACGAATGCGCCTGTGGCGGAATTGGTAGACGCGCCAGACTTAGGATCTGGTGTTCACGACGTGCAGGTTCGAGTCCTGTCAGGCGCACTTTTTTATGTTAAAAACCCGAAATATGACAGAAAAATGAAGTTTTTTATAAAAAAAATTAAATTTTTCTTGCACAATTAGAAAATAATTCATACTTTTGTCTCCGATTTATATAAATTAATGCGTAAGAAAGCAAGATATTTTATTAGTTTAATTGTTTAATTATAATTTTTAAGTTCAAATGAAAAAGAAAATTATTAATGGTATCATGATGGTAGCTCTCGTAGCTGCTACCTCAACATCATTCGTTTCTTGTAAGGACACAAACGAGGATGTAAGAATCGAACAGGCCGCCGAGATCGCTGCTCTGCAGGGTCGTCTGACGGATCTGGAGAACAAGTATGGTGACCTCGACGGTCGCGTGACCGCTCTCCGTACCGAGTTGAGAGACACTGAGGATCGCGTAGATCTGATCGAGAAGCGTTGCGACGAGCTCGAGGAGTGGCTCCAGGAGGCTTTCACAAAGCTGGTTACCAGCATCGAGATCAACGGTACTTGGAACAACATGACAGGTATGGTTGCTCTTCCTGGTGTAAAGGCTAACATGCTGATCGCTAACTACGGTACTGCCGGCAAGGGTGGTAAGTTCCCTGTAGAGGGTAAGCTGGTTGACGAGGATGAGGAGATGAGCTGGGACGCTGGTGACAAGTTCGGTTACAGCGAGGATTATGCTACCTATGCTGGTACCATCTATGCTACTGTCAACAAGTTCTTCAACTATGAGAACCTCTATGATGCAGCTGACTTCGGTGCACAGTTGGTTACCACTTCTGGTAGAAACATTGACGACTATGTAACAATTGCTGTTGGTAACGAAGGTAAGCCGACTGAGAAGGAGCTCACATGGGGTTGGACTCGTGCTGACAACAATGTATATGAGTTCAATATCGGTATCAAGGGTGATCCCGAGGAGCTCGGTTTCAACATCCTGAAGATCGAAGGTCTGAAGGACGATCTGAAGACTATCTGGAACAAGCGTCAGAGCACTTCTGCTTCTGAGTTTGCTTCTGCAGTTGCTAAGTTGTACTACACCGCTATTCAGGGTGGTGCTGGTAGCAACCTGCCAATGTATGCACTCCGTCTCGGTTGGACCACTGGTGATGCAGATTCTCAGACCATCACGAGCGGTTCTCACTCTTGGACACAGCCTCAGTTCATGAACAATGCAAAGCACTTCGTACAGTCTGACGCTGACCTGATGCTGGCTACCATCAAGCCGTTCGCTTTCACCACAAAGGACGTGCCTACAGCTATCACTCCGAAGGTTCAGATGACACTCGATCAGGCTGAGAATATCTTCAACAAGTTGATGGCATCTCTGAACAGCATTATCAGCCGTGTAGCCTATCGTATTAAGGGTGGTGCAGACTACGCTGACAACTACACACTGCAGAACATGATGATGAAGACCATCGTTGGTGAGGCTAACAATAACAATCACATTACAGATAGAACTATCGCCAACACTGTTGAGGCGAATGCTATTTACTATGTTGATGCTCCTATTCCTTACTACATCTATACACTGGGAACAACAATTAACGCATATACGCTTCCTCCAAGACCAGAAGATTATTTTGGTGACCAAGCTATTATGCTGAGCCCCTACTTTGCTGAGTATCTGAGCACAGGAGTTGACCAGATCAACCGTGCCATTTCGATGGTTCAGGACGCTTTGCAGTATGCTAATAACGGTAACCTCTGGAAGGACAAGGTTGAGGATCGCATTCTGAACTACGCTGCTAAGGCTGACAGTTGGCTGAGCCAGAACTTTAACAACGGTCTGCAGCCCACTCTGTTCGCTATCCACGGCCTGAAGCAGGGTACTAAGATCCTCCAGACTATCGACACCACCAATGCTAAGCTGAACCGTGTAAGCGGTGTTAAGGCAGCTCCTCTGTATGTGAAGGGTGGTGAGCCTGTGATCCTGAAGCCTACTTCTTACACACTGGAGACCTTTGCTCCGATCATGGCTAAGTTCGTTACCATCACTGAGATTGACGGTAAGGCTATTACTCCTGCTGAGGCTGAGGCTCTGTCAATCGACGTCAACAAGGGTGCTAAACTGGGTCACGTGATTGATTCATACTTCGACCAGTATGCTTTCGTTCCTGAGGCAGGTAAGAAGTACACTGTTCTGTATGAGGCTGTTGACTACTTCGGCAACACCACATCTAAGTACTACTTCATCCAGGGTGAGTAATTAACATTCGTGAATCATTAAAAGTAAAATAACAGATATGAAAATGAAGAAAGCAATATTGTCTTGCCTGATGCTGTTGGCTGGTCTTACAGCATCTGCCCAGGAGCAGAAGGGTACGACAGAATACGTCTTCGAGCCGCACTGGTATGTGAACATCCAGCCTCTGGGTGTACAGTATACCCTCGGTGAAGTTGACTTTGGCGACCTGCTGTCATACAATGTCCAGGCTGCTGCAGGCTATGAGTTCAATAAAGTGATTGGTGCCCGCCTCGCCATCAACGCATGGCAGAGCAAGGCTGGTCTGAAATTCTATCCTAACACTGGTGACAACTCTTTGGACGCTCTGAAGGGTGACTACAAGTGGAAGTGGAACTACATCGCTCCTACTGTTGATATTACCTTCAACCTGTCTAACCTGATTTCAGGTGTGAACCCGAAGCGTGTATTCAGCGTTGGTGCCTTCGCAGGTATCGGTGCAAACATCGCATGGGGCAATAGCGAGGCTCAGAATGTGAACAACACTCTGAAACCTGCCTTAGGTTATACTTACAATGTGTATGCTCCTAACGCTACTGATCCTACCCTCGCAGGTACTCCTACCATCGTTTACGTAGGCGGTCAGGATCCCCTCGCATACCTCTGGGACGGCACCAAGACTCGTCTGGTTCTCCAGGCTGGTCTGACTGGTGACATCAAGATCAATGACAAGTTCGCTGTAACGCTTGAGGTAAGCGCCAACACCCTGAACGATAAGTACAACTCAAAGAAGGCTAAGAACTGGGATTGGTACTTCAACGCCCTCGCTGGTTTGAAGGTCAACTTCGGTCCTACCTACTCAACCAAGTTCATCCCCGCTCCAGAGCCTGAGATTCGCTATGTTGAGAAGATCGTCGAGAAGGTCGTGGAGGTTCCCGCTGCTCCTGTAGCTGTTGAGCCTATCCGCCGTGATATCTTCTTCCTGATCAACAAGGCAGTCATCCGCGACACTGAGGCTTCTAAGGTGAACGACATCGTGGCTTACCTGAACGAGAACAAGGACGCTAAGGTACAGGTAACAGGTTATGCTGACGCCGGTACTGGTAACGACAAGATCAATGATCGTCTCGCTGCTCAGCGTGCTGACGCTGTAGTGAAGGCTCTGAAGGACGCTGGCATCGCTGCTGACCGCATCAGCTTCGATAGCAAGGGTGCTCGTGTACAGCCGTTCGCTGACAACGACAGCAACCGTGTATCAATCTGTATCGCTGAGTAATCATCCGATTATAGATAAGAATATTAGCCCAGCCCCCAACAGGGCTGGGCTTTTTAATGAAAGGCTTATGAAGAAATTTTTAACGCTACTATTCACCGCCCTCACAACCCTGAGTGCCCACGCCCTCGAAAGCGGCTACTATCGCATGCAGTGTGTGGAGACCGGTCGCTACGTATCCTTCCGAAACAACTACGTGGATACGGAGAGTGCCAAGAGTACCCAAGAAGTGCAGTTCTACTCCCTCCGCACCGTCTCAGGCTTTGAGAATGTAGTCAGCGATCCGGGCTCTATCATCTATTTTAAGGAATATTCACAGGGTTGGGCCCTGAGCAGCCAGGGCTATAGCACTGGCGATTCCAACTACTATATCCAGATCACGGATATGGGCGACGGTAGCTACTGGCTGTGGGCTACCTATAGCAAGTCAGGTGTTACCCTTACCAAGTATATGCGCGACTGTGATGACGCCAGCGGTGGATTCAGCTATGTGACCACGGAGGAGGCCATCTCGAAGGGCAAGTACTGGCGACTAATCCCCGTGAGCAGTGCCGACCAGGCTTATCTCGGTCTAGTGCCTGAGGTCAAGGTTGGCGGCAAGGGTTACGCCACCTTCTATGCCGGTATCCCCGTCAAACTCAGCAGTGGTATGAAGGCCTACGTTGTAGATAGTGAGACCGACGAAACCTGTACGCTGAAAGACATCGGTAATGAGATTCCAGCCAAGACACCTGTCGTTATCGAGTGCGCCGGCGATAATGCTTCAGACAACAAATTGACGCCGTTAGAGTCGTCATCAGCAAGCGTTGGCACTAATTACCTGAAAGGTGTGATGTTCTGTTACCCCGTACTCGGTAAGAACAAAGGCAAGGATGTGGAAAAAAGGGACAATCCTTACTGGAACACGGTGGATTACGATCCCTTTGCCATGCGTGTGATTGGCTCTAAAGACAGTAAACTGGTGTTCGAGACAGGTGATGAAGACCTGGACTATATGCCAGCCAACAAGGCTTATCTGAGCGTGCCACTCTCAGCCGCTGCCGTGCTGACCACCGATGGCTCTACCGCTATCCAGGGTGTGAAGACTGATACGACCGCAGAGCAGACCAAGGGCATCTTCACCCTCAACGGTGTGCGCCTGCCCGACAATGCCACCCCGCAGAAGGGTGTCTATATCAAAGACGGCAAGAAGATTGTGATTCAATAACAAAAAGCTCGCAAAATAGCGAGCCTTTTTCTATCAGGGAAAGCATCGTTTTCTGTTGCAGAAAACGATGCTTTCTTTTACTTAAAATATTGATTTCGTAAAGCGAACACTAATGGTCGGATAAACCGCTAGTCCCCTAAAGAAATCTACATAGTCGCCAACCTTACCCGTGATATTCTCCACATCCTTCGTCAGATTCGTGCCATCATGGGTATAGAGGTCAGGCTTTCCCCAGAACATCAAACCCGCATCAAACGACACCTTCCAGTCGTCACGCCCGTTTAACAAGTTACCACCATAACCGAAACCCAAATAAGGCTTGAAAACGTTCGTCTTGGCATAGACATGCACCTGGTTGTCGTCGCCTGGCTCCAGCACATAAGGATCACCCTTCTCATGGATCAGCAGACCAGCCTCCGAATAGATATCATGCGCATACTCTCCCAGCGTAAAGCCCATACGACCATTGGAGAGGATCGACTTCATCTGATCCGGATTCAGTTCGGGGCGGAATGGTACGCCACCGATGGTGATATCAACGATCGGCTTACCCGTGATCCAGGAATCTTCCACGCGGTCATAGATATGGTTATACATACCCACAGCCAACAACGAGGTCATCGCCTCCATCGAGTTGTCGGCTCTGGCAATCTGCGACGGACCCAGATAGAAACCGGCGGTGAAATGCCAGTGTTTGTTGTTCTTGAAGGGGAAGACATCGACGAGGAACTTGAAGTTGTTCAGCGTCGGTTTGCCGACCATCTCCACATGGTTATCCACATCGTAGCCCGTCACTTCCTTCAGCGTCTTAGCCAGACGGTCGAAACGGCTCTCAACGCGATGGCCCTGCTCATCATATTTCTCGGCAGGCTCGCCACCTACCTCCACAGGGAAGTCAACACCTACATGGAACCCAGGCATAAACTCGTAGCCGGCACGTAGTTGCACGTAGTTGCCGATGGGTGACGCCACATCGAAGCCGATTCCAGAGGTACCGAGGGTGACGGAGACGTCGAGATGCTGGAAGACATTATGCTCTTTACAATAGTTGGGTAGAGTCTTAAATGTGAATTTATTAGATCCCTGATTTGAATCCTGAGCCTGTACAGACAGAGTGACACAGGCTATCATGATGACAAAAACAATCTTTTTCATTTGCTATCCTATATAATATAAATTTATGTTTCAGAAAATATTCCTAACCAGCCGAACACCGATCATAGGATAGATCTTCAGCTTCTTAACAAGCTTAATCTTATCCCCCTTCTTACCAGGGATATCAGTAATATCCTTCGTCAGGTTAAAGCCGTCAGGGGTGTACATGGAAGGCGTACCGCCCCAGAACATCGCCCCCGCATCGATCGAGAGTTTCCAGACGTCCTTATCTTTCTTTTTCTGGAGTCCAAATTCATAACCTACGCCAAGGTAGGGTTTGAAGGCGTTCGTCTTTACAGGGATATTGACGGTATTATCGGCAGCCGGTTGCATCAGGTAAGAGTCGCCCTGTTTATGGATTATCTCACCGTCACCATCGGTAATATCCTTGTCAAAATTACCCCAATAGAGTCCTGCCGCACCCATGTCAAGTCTCGCATCACCGTCATCGACCGTCTCAAAGAGCTTATTAAACATATTAATATATGACAAAGCCTCTTTAGCACTGCCATCAGTGGCTATCTTCGCGATCTGAGAAGAACCATAATAGAATCCTACCGTGGCATGCAGTTTCTTATTATCGGGAAGCGGATAGAAATCTACCAGGAGTTTCAGGTTGTTCATCGAGATATCTCCTTCCATTTCCACAAACTTTGGCATCTTATAATAGTATTTATTATAGATATATTCACGCATGGCTTCAAAGTCTTCATTGTTCTGACCCGCATAGATGGGAACAGAGAATGACTTTGTGAACGGTGGCATGAACTCATAGCCGAGACGCAGCTGGGCCCAATCGCACAGAGGTGTGGCAACATCAATACCAATACCCGACGTTCCCAGTGAGAATGCCACATCCAAATGTTGGAAAGCACCACCCCAATGGAGATAAGTGTCATACTTCGGCGGCTGCACTGACGGTATATACTGTGAACGGGCAGTAAGCACGCTCAGCATCAGCATCAAAAGAAAAGCACATCTCTTCATACTTTATTTGTTTTTTATTATTTCATTCTCCAAGCGCCATGGCGCTCTACCATCGGCACGACGACCTCCTCGTTGGTGGAGTCGGCGAAACAGAGCACCAGGAAGACATTCGTCAACTGCTGCACCGTGTCAGTGGTGGCATTGGACACACGTACTTCCAATACCCCGCGATGCTCCTGCTCCTGCTGCGCCATGAACTGGCGGAGGTTGTCGAGCATCTGACTGCGGTAGGCAGAGTCGGTGGAGAGGGTCGTACCGTCCGACAGCGTCCGATGATCCAAGCCTTCGTAGAACTGCTCGTACTCGCCGTGGATCAGGTGGTCGTAGTAGCCCTTCGCTGCCAAAGAGGCGAGTTCTTCCTTCGTGGCGCTGCCACAGGCCGCCAGCACTGCCAGCAGGACAATCACAGCGAACTTCCTCATTTCTGGCGGATAAACACGTTAATCGGCGAGCCGGTGAGCGTCCAGTTCTCCCGGATCTTATTCTCCAGGAAGCGCTTATACGGCTCCTTCACATACTGTGGCAGGTTGGCGTAGAACACAAAGGTAGGAATCTGCGTGTCGGGCACCTGTGCCACATATTTGATCTTGATATACTTGCCTTTCACTGAGGGCGGCGGATAAGCCTCGATCAGCGGCAGCATCACCTCGTTGAGCTTCGACGTACCGATCTTCGCCTTACGGTGCAGATAGACCTCCTTTGCCGTCTCCAGCACCTTGAAGATACGCTGTTTGGTGAGTGCGGAGGCGAAGATGATGGGGAAATCGACAAACGGCGCCATGCGCTCACGGATGGCGTTCTCGAAGGTCTTGATGACCTCCTGTGACTTGTCCTCCACCAGATCCCACTTGTTCACCACGACCACAAGCGACTTGTTGTTCTTCTGGATAAGTTGGAAGATGTTCATGTCCTGTGCCTCAATGCCACGGGTGGCGTCGATCATCAGGATGCAGACATCGCTGTTCTCGATGGCGCGGATGGAACGCATCACCGAATAGAACTCGAGATCCTCGGTCACCTTGTTCTTACGGCGGATACCGGCAGTATCCACCAGGTAGAAGTCAAAGCCGAACTTATCGTAACGGGTGTAGATGGAGTCGCGGGTGGTACCGGCAATCTCCGTCACGATGTTACGGTCCTCGCCGATGAAGGCGTTGATGATGCTCGACTTACCGGCATTCGGTCGACCCACAACGGCAAAGCGAGGGATGCCGTCCTCAAGATCGTCCTTGGCTTTCTCGGGCAGCACCTTGATCACCTCGTCAAGCAGATCGCCTGTACCACTGCCAGTCGCGGCACTGATGGGCCAGGGATCACCCAGTCCGAGCTTATAGAACTCATACTGGTCGTAGAGGTCCTTACCGTCGTCGGCCTTGTTGGCCACCAGGATCACAGGCAACTTGGCACGGCGCAGGATCTGCGCCACGTCCATGTCCCAACCCGTCACACCGTTGTTGATGTCACAGAGGAACAGCACGAGGTCGGCTTCCTCGGTGGCGATGATCACCTGTTTACGGATCTCCTCTTCAAAGATATCGTCAGAATTGACCACCCAGCCGCCGGTATCGACGACGGAGAACTCGTGACCACACCACTCACACTTACCGTACTGGCGGTCGCGGGTGGTGCCTGCCTCGTCGCTGACAATCGCCTGGCGACTTTTCGTCAGGCGGTTGAAGAGCGTGGATTTTCCCACATTGGGTCGGCCTACTATTGCTACTAAATTTCCCATTCGTTTCTTTCTTTTGGCAACGGACTGAAGGACTTAACGACTTTTTCCCAGAGTCCTTTTAGTCGTGTAGTCCGTTGCTTATATCTTTTACTCCGGGTTGTAACCGAAGTGGTTTAATTCTCTTTCATTCGATCGCCAGTCTTTATCGACTTTGACGAAGACTTCGAGGTAGATTGGCTTGGCGAAGAATTTTTCCAAAGCCTTGCGGGCCTCGGTGGAGACCTTCTTCAGCGCCACGCCCTGATGCCCGATGATGATGCCCTTCTGCGAATCGCGCTCCACATAGATAATCGCATTGATGTGGATATGCTTCTCGTCTTCCTTGAACCGCTCGACACTGACCTCCACACTATAAGGAATCTCCTTGTCGTAGTAGAGCAGGATCTTCTCACGGATGATCTCCGAGACGAAGAAGCGGGCAGGTTTATCCGTCAACTGGTCCTTGTCGAAGTAGGCTGGACTCTCGGGCAGGAGTTCCTGAATACGCTTCAGCAGGATATCGATGCCGAACTTATTCTTGGCGGAGATGGGCAGGATCTCTGCCTTCGGCAAGAGGGCGTGCCAGTGGTCGACGATGCTAGAGAGCCTAGAATCGCTAGAGGGGCTAGATAATCTAGAAGCTCTAGAATTGCCAGGGGCTTCGGGGGCGAGGCTATCAATCTTATTGATCAGCAGGATCACCGGGATGTCGAGCTGCTGCACCTTCTCCAGGAAATCCATATTCTTCTCGGGATCCTCGACCACATCGGTGACATAGAGCAGCACATCAGCATCCTGAAGGGCTGACTCCGAGAAAGCGAGCATCGACTCCTGCAGCTTGTAGTTGGGCTTCAGCACCCCCGGCGTGTCGGAGAAGACGATCTGCATCTCCGGCGTATTCACGATGCCCATGATCCGGTGACGGGTGGTCTGAGCCTTAAATGTCGCAATTGAAATACGCTCACCAACCAACTGGTTCATGAGCGTACTTTTACCTACGTTGGGGTTTCCAACGATATTCACAAATCCTGCTTTGTGTATCAACTTTCCACGGTCCCTGAGCATGTCGAAGGGTTATTTTGGATCATAAGCCCACTTATAATAAGAGGCTCCATGAACAAATCCGGCACCGAAGGCGGTGAAGATCATGTTGTCACCCTTCTTCAGTTTGCTTTCATTGTCCCAGATGGCCAACGGTATCGACGCCGAACTGGTGTTACCATAGTGCTCGATGTTGACCAAGACCTGCTCCAATGGCAGTTCTAACCGCTTTGCCACTGCCTCGATGATACGCATATTCGCCTGATGAGGAACCACCCACTGAATGTTGTCCTTGTTCAGACCATTACGCTCGGCGACGATGGCACAGTCATTGCTCATGTTCGTTACGGCATAACGGAACACGGTGCGCCCCTCCTGATAGAGGTAGTGCAGACGGTGATCGACCGTAAAGTGGGAAGGCGGGCAGACAGAGCCGCCGGCTTTCATGTGCAGGAACGGCAGTCCCTTACCATCGGAGCGTAGATAGGAATCCATCACACCGATGTTTTCTTCCTCCGTGCCCTCTAAGAGCACTGCAGCCGCACCGTCGCCAAAGAGCGGACAGGTGGAACGGTCCTTATAGTCGGTGACTGACGACATCTTATCGGCGGCGATGAGGATAATCCTCTTATACCGGCCGCTCTCAATCATCGTCGATGCCACGTCGAGCGAATAGAGGAATCCACAGCATGCACCCCAGAAGTCGAACGCGAACGCATTCTTCAGTCCGAGTTTGCCGACCACGATGGATGCTGTGGATGGGAACTTATAATCTGCCGTTGTAGTGGCTACGATCACGGCTTCGATGGTATCAGGGTCAACGCCTGTCTTCTGCATCAGTTGCTTGGCAGCCTTACGGGCCATATAACTGGTGCCCAGACCTTCCTCCACGAGGATGTGGCGCTCTTTGATACCGACGCGTGTCATAATCCACTCGTCGTTGGTGTCAACCATCCGCGACAACTCCTCGTTGGTGAGGATATAGTCGGGAACGTAGCCACCAATACCGGTGATTATGCAATTGATTTTGCTCATTACTCAGCTACTTCGTCCTCTTTCTTAATAGCTACCTTACCACGATAGTAACCACAGGTGGGGCATACGGTGTGATAAACGTAATATGCGCCACAGTTAGGGCATACTGCGAGTGTGGGAGCTACTGCCTTGTCGTGTGTACGACGCTTGAGGGTACGAGTCTTTGACTGTCTTCTTTTAGGATGTGCCATAATTATTCTTTAATTTTATTAATTTATAAATCTGTTGTTCAGACCCCCATCCCCCTAACTTAGGGGGCTAAAAGATCCTTCAATTTGTCCCAGCGGGAATCTGTGGGCTGGGCGGACTCCTCATCGCTGCTTCGGTCAGCTGACAGCTCTTCCAGAGCTTTCGTCATGGCAGGGTTGCACTTGCCAGGTGCATGCACATGCCTGATGGGTATTACCAGCGCTACAAACTCATAGATGAACCATGTCATGTCGAGTATTCCTTCGTTCTCGGGCACCACGACCAGATCATCCTCCTCTGAGTAGTCGCTTCCGAGCTTGACAATCAGGCGGTTGTCGGTTTCCACCGGCTGCTCCATATCGTCGAGACATCGGTCGCAGGTGACTGTGACTGTGCCGGCAGTATGGAACTGGAACTCAAAAAAGCCGGTAGCCTTGCGTATAGACACCGACACATGCAAAGAGCCTTGCTTCACATCTGCACCGTCCAAAGCCTCGAAGTATGTATCATCGAGATTGAAATCCAAGGTGGTTACCTCGTCCTTCAGCCCTCTCAAATCTACCTTCAATGACTCTAAACTACACATAATCACATAATTCAGCGTGCAAAGGTACAAACTTTTTT
>Ga0256404_1004669_pt1 | contig 25462 bp, 20 predicted proteins | sample RumenRJG_01DNA_FD_185990 | JGI IMG/M metagenome (GOLD analysis project Ga0256404, IMG submission 185990) | Bovine rumen microbial communities from Lethbridge, Alberta, Canada - RJG_01 | ecosystem: Host-associated > Mammals > Digestive system > Stomach > Rumen | place: Canada: Alberta | collected...
GGTATAACAATAAAAGACTAAAATTGAGGTTAAAAGGAATGAGCCCGGCACAATACCGAGCTCACTACTATAGAGAGTTGAATAATTAATGTTTAATTTATTGTCCAACTTTTCGGGGTCACATCATAATGGGCACATCCTCTTTTTTTATGGAAAATATAATTAATGACGCAATTATGGAGGACACTATTTGTCCTCTAATTTCTTTCCTGAGACGAGGATGTCCACCAGACCTTTGTCCTTGTATTCCTCTTTCTTCTGGTCCCAGAATCCGAAATCGGCATCATAGCACCATGTGGTCCAGGCGATATTGAACTCGTCGAACACCGCAAGCATGTCTTTCGTCCACTTGTATGCCAACTCGCGGTCAACGGGCTCATAGACGCCCCACTCTCCGCAGAACAACTGCAGGTCGTACTTCTTAGCCACCTCGATGGCATCCTTAAAGTCCTCGCGTATCTTGTCTATGTTCCATTCCTGCTTGGTGTATGGTTCCAGCATGGGCTTCAGCGAGTCGGGAGCAGCCTCGTAATCGTCCTTCGAGACGAGAACACCGGGATAGTTAATCTTGCCTTTATACTTTCCGAGTGGTGTCCACCATGCGCCATAGTGCGTGAGCAGCATAGGGTTGTAATAATGGAACGAGAGCACGATGTTTTTGTCGCCCTCTGGCACTTTCAGGTACTTCATTGTCTCATATCCCTGCCAGCGGTTAGAGCCCACCACGAGTGTGCGCTGCGGCTCGCGTTCGCGCAATGCCTTATGAACTTTCGCTATCAACTGGTTCCACTGCTCATGGTCGTCAGCCACCGGTTCGTTCATAAACTCGTATGCAACGGAGTCGTTGCTATAACCCTTCAGCGCGTAAGACAATTGATACCACATATTGATAAGGTCCTGCTGTGCCTTGTCAGAGGTGAAGAGTGTATTGGCATCTGCCCCACCCTCGTTCACGGCATTGAAATAATGCGAGCGTATGATGTGCAGGTCAACGATGGCACGCAGGTGATGTTTAATAGACCATTTGAGTGCATTGTCAAGCAGTTCCCAAGCCTCAGGCAGTTTGTTTCCTTCCTCATCCCAGAACTGCACCTCGTCGATAGGTATGCGCACGAAGTCGAACCCCAGTTGCTCCAGTCTCGCGAAGTCGTCCTCATGAATATGCTGGCGACGTGCCTCGCCGCGTTCCTCCGACTGCGACAGCCAGTGGCTGATGTTCGTTCCCCTCTTTATGCGGAAATCATTCACTGTTCCTTCCGACTGCTTGTCGGTGCAGGAGTTAACCATAAGTGCAGTGCATACTGCTGCTACAAATAAAAACAAATACTTTCTCATAAATAATTATAGTTTGATAAATAATTAATCGCAACGTGGCATCACTTCTTCAGATTGAGTATTCCGTCTGTCTCGTGTGGCACGAATGGACCTTCCTTTGCCTCGAAAGTCATCGTGCCGGACTCCAGACACTCCACTGAGTGCCATGTATTCTTAGGTATGTCAACACCATAACGCCCCTCCTTCTGGCATAACACGACACTCTCGACCACCTCTCCCTCGTCGTCGTAGATGTTCACCCGCAGTTTCCCTCTCAACAGGATAATCGTTTCGTCCTTTGTGACATGGTGGTGCACGGGAATCTCCGTCCCCATCTCCAGTGCGTTAAGAAAACGGTGGCACTTGTCGTCAAGACTTTGGTGGAAGTTATAGTTCATGCGCAGCCGCGGCGACTTCCTTGCCTGTGCCGTCACTTCATCAAAAAGTTTCTCGTCAATTAGTTTCATAATACCCAATCAAAACAAAAAGATTTCGTGCACAAAGATAATTATATTTTTCCAACAATTACCGATGCAGAGAAAAAATTCTATCTATTATTTGGCAGATTGTTCACATTTTCGTATTTTTGCATCAGTTTAAGAGTAAATATAACCATATCACATGAAACAAAAACTAATTATCGCATGCGCCCTGATGGCGGCAATGGCCGTCCCAGCAAAGGCTGGAGGGCTGATGACCAACACCAACTACCACATCGCTTTCGACCGCATGATGGCGCGAGGCGCCACATTCGAGATTGACGGTGCGTACAGCAACCCTGCCGGAATGGCATGGACCCGCGAGGGATGGCAGTTCTCCTTCAACTGGCAGATACCCCATCAGAACCGTGACATCACAACGACGTTCCCCATGTTCATCGACGAGAACCACACCCATAAGTACAAGGGAAAGGCTTCGGCGCCATTCGTGCCCGGACTCTTTGCCGCGTATAAGAAAGGCGACTGGGCAGTGTCTGCCATGGCAGGCATCGTGGGCAGCGGCGGTTATGTGAAGTACGACGAGGGAGTACCTATGTTCACCGCCCCGCTCATGGCATTGCTCTACAGTCACTCGGGCGGCACTATGACTCCCGACAAATACACCATCGACGCCAATATGAAAGGAAAGCAGTATGTATATGGTGCCCAGGTGAGCGTCACACGCAAGATTACCGACTATCTCGCGGCATCAGTGGGAATGCGAGCCGTTTACTACGACGGATACTATCGCGGGCACATTGCCACGAACCTCAACCAGAACAACATGGAACTGCTGAACGTCAGGCTCGACTGCGACCAGACGGCATGGGGCTTCAGCCCTATCATCGGACTCGACTTCCACATGAACCGCCTCACCATTGCAGCCAAGTATGAGTTCCGCACGAAGATAAACACCAAGAACAAGACCAACGAACTGAGCGCCGACGTGGCAGTTCCGGGTGTTGACATGAATGCCGTAGCACCCATGCTTGCCGCTTATCAGGACGGGGCGCGCACCCGTTACGACATGCCTGCCATGCTGATGGTTGCCGTAGGTTACGACTTCACCGACAAGTTCCGCGCCACCGCAGAGTATCATTTCTTTGACGACAAGAATGCAAAAATGGCTAACGACCGTCAGAAGACTCTGGAACGCGGCACCCACGAGTTTCTCATCGGAGCGGAATACGACATCAACAAAACATTCACCGTGAGCGCAGGAGCACAACGCACCGACTACGGACTTAGCGACGACTACCAGACACACACCTCATTCGCATGCGACAGTTATTCTGTCGGTCTCGGCGGCGCTGCCAACATCAACGAGCATCTGCGCCTCAACGTGGGTTATTTCTGGACGATGTACAGCGATTACAAGAAGGAAGTGCCAGCAGGCAACCCAGGTTATTGCAACACCACAATGGCGGGTACCGATGTATTCTCACGCACCAACGGCGTTCTCGGCATCGGCTTCGACTATAAGTTCTAAACATAAAGAAACGCTTACACACCAAGCGTAAAACTTTTAAGACATAAAAGCGCCCAAAGTCAACTGACCTTGGGCGTTTTCTTTATCCCTTTGACGCGGGACATTTCTATAGCAACCTGCTTAGTCGATTTCGGTGTATTCATCGTCACCAGTCTCATCCTCATCTATAGGGATGATATCGCCGGGGTCACCCCCTTCACTACCGATAGCATAACTCGTTACCATCAGCGTTGTGTAAAGTCCACCAACGAGAAGTTGAATTTGTGGTTGCAGATATTCTTTTTTCTTCATGACGTAGATACTATTTCACCAAATACTTCTTTCCTTTTACAATATACAGTCCCTTCTTCAGCTGGTCGCCCAAAGTGCCCACCTTGCGTCCGCTAATGTCGTAAACTGACTCGTCCTCACCAAACAGCACTATTCTTGGCAGGCCTGAGGTGCTTCCGCCTTCTGGCTCTTCTTCGAACATACCGAACACATCCATAGTGTATTCTTTGGAATCAGAGTCAAGAGCCTCAGAAAGGTTAATCCACCCACGGAAGCCTTTAAGGGGATTATCCTTATTAAGGTGCACAATGGTGTTATTGCTCACCACATACGAGCCCTTAGGAGCATAGATTCCATGAGTATCTGTGGTGCCATTGTAATAATGGTCACTATCAATGCTGAAGGAACTAAATCCAGGAGTCTGTACGTAGTTAACTCCAGCTTTGCCGTCGTGTTTCCCGTCGAGCGACGTTATCTCCTGAGTGTTCGTCACCATGTTATTCAGCGACATCTTGTCGTGAGTATATTCGGCACTTTCATTTTCGTTTACAGAGAAGAACATACGTCCCAGTTCGTAATAAGTAGTTTCACGTTCTTGGGGGTCAATACCTGCTGTTGGCTCCTTTGTTGGCTTCAACAGATAGAAATGACCCGGCTCAACCACCACATCGGTAGTGAACAAAGTAACCAACTGGAAGTCAAGGATATTTGGATTTCGCGACATCTTTCCTACGCTATGTATTTTTGCCAGTTTCGCATCCTCACCGAATGCATAGCGCACCTGCTCGCCCGTAAGTGGCAACGGGAACGAGAAAGAGTTCCATTTGTTTTTCTTGAAAGTACGCTCCAAACAAGTGGCTCCACTATAATGGCCATTCGGTACCGCACTCTGATGTTGTTTCTTGATATGTTGTTCATCAAAACTCAAATAGTTTAAGTCTTCCTCATCCTCATAGAAGAAGCACGGACCCAGTCCTAAATATGATGCGCGGAAGTCATCCACGCACACCCAGTCGGTGTCATAGTAGCATTCAGCGCCTGTTTCGCTATCAGTCTTATAATTAGTACTCTTGGTTGCAGCGTCTTTACCAACGCCTACCTGCAGCGTCTTTTGTCCGTTATTGAACTGTTCTTCTGTTACCAGAATCCATACCGTGTTCTTATACGATTCTTTATCCCTGTCGGGTCTTGTGAGGGTTTTACCTACTTCAAGGCAGTTGGCTTGCTTAGATTTGTCTCCAAATTCGTTAGCACTTACTTTTACTAAATTATTACGCGACTCGCCTCCTTCGATGCCATTATTTGTACTGTTCCTCACTTTGGCAAAAATATAGGCATCATTTGCAGCGCTCCGTATGAAGCCATAACATTGAATCATATACCATCCTGGTTGAGGCACTTCGAACTCAGTATATGTTCTGCCTACTCCTTCAAAGGACAGAAAACCATACTTGGCATTCGTCCAACCATAATTGGCACTTCCTTCAAATACGTTTTTCAATCGTATAGGTTCGTTCCAAGCCTTATGGGGATAAGTAGGATTCTGAGCAGCATTATTTTCAAGCCTGCCGAATGTAAAACCCCATCGTCCTTTCTCCGAATAATCTCCATCATCATTTCTCTCCATCTTCCAGTTCTTGTCGAAGTCGTTGGCATTACGCGTGAAGTCACGGTCGGGAATCAATGCCGCGATACTGGGATTCAGTCCTGTCACTTCTTCGCTAAGCACCGCAAAGAACTGCTCTTCCGAAACAACACGCCACTGATAAAGCTCGTCTAAGGTTATCATCTCGCCATTTACCAAGTATTTATCCGTTACGCCTTTCGGGTCAATGGACGTCCAAGAAGCGCGGTCATCGTCCATAAACACAAGTGTGCCATTGCCTTTCCAAGCAGGATTTCCATTTTTATCTTTGGCCCAGCACTCACCCCAGGCCGCACCGAGATAATACTTATTACCCTGATAATCCGGTTTAGTGGACGTTTCGTACATATAGTAAGTATAGGTGTCGGTATTGCTTTCGTCTTCCACTCGTTCAAAGACCCAACCGTTTCGCTTTTTTATACTCGCATCCATCATAATGGCAAAACTGTATTGATCCCAGGCAGTCCAAGGCTGGTCATGGAAAGGACCTGAAGCATTGCAACCGAACACTGATTTGTCCACGTTGGTGCCCTTTTCTGTGATTCCACTCTTGATCAGGCCATTACTCATCAGTTCCATCGGTCTGCCAAAATCCTCATGGAAGAGTCGACCTTCCATTCCATAGTTTCCGCCCTCAATAATGAAACGGCCTGTGCCGACGTTGAAAAGATAGATTGTCTTGCCTTTGTTACTATACTGGTTCTTTCCTAGCACAGTATTCACGTCTATACCTTTCCACTTATGGCTTTCCGAGTGGGCGTGAGTATCCTCCTGCTGTTCCTCGCCTTGAGCAAAGGCTGAAGTACAAACAACAGGCGACAGCATGAGCATAAGGATTACGCTCAAGGGTATTGCTGTCAGTTTAAAAAAGAACTGGCTTATTGATTTTGTCACCCCAAATATAGTTTGGTTGGCCTTGTTTTCTGAATAATTATCCATCATCATAATTCTTACCATATAAGCTTATAGGAAATAGTTGACTTCAACACACATTACTTAACAAACATGCACTTATGCGCATTATCGATGCAAAGTTACTAAAAATTCTTAATTCCACGAATATTTATTATTATTTTTGCACAAATTAAGAAGAAAATGTTTGATTTATTACTAATTCTCTACAAAATCGAGTAAAATAACATTTATCAGAAAGTATTCTAATGGAGAAGGACATGAATTATATGATTTTTAGCGACGTCTCGCGGTTTCTCTTCCTGCCTAATGATTGCGGTAGTTATTTGTCCTATAACAAACGGTTGCGCAAGAAGTATCTAGTGGCAGGACTATGTTATTAATCTTGTCTCAACACTTGTGCCTTCTGACAACCTCACTTGTATACATCTGAGCATCTCACTTGTATATATCTGACGACCTCAGATGTGCCTACTGACAACCTCACTTATATACTGTTGACATCTGAATGATTACAAGCGGGAGAGAAAGATGGCGTTTTTAGTGCTACAAAAGGTTAAAGGCGGGGGCAAGTTTTGTGGTGTCGGAATAAATTAGTACCTTTGCAAATTGTAACAACACCAATGATTTTGACTTATGAGAAAGGGATTTTTTGTATGCGCATTAGCACTTGCGATGGGATGCACTATCACAAGTTGCACACAGATGAAGGCTAAGATAGCCGGACTCTTCAGCGCAGAGAACGCGGAAGCAAACGCTGATGCCGACGGCACAGACAAGGCTTTCGAGACCAAACAGTTGTCGATAGTAAAGAAATGCGGCGAGTATAACGGTTACAGTTCGGGCATCATCGTGAAGGGCGACTATCCTGTGGGCAGCAGCGTTGCGGCACAGGCGGTGGCAAAATGGATTGCCGGATACTCTGTCGGCAGCGGTTATGCGGGCGACCTGAGCGACGGCAACGCTCTGTTTGAGCAGTATGCCAAGGACTTCGAGGCAGAAAACTCTACAGAATCAATAAAGAACTACGTCGCCGAAATGAGCGAAGACAAGGACGCGAAGGGCGATCCAGACAGTTTCGAGTGGTACGACGACATAAAGATAGTTAAGGAGTACGACGGCAAGTACATTGTGTCGTTCACCTACCAGTGGTCGGGCTTCCACGTGGGTAACGCCACATCTAACGCCTCCATCAAGGACTGCACGTTCAGCAAGATTGACGGCAGCGCGCTGGGTTGGGAGATGTTCACGTCGAAGAATGCCGTGAAGGAACTCATCGACAAGGCTCTCATAGCGAAATATGGTGCCGAGGGAGCCGACCTTTACGGCAACGGCATTCCCATGCCCAAGGCACCTCTGTTCATGCAGGACAGTGTCCGCTTCGACTATAGCGACTATACCATCGTCGAGCCGCACTATTACGAGGAGAACGGCAGTTTCCCCTACTGCGCCATTGCATATAAGGACATGCTGAACTTTCTCACCGACGAGGCTAAGCAATACCTCGGACTGGGCGGCGGCAAACCCAAGGCGAGAAAGCAGGAAGGTGTTGTTGCAGGCAAGATGCAGGACTTCTTGAGCGAGTTGGACAACAAGATGAACAAGAAAGACTTTGAAAATCTGGACATCTTCTACAGCGACCAGGTGAAGATTTTCGGTTCGCCGATGAGCAAGGAGAAGGCACTGAAGTCGATTGGCGACACAAGAAAGAAGTTCGCCGACTACGAACAGTTGAGCATCTACCCCAAAGTGACCAAACTGGATGACAAGAGCATCCGTTGCGACTATCTGAAACGCGTCACCATCGACGGCAAACCGACCGATTATGAAGCCTACTTGGTGCTGGAGAAGAGCGAATTTGGCTCTTACACCATCAAGGAGGAAAGTGACAAGACCACCGACAGCAATCTGAGAAAGAAAGGATAATGAAGAAGACATTGGCGGTCATTGCGCTGTGCCTCGCGGCTCTTTGTGGTGCAATGGCTCAGACCCAGGAGCACAAGAATATAAATGTCGTTATTCTGGGCGACTCGAACACATGGATAGGAGGCGACGACTGCGACAACGAGAAAGGCTGGAACAAGTGGTTCAAGGACTTTTTCCAGCCCGCTTCGTGCAAGAGTTACGCGCGCAGCGGAGCCACATGGACAAACACATCACGCACAAGGCTGAACACAGAGGAGAACATTGCCGTGCTTGGTGACGACAACGTTATTTATAATCAGATAATGCGCCTCCGCCAAGCGGTGAAGAACGGCAGCCAGACGACGCCCAACCTCATCATCATCGCTGCCGGAACAAACGACGCATGGTTTCAGAACAAACGCCCGTTTGTGTTCAGCGAAACTGGCGAAGAGGCATTTCTATGGGCAGACAAGCCCATAACGGGCATGGAGGTGAGCAAAGTGAAGTCGCTTGCCAAGTCGGTGCGCTATGGCTGCGAACTGCTCATGGAGTCGTTCCCCGACGCACAGATAGTATTGCTCACGCCGCTGCAATGCACCGCCACGAAACTTGAGTACATCCATCAGGCAGGAGACATCATCGAGGAGTGCGGTCGCCAGATGAGCATCAGCGTCATACGCCAAGACCATCTGGGGTGTGTTAACCGCACACAGGAATTGCGTGCCAAGCGTTTCACCTCTGACGGCACCCACACCAATGCCGAAGGAGCGTGCCGCAACGGACGCTTGATAGCCAACCAGATTGCATCATTATTACAAATAAGATAAACAAACAAGAAAAATAAATGGTATTTTCAGACCTGTTCTTCATCTTCGCGTTCATCCCTTCGTTTGCGTTGCTGTATATTCTGGCATCGCTGATAGACAAGAAGATGCAGACTTCGCCCGACACTCCATACAACCGCACCAAGAACTGGGTGCTGGTGTTGTTCTCACTGTTGTTCTACGCATGGGGCGAACCCATCTATGTGTTCCTCATGCTGTTCAGTGTGCTGGTGAACTTCATCGCCGGCCGCATCATCGACCGCTCCGACCGTCACCGTAAGATGGCTCTTGTAGTGGGTCTTGTGTGTAATCTGCTGATACTGGGAGTGTTCAAGTATCTCGGTTTCTTCGGCACGATACTTGCCGACCTTGGCATCAACGTGGCTCTGCCCACACTGGCACTGCCCATCGGAATCAGTTTCTACACGTTCCAGTCCATATCGTATCTCGTTGACGTATATCGCCGCGAGTCGCCAGCGCAGAAGCGTTATGCCGACCTGCTGCTTTACATCTCGATGTTCCCGCAACTCATCGCAGGTCCTATTGTTCGCTACGACACCGTGGCAACAGAGATAACCGACCGCCACGTCAGCGCCAACGACATTGCCGACGGTGTGTTCCGCTTCCTCGTAGGACTTGGAAAGAAGGTGATTATAGCCAACCAACTCTCCGAGATTGCCGACCAGTTCCTTGTCGGCGGCATAGGAAACCTCTCGACGACGGGTGCCTGGGTGGGCATTCTGGCGTTCACCCTGCAAATCTACTTCGACTTCTCGGGCTACAGCGACATGGCCATCGGCATTGGGCGTTGCCTGGGATTCCACTTCAAGGAGAACTTCAACCACCCCTACTGCTGCAACAGCATCAGCGACTTCTGGCGCAGGTGGCACATGTCTTTGGGAAGTTTCTTCCGCGACTATGTGTACATCCCGATGGGCGGAAACCGTCGCCACCAGGCATGGAACATCTTCGTGGTGTGGTTCCTCACCGGTATGTGGCACGGCGCCAGTTGGAACTTCATCATCTGGGGTGTCTATTTCGGATTCATCGTGGCGGTGGAGAAATACACCATACTGCGCCTGAAGAGCCGCCTCTTCACCCCGTTGCTCCACGTCTATAGCCTCATCCTCGTGGTCATCGGATGGGGAATATTCTATTTTGAGGACTTCTCGCAGATGACGGTGTTCTTCCATTCGTTCTTCGGACTCGGCGAGACGTTCACCGACTTTGCGTCGCAGGCGGCTGTGATGGACAAGTTCTGGCTGTTCCTCTTTGCCATTGTGCTCTGCATGCCGGTGCGCAAGTTGATTGCCGACACCACCGATCGTCTGCTGAAGAACCACCGCATCCTGAACCACGGAGCGATACTCGTTGGCCGCACGGTGCTCTCGCTGGTGGTGCTCATACTGAGTGTGGCACTGCTTGTGGGTGCCACGAACAACGCGTTCCTATACACCCGATTCTAAGTTTGTATTAAAGGATAATAATGAAGGTAAGAAAAAGAATAACAACTGCTTTTGTAGCCCTGGCGGTGTCGATGCTTCCCACAGCAACGTTTGCGCAGGCCTACTTTGAAGAAGACGAAGAGTGGCACGAGGAAGATCTTCCCGTGAGACGCTCTAACGGCATAATGATACTGGGCAAAGGTCCCGAAATGCGCTACATGAGTTGCTACGGGGGATGTCCCGACAACGGAGAGGCATACGCACAGACGGCAAACACCTACAAGAGAACATTCGGGCGCAACGTCAACGTCTATCTGATGCCCATACCGCTGGCGGTGGAATTCTACTGTCCTCCTGTGGCTTACGAGTGGAGCCGCGAGCAACTGCCCGTGATGGAGCACATGTTCGACTGTCTGGAGGGAGTGAAGGCGGTGGACATCTACCCCACCCTGAGCGAGCACTCTGACGAACGCATATACTCGCGCACCGACCATCACTGGCTGCCTCTGGGTGCATACTACGCCGCGGAGAAGTTTGCCCGTGTGGCAAAGGTGCCTTTCAAACGGCTGAACAACTACGATGCCTATGTGGTGCGCGACTTCGTGGGCACCATGCCGAAGTTCTCTAAGGACAACGCCATACGCCGTTTCCCCGAAGACTTCGTCTATTACGTGCCGCGAGGAGTGCGCTTCACCACAACGTATATCAACTATTCGCTCGACGGTGCACGCAAAAACATCACCGGAGAGAGCGAACCCCAGGTGCACGATTTCTTCATGAAGTACAAGGACGGCAGCGCAGCGGCATACAGCACATTCATGGGTGGCGACGCGAAAATAGTGAAGGTGGAGACCTCAACGCACAACCGCCGCCGGCTGATGATACTGAAAGACAGTTTCGGCAATGCCCTTCCCGGCTACCTGTTCTACTCTTTCGAGGAGATACACGTCATTGACTGCCGTTACTTCAACCGCAACATGATCGACTATGTGAAAGGAAACAAAATCACCGACATACTTTTTGCAAACAACATGGGGCATGCCTCTAACAGCGCCACATGGGAAATGTATCTAAAATACCTTGAGCAATGAGACACAACTACATTTACATTGGACTTCTGGCGGGTGTCTTCGCCGTGTTTACAGTGGTGTTTCTCACCTTTCCGCGAAGCACTTTCTCGGAACTGGAGAAGCGCGACCTCGCCACCTTTCCCGACTTCACGTGGGACAAACTGACAAGCGGGAAATTCACTGAGGAGGTGTCGTCGTGGTTCAGCGACAGCGAACCATACCGCGACAACTTCATGCTGCTGAGCATGGAGTTCGGCAAAGCGCTGAAACTGAACGTCGAGGGCGACGATGCCGTGACATTCCACGCCGCCGAGCCTACAACTCAAGAGAGCACAAAGGCCGAGGAAACGAAGGCTGCGGAGAACACCGACGACCCGAACTACGAGTACCAGAACAAGGTTACTGCCGACGAGAACGCCAAGATAGCACACTCGGGCATCATCGTGGTGGGCAACGCTCCCAACGCCAGGGCACTGATGGCATACGGCGGAGGGGCTGAAGGCGGCACGGCATACGCACAGGCAGCCAACAAGTATAAGGAGAAATTCGGCAACGACGTGAACGTCTATTGCATGGTGATTCCAACCGCCATAGAATACTATTGTCCCGAAAAGATGAAGAAAGCAAGCAAGCCGCAGTCGCTGACCATCAACAACGTGATGAAACATCTGGCACCGGGCGTTAAGGCGGTGAACATTCACCAGACGCTGGGTGAGCATGCTTCGGAAGACATATACCTGCGCACCGACCACCACTGGTCGCCACTCGGTGCCTACTACGCCGCGAAGAAATTCGCCGAAGTGGCTGGGGTGCCGTTCCGCGACCTGTCGAGTTACAAACGCGAAGTGGTTCATGGCTTTGTGGGCACAATGTACAGTTACTCTAAGGACATCGCCGTGAAGCAGTCGCCCGAAGACTTTGTCTATTATGTTCCGCAGGGAGTGGAATACACCACCACCTACACCAACTACACCATAAACAAGAACTACCAGGTGACGGGCATGGGGAAACCGTACAAGAGCAACTTCTTCGTGAAATATAAGGACGGCAGCGGCGGCGCTTACTGCACCTTCATGGGTGGCGACAGCAAGATAACGCAAGTGAGCACGTCAACAAAGAACGGCAGGCGGGTAATCATACTGAAGGACAGTTTCGGCAATGCCATACCGGGATACCTGTTCTTCTCGTTCGAGGAAATACACGTCATTGACAACCGTTACTTCACTAAGAACATGGTGGAATATGTACGCGAGCATAAGATTACAGACATCTTGTTCGCAAACAACATCTTCAGTGCTTACTCGCCGAAGATTTGCAACAAGTACTCTGCCTTCCTTACGCAATGAACTTACAGGAGTGCAGGAGTATAGGAGTACAGGAGTGCAGACAACACTCGGCAGGCGCTGATTCAGAGAATAAATCTGCTGTCTGAACTCCTGAACTCCAAAACTCCTGAACTCCCCCAAAATAACAACTAATCAATAGAATAATAGAAATGAAACAGACACCAGTACTGCTGCTGACTGGTTATCTCGGCAGCGGAAAGACAACATTGGTAAACCGTATTCTGGCTAACAAACGCAACATCAAATTTGCCGTTATCGTGAACGATATCGGCGAGGTGAACATCGACGCCGACCTAATCCAGAAAGGAGGCGTGGTGACTCAGGGCGACGACAGCCTCGTGGCACTGCAGAACGGATGCATCTGCTGCACACTGAAAATGGACCTCGTGGCACAACTCAACGACATCATGAAGACCGAGAAGTTCGACTATATCGTCATCGAGGCAAGCGGCATCTGCGAGCCGGAGCCGATAGCACAGACCATCTGCTCAATACCGCAGATGGGACCGGAATTCATGATGCACGGCGTTCCCCGCCTCGACTGCATCGTCACCGTTGTTGACGCACTGCGCATGCAGAGCGAGTTCGCATGCGGCGACAAACTGACGCAACCCAACCTCGACGAGGAGGACATAGAGAACCTTATCATACAGCAGATAGAGTTCTGCAATATTATCCTGCTGAACAAGGCATCGGAGGTGAAACCCGAAGAACTGGAGCGCGTGAAAGCCATAATACGCACTCTGCAATCGAAGGCGCAAATCATTGAATGTGACTATGCCGACGTGGATCTTGAGAAACTTCTGGACACCCGATTGTTCGACTTCGAGCGCGTCATCACATCTGCCAGATGGGTGGAGGAACTGGAACGACCCGTCACCGAGGAGGAAGAGCACGAGGCAAAGCACCATCATGAGCATCACCACCACGATGATGACGACGACGATGAACACGAGGAGCATGAGCACCACCACCATCACGACGAGGACGAAGAGCATGAGCACGAGCACCATCATCACCACCACCATCACCACCACGATGAAGGCGAGGCTGAGGAGTATGGCATCGGCACCTTCGTTTACTACCGCCGACAGCCATTCAACATAAACAACTTCGACCAGTTTGTGGCAAGAAAATGGCCCAGCAATGTCATCCGAACCAAGGGAGTGTGCTACTTCTCGCACCAGCGCGACATGTCGTTCCTCTTCGAGCAGGCTGGAGTGCAGAAGACGATACGCGAGAGCGGACTATGGTATGCCACAGCCAGCGAGGAAGAACTGATGCAACTGATGAAGCAGAACCCCGACATGCTGCGCGACTGGGACGACACCTACGGCGACCGCATGATAAAACTGGTGTTCATCGGTCAGCATCTCGACAAGGAAGCACTGACCCGCGAACTCGACGCTTGTCTCGAAATGTAGTCCTTCTTGCCATCAACCGAATTGCAACTCGAACTATACCGCAAAGTAAAATAGCCTATATTACTGACCAAAATAGGCTATTTTACTGAACAATATAGCCTATTTTACAAAACGATACGGGCGGCTTTGCAAACCAAAGTCGCCCGTATTGCATATCGTTCAGTATGCTGCGATGCCATCGCAGCCATAAAACCCTACTTCACATCGCCCACCTTAACCAGATATTCGGCAATCTGCACCGCATTGAGAGCGGCACCCTTGCGAATCTGGTCGCCAGAGAGCCAGAACGTAAGTCCACAGTCGTCGGCAAGGTCTTTGCGCACACGACCTACGAAGACATCGTCGTGACCCGCTGTCTCGAGCGGCATCGGATAGACGAGATTTGCCGGATCGTCCTTCAGCGTCACACCAGGAGCGGCGGCAAAAGCCTCGCGTGCCTCCTCGACAGAGATGGGGCGCTCGGTCTCTATCCACACACTCTCGGAGTGGGAGCGCAACGAACTAACCCTGACGCACATTGCCGAGCAGCGAGCGTCGGTGTGCATTATCTTCTGTGTCTCGTTGAACATCTTCATCTCTTCCTTGGTGTAGCCGTTAGGCTGGAACACATCAATCTGCGGAATGACGTTGTATGCCAGTTGGTGAGCAAACTTCTTGATGGTCTTCACCTCGCCCTGCTCAACCATTTCCTTATACTGCTGCTGCAGTTCTGCCATGGCTGCGGCACCCGCTCCCGAAGCACTCTGATAGGAAGCGACATGTATGCGCTTGATGTGCGAGATGTTCTCAAGGGGTTGCAGGCACACCACCATCATGATGGTGGTGCAGTTGGGGTTTGCAATGATGCCTCGCGGACGCTTCAGAGCGTCCTCGGCGTTACACTCGGGAACCACCAAAGGCACGTCCTCATCCATGCGGAACGCACTGGAATTGTCTATCATGACAGCGCCATATTTAGTGATATCCTCGGCAAACTCCTTGCTTGTGCCTGCACCTGCCGATGTGAACGCGATGTCGATGTCGCGGAAGTCATCGTTGTGCTGCAACAGTTTCACCTCAATCTCCTTACCGCGGAAGGTGTACTTCGTGCCTGCCGAACGCTCGGAGCCAAACAACACTAACTCGTCGATGGGGAAATTGCGCTCGTCGAGGATACGCAAAAACTCTTGTCCTACGGCGCCACTGGCGCCTACAATTGCCACTTTCATCTCTATAAATGTTTAAAATCGGTGCAAAATTACAACTTTTCGTCGTATTATATGCACATTTCGGTTATTTTTTGTAATTTTGTATGCGAAATAAGAAGCAAAATGTTCAACCTTAGTCAATATTTCCCGATTACCGACCCCACACTGGTATTCTTTGTGGTGATGCTGATAATCCTCTTTGCTCCTATCATTATGGGAAAACTGAGGATTCCGCACATCATTGGAATGGTGATTGCCGGCGTGCTGTTAGGTCAATACGGCCTGAACATCCTGGTGCGCGACGACTCGTTCGAACTGTTCGGCAAGGTGGGACTCTACTATATCATGTTCCTCGCGGCACTTGAAATGGACTTCGAGGGCGTAAAGAAGCGGCGCAAAGACTTCATCATCTTTGGTCTGCTGACGTTTGCCGTGCCTTTCGCGCTAACCTACTTCATGGGCACGTCGCTGCTCGGTTATGCGCCCATTGCGGCACTGACGCTGGGCAGCATCATGGCATCCAACACCCTCATCGCCTACCCTATCGTGAGCCGTTACGGACTGCAACGCAAGCCGAGTGTGACTCTCAGCGTGGGCTCAACGATGATAGCGCTGTTTCTTGCCATTGTGGTGATGGCGGCGGTTGTATCTGCCCACAACGGCAGTGGCGGCATAGTATTCTGGACATGGTTTGTGCTGAAGATAGTGTTGGTGTGCACCGTGCTCACCATCGTCATCCCCCGCCTTACCCGCTGGTTCCTGCGGCGTTACAGCGATGCCGTGATGCAGTTCATCTTCATCATGTCGATGCTCTTCATGAGTGCCTCGGTCACCGATGCCGTGGGACTTGACGGCATCTTCGGAGCATTCCTTTCGGGACTCATTCTGAACCGTTACATACCCCACTTGTCGCCACTGATGAACCGCATCGAGTTCATTGGCAACGCCATCTTCATACCCTATTTCCTCATAGGAGTGGGAATGCTCATCAACGTGAGGGTGCTGTTCCAGGGCGGAGAGATATTCGCCGTGGTGGCAGCGATAGTGTTCTTCGGCACCTTCGGCAAGGCAATAGCCGCATACGTGTCGTGTTTTCTGTGCAAGTTGCCGCTGTCATCGGGGCACATGATGTTCGGTCTTACGTCGGCTCATGCCGCCGGTGCCATAGCGATACTGCTGGTGGCAATGAGACTGGAGACCGCGCCGGGCGTGAAACTCGTAAACGACGACATGCTGAACGGTGTTATCATTATGATACTCTTCACCTGCATCATATCCACTATCATCACCGAGAAGGCGGCTCAGGGAATAATCCTGCGCGACAAGGACATGGCCAACGAGGACGTCCAGAACGACGACGAGAAGATTCTCATCCCGATGAAATATCCCGAATATGCCGAGTATCTGGTGAATATGGCCATACTGATGCGCAACCCTAAACTGAACCGAGGCATAGTGGGACTGAACGTTGTTTACGATGACCTCAACATGGCGAAGAATCAGGAAGCAGGACAACGTCTGTTGGAGAAGATGGCCAAGGTGGCTGCCGCCGCCGACGTGAGGATGCAGACACAGGTGCGCGTGGCGGCGAACATCGCCAACGGCATAAAACACGCGTTCAAGGAGTTTCAGGCGAGCGAGATAATTCTCGGAATGCACATGCACCAGGAGGTGTCAACGAAGTTCTGGGGACAGTTCCACCAAAGTCTTTACAACGGACTGAACAGACAGATAATGATGGTGAGGCTGGTGCAGCCGCTGAACACCATACGCAGAATACAGGTGGCGGTGCCGTCAAGGGCGCAGTTCGAGCCAGGGTTCTTCCGCTGGCTGGAACGACTGACGCGCATGGCGGTGAACCTGGAATGTCGCATTCAGTTCCACGGGCGCAGCGACACGCTGCAACTGATAAGGCAATATGTGAACAACCGCCACCATGAAGCGCGTGCCGACTATGCCGAGATGGAGCACTGGGTGGGACTGCCGAAACTGGCTTCCACCATCAACGACGACCATCTCTTCGTAGTGGTGGCAGCACGTAAGGGAACGGTGTCGTATAAGAATGCGCTTGAAAGACTGCCCGACGAGATAGAACAGTACTTCACGGGCAAGAACATCATGATTCTCTTCCCCGACCAGCATGGCGACTCGATGGACGAGATGACCTTCGCACAGCCGCAGCACACCGAGGAGAAGAGTGCATACGAGCAACTGGCGGGCTGGCTGTCGAGGCTTAGCCACAAGTCATAGCAATGCCTGTTGCGACGGCATCGCAACAAAGTAAACAGGAAAAAACAAGACAACAATGATAGACATAAAAGGAATAAAGAAGAGTTTCGGCTCTTTGCAGGTGCTGAAAGGCATTGACCTGCACATCGACAAGGGCGAGATAGTGAGCATCGTGGGACCAAGCGGAGCGGGCAAAACAACACTCCTGCAGATAATTGGCACACTCGACAAGCCCGACAGCGGCACCATCTGTGTTGACGGTGTTGACGTGTCGTCGCTCTCGTCAGCCAAACTGTCGGACTTCCGCAACAAACATATAGGTTTCGTGTTCCAGTTCCATCAGTTGCTTCCCGAGTTCACTGCCATTGAGAACATTATGATTCCGGCATACATCGGCGGCGCAAGCAAGAGCGAGGCAAAGAAACGAGCCAAGGAACTGCTCGACTTCATGGGACTTGCCGACCGTGCAAGCCATAAACCAGCGGAACTGTCGGGAGGCGAGAAACAGCGAGTGGCTGTGGCACGAGCACTGATTAACAATCCCGCCGTTATCCTTGCCGACGAGCCTTCGGGCAGTCTCGACTCGAAGAACAAGGCTGAACTGCACCAACTCTTCTTCGACCTGCGCGACAAATTCGGCCAGACCTTCGTCATTGTGACACATGACGAGACTCTCGCCTCAATCACCGACCGCACCATAAAGATGCGCGACGGTATGCTTGAGACGGAAGAACAGCAGGAGACACTGCAAGAAGATTAATAAACAAAGACTACGAATTACGCGAATCTTACGAATTGTTTGTGCATTCATCGTGCGACATAACATGATTCGTAAGATTCGCGTAATTCGTAGTCCTTATTAATAAAGTATAGACTTAGAACTCTGCCGACTTCGGCGTTCTCGGGAACGGTATGACGTCGCGGATGTTCTGCATACCCGTAACGAAGAGTATCAGACGCTCGAAACCGAGACCGAAACCAGCGTGCGGGCATGAACCCCAACGGCGTGTGTCGAGATACCACCAGAGATGGGTCATGTCCATGTCGCGGCGTTTTATCTCTGCCATCAACTTGTCGTAACTCTCCTCACGAACAGAGCCACCGATGATTTCACCAATCTGCGGGAACAGCACGTCGGTACCCTGCATGGTTGGACCAGGAGCAACAGCACCCTTATATCCCACAGAGCCTGCCTCGCCAGTAGGATCAGAGATGCCTGCGTTCTGCTTCATATAGAACGACTTGAACGCACGCGGATAGTCGGTCATGATGACTGGCTTCTTGAAATGCTCCTCTACGAGATAACGCTCATGCTCGGAAGCAAGGTCATCGCCCCAGTTGCATGGGAACTCGAACTTATGTCCGTCCTTTATTGCCTGCTGAAGGATGTTTATTCCCTCGGTGTAAGGCAGTCGTACGAAGGTTTCCTTAAGCACACCCTCAAGACGCTCGATAAGACTCTTGTCAATCATCTTGTTCAAGAACTCAAGGTCGTCACGACAGTTGTCGAGAGCCCAACGAACACAATACTTTATGAAGTCTTCCTCAAGGTCCATCAGTTCTTCCTGGTCGATGAACGCAACCTCGGGCTCCACCATCCAGAACTCTGCCAGGTGGCGCGGTGTGTTGCTGTTCTCGGCACGGAAAGTAGGACCGAAGGTGTAGATTGCGCCCAGTGCTGTAGCACCAAGTTCACCCTCAAGTTGTCCACTTACAGTAAGAGAAGTCTGCTCGCCGAAGAAATCGTCGTCATAGATAATGCTTCCGTTCTCGTCTTTCTTCAGGTCGTAGAGGTTCTTTGTTGTCACCTGGAACATGTTTCCGGCACCTTCGCAGTCGCTTGCTGTGATGAGTGGTGTATGGAAATAGAAGAATCCGTGCTCATGGAAATAGGTGTGAATAGCCATCGCCATGTTGTGACGTATGCGCATCACGGCACCGAAGGTATTGGTACGCAGACGCATGTGGGCGTTCTTGCGCATCTGCTCGAACGACTGTCCCTTCTTCTGCATGGGATAATCGTTACCGCAGAGACCGTAAATCTCGATGTTCTCGCAATGTATCTCAGACGCCTGTCCCTGTGCCGGACTCTCAACGAGTTTTCCGTTGACGCAGATACATGCGCCAGTGGTTATCTGCTTCAGTGTTTCCTCGTCCACAGTACCAGCATCAACAACAACCTGCACGTTCTTTATAGTGGAACCATCGTTGAGCGCAATGAAATCTACTGCCTTGCTCGAACGGTGAGTTCTCACCCACCCTTTCACACAGACGTCCTTGCCGTATTCGGTATCCTTGAGGACGTCCACTATTCTTGTTCTTTTCATCTTATTCCTAATATAATATAGATTATAGGAGTCATGGAAACCCGTTACGACTTCCCGCGACTCCTTGATAATTCTACTCGAATGCTCCCATGCGCAGCATGTCAACCTCCTGCTCGGTGAGGAAGCGCCAGTCGCCGCGACGCAGGTTCTTCTTGGTAAGTCCTGCGAAGAGAACACGGTCGAGTTTCATCACGCGGTAGCCGAGTTTCTCAAAGATGCGGCGCACGATGCGGTTCTTGCCGCTGTGGATTTCGATACCCACCTGCTTCTTGTCGGCACCGTCGTTGGCATACTCTATCTCGTCAGCATGCACCTCGCCGTCCTCCAGTTCGATACCTTCCTTTATCTGGTCGATATCCTCCTGTGCCACTGGTTTGTCGAGGAACACGTGGTAAACCTTCTTCTTCAGGAACTTAGGATGTGTGAGTTTTGAAGCGAGGTCGCCGTCATTGGTGAGCAGCAGCACACCAGTGGTGTTGCGGTCGAGACGTCCTACAGGATAGATGCGCTCTGGACACACGTTCTGAACAAGATCCATAACGGTCTTGCGCTGCTGAGGATCGTCACTGGTGGTGACATAGTCCTTCGGCTTGTTGAGCAGAACGTAAACCTTCTTCTCTGGAGAAACCTCTTTCTCGTTGAAGACAACGACATCGGAACGCAGTATCTTGGTGCCCAGTTCGGTAACCACCTGTCCGTTAACCGTAATCTCGCCTGCCAGTATGTGCTGGTCAGCCTCGCGGCGGCTGCACACTCCTGCGTTTGCAAGGAACTTGTTCAGACGGATTGGCTCGTTCGGATCAACGTGCTCCTCCTTATATTCAATACGCTTCTTCAGACTATATTTTGCATTAGGGTCATATCCTTGAGTACGTGGACGATAGCCATAGCCGCCCTGGTTGTAGCCGCCTTGCTGACGTGACTGGTAACCACCATGCTGCTGATAGCCGCCACGCTGCTGGAAACCTCCCTGCTGACGTGACTGATAACCGCCGCGTGGCTGGTAGCCGCCTTGCTGACGTGGCTGATAACCGCCCTGCTGGCGTGGCTGATATCCACCCTGCTGGCGTGGCTGATAACCGCCCTGCTGACGTGGCTGATAACCGCCCTGCTGGCGTGGCTGATATCCACCCTGCTGGCGTGGCTGATAACCACCTTGCTGACGTGGCTGATAACCGCCTTGCTGACGTGGCTGGTAACCTCCGCGCTGCTGATAGCCGCCGCGTGGCTGATAGCCGCCTTGCTGGCGTGGTTGGTAGCCGCCCTGCTGAGTGCGAGGACGATAAGGGCGCTGAGTACCGTCGCCCTGCAATCCAGCCCCGAAGCCATCTGGACGGAATCCGCCTTCTTCAGAGTCCTCACTCTGTGCTTCTACGGGGTGTGTTGTGCGAATACGAGGCCTTGGAGTACGACCTGGTGTGCGATAATCTCTTGAATATCCGTCAACTGGACGGTAGCCCTCACGGCTCTCGTTCTGTTCAGACGACATTCCTTCGGTTTTGTTTACTGTATCTTCTGACATAATCTAAATGTGTTTAATGCCTCACGGCGTTTGGTTTGTAAATATTAAATTCCTGTGTAATTATGAGGAGTAATGGCGCGCAATTCTGCCTTCACCTCCTCGCTTACGTTGAGTTGCTCGATGAAGTTGTGAATTGTCTCGGGCGTCATCTTCTCGTTAGTGCGCGTAAGAGCCTTCAATGCCTCGTATGGGTGAGGATAAGCCTCGCGGCGCAGTATGGTCTGTATTGCCTCAGCCACCACCGCCCAGGTGTTGTCGAGGTCTTCGTTCAGTTTCGCCTCGTTGAGAATCAGTTTGCGTAGGCCTTTCAACGTGCTCTGTATTGCGATAACGGTGTGACCGAGAGGCACGCCCACATTGCGCAGCACTGTTGAGTCGGTGAGGTCGCGTTGCAATCTGCTTACAGGCAATTTCTGTGCCAGGAACTGCAATATAGCGTTCGAAATGCCGAGGTTTCCCTCGCTGTTCTCAAAGTCGATGGGGTTCACCTTGTGCGGCATAGCACTCGAACCTACCTCGCCAGCCTTGATTTTCTGCTTGAAATACTCCATGGAAATGTACATCCAGAAGTCGCGGTCGAGGTCGATAATGATGGTGTTGATGCGTCGCAGAGCATCGAAAACGGCACCCATCTGGTCGTAGTTGCTTATCTGCGTGGTGTATTGCTCGCGCTCAAGACCCAGTTTCTCGCTGACAAACTTGTTGCCGAACTCACGCCAGTCGTACTTTGGGTAAGCCACATGATGTGCGTTGAAGTTGCCCGTGGCACCGCCGAACTTCGCTGTAATCTCTGTCTTCTGCAATGCCTCCAACTGCTTCTGCAGACGATAGGAGAACACGCGTATTTCTTTGCCCAGACGTGTGGGACTGGCTGGCTGACCATGAGTCTTGGCAAGCATAGGCACCTCTGCCCACGCATCAGCATACTCGTTAAGTTGGCCAATCAGTTCTTCCACCTGCGGAACAATCACCTCTGCCAGCGCCTCCTTTATAGAGAGTGGCACCGACGTGTTGTTAATGTCCTGCGAAGTGAGTCCGAAATGTATGAATTCCTTGTACTTCTCAAAGTCTCCAATCTTGTCGAGTTGCTCCTTGATGAAATACTCCACCGCCTTGACATCGTGGTTTGTCACCTTCTCAATGTCCTTAACGCGCTGTGCATCCTGCTCGCTGAAGTTGCGATAGATGTCGCGCAGAGACTCGAATAGCGAATGATTGAAATCCTCAAGTTGAGGAAGCGGCAACTCGCATAACGTGATGAAATATTCTATCTCAACACGCACACGGTAGCGAATAAGCGCATACTCAGAGAAATAGTTTCCCAGTTGGTCTGTCTTTGATCTATATCTGCCGTCAATAGGCGAAATCGCTGTCAATAAGTTAAGGTCCATATTAATCTTAAATCACAATATTTCTATCTGTAAACTGTTGCTATAATGCGTATTAATTATATAAATGAATTTCTGTCTTCTTTAAAAAAAGGATTTATCAGTCATTTCAATTATCCTCTCAACACATACCGCTACTGGCAAAAAGTCCCGCAACTCTCTGTTGAGAAGCGGGACCTTGCTGGTGGGCGTTGACGGATTCGAACCGCCGACCCTCTGCTTGTAAGGCAGATGCTCTAAACCAGCTGAGCTAAACGCCCGTGCTTTAATTAAAGCGATGCAAAGGTACATAGTTTTCCTGAAACCACCAAATTTTTCCCTACTTTTTTGCTCCAAATGTATCGTTGCCCACTATTTATGCGCCATAAATCACCCGTTATCCGTCCCCAGACATGCTTTAAGACCATGATTCATCCGTACCATACCTTATAAATATATATCAGAAGCAATGAACAGACTGTATTAAAGTGCCCGAAGAGGCAGTATATACATCGCAAAAAATGACTAAACGGAACGCAAGGAATATCCGACGGGAATGCAAGGAACATCTAATGAGAATGCAAGGAACATCTAATGGCAATGCAATACATGCCTAACGGGGAAACAATGTTATTAACTTTGTTGAACAAAGTTATTAAGATTGTCGAACAAAGTTATTAAGATTGTTGAACAAAGTTATTAACTTTGTTACCCCACTTATAACTAATTAGAAGACAAGCAGTTACAAACGGCCACCGCAAACACTGCTATTTGCAGGCCATCTGGCTATTATCGACAAGCCATAACACCATTGCCCACATGCTGTGCCTGCTGCGCAACCGTAGGCAGGTCACACATAATCAAGAAAACAAAAACTATTAAAAAGATGGTTCTGTGCGGCATAAGCACCTGTCTTGACGTGAATAAAACAAGATACTTAAAAGATAGAAGAAAAAAAATGAAATTCTGTCTTTCTCTATATCATTATTTATTCAATTCAATGCGAAAAGTGGTGCCCTTCCCAATTTCCGAAATCTTCACATAGATTTTTCCTTTGTGATACTCTTCCACAATTCTTTTGGCAAGCGAGAGGCCAAGCCCCCAGCCGCGTTTCTTTGTGGTGAAGCCTGGCTTGAAGACATTGCTGATGTTCTTTCGCGATATCCCTTTGCCAGTGTCGCTCACCTCTATAATCACCTTGTCTTGCTGCTCCTGCATGAAGAGGGTTATCGTGCCCTCTCCCTCCATTGCGTCAACGGCATTCTTGCACAGGTTTTCTATCACCCACTCGAAGAGCGAGGGGTTTATCTTCACTATGATGTCCTGCTCGGGGAAGTTGCGTATCATTTGCACTTTGTTGGAAGTGCGGCGGTCCATGTAGTCGATGACATGTGTCATCACTTCGTGCAGGCTCGACGGCACAGGCTCTGGCAGCGACCCTATCTTAGAGAAGCGCTCGGCAATGAGTTGCAGGCGTTTCACGTCCTTGTCCATCTCGGGAATCAAATCGTCGTCGGGATATGCCTCTTTCAGTATTTCGGTCCATGCCATAAGGCTGCTGATGGGCGTGCCCAACTGGTGGGCTGTCTCCTTGCTCAGTCCCACCCACACCTTGTTTTGCTCTGCCTTCTTCGATGTGAGCAGAGCAAAGATGGCTACTACGACGAAGAGCATCACCAAGCCAAGTACCCAGTAGGGATAGACATTCAGCCTGCGCAGCATGGTGCTCTCGTCATAGCACACCTCGATATAGTCGCCCTGGCTAATGTCGTCGAGACTTATCTTGATGCTTCTGCCGGCATCCTTCATCTTCTTTCCTGCAACAGTTGCATAGGCTATGCTGTCATCGTAGGTCTTGCCCTTGACTCTCAGGTTCCTGAATGTCTGTGCATTGCCGGCCTTGTCGAGCACAACGACGGGAATGGTGTGGTTCTCGTCAATAACCTTGAGAACCAAGTTCATGTCGGTGTTCTCGTCTGCCTGGTTCAGGGCACGCATTGCTTCGGCCCACACCTCCATCTTGTTGCGCTCCTCGGAGGCAAGGTCGCGTACGAGATAGCGCGACACCAACAGACTGACCACCGCTATAACTATAGCGGCAATCACGAGAAGAATCTTCACTTGGCGTATTCTGTCAGTCCATTGCATATAATTAAAACGGACAAACATTAATTATATTGCATCGAGGCTAAACATTGACATGCAACGGGGACAGCGGGCATCAGTCTCTCAACGTGCAGACGGTGCATACAAAACGCGGATAGACAGTTGTCTGGAATGTGCATCTACCGAGGCATTGAGGGTTGCAAAGAACTGTGCGCATATCGTCTGCCAGCCCCTCGCCACTCATCTTCAGCAGACTCTCCTTCATGGTCCACAGGCGGGCGAAGGCAATACGCGGGTCGGCAGAGTGCCTTATCTGCCTCTGCTCATCTTCATTCATCACCGCCGCCACGAGTTGTTCGTCGAAAGCATCAAGACTCTCCACATCCACTCCCTCTGGAACACGGTCAACAACACATGCCACAGCATCGCGACAAAAATGACATTCTCTCGATATAAATTGTCGCATCCGTTTCCAAATTATTACTGTCCGCTAAACATACACATCCCCATCCCAACTCTTTGTAACACAGGATTTGGGATATTTTGTTACTTGCGACAAGCCCCCTCTTCAGTTTTCTGAGGTGTCAGGAGGCGATTCTGC
>Ga0256404_1004670_pt1 | contig 25461 bp, 21 predicted proteins | sample RumenRJG_01DNA_FD_185990 | JGI IMG/M metagenome (GOLD analysis project Ga0256404, IMG submission 185990) | Bovine rumen microbial communities from Lethbridge, Alberta, Canada - RJG_01 | ecosystem: Host-associated > Mammals > Digestive system > Stomach > Rumen | place: Canada: Alberta | collected...
TACTGAAGAGCTATGCACCTAGGAAGTTCTCGGTAGAGCGTGCATCAACAATCGATCTGAATCCGGCAGAAAAAGAAAAAACAACTCCTTTATTTTATGCATATTCTCTGGGACATTACAGAGGTTGTACATTATCTTTGAGACGGGCCTATGAACTTGTCTATGATGATTACGGGTATGTAACAAATGAAAACGGAGAGATACTTTGGAACAGAGCAGATAAGAATACCATAGTAAAACTGCAAAAATACAATGAGAAGATAGTTGACATTATCCCGCTTCTTGATGGATTAGGAACTATCAGGGAAGATCAGAATTATATAATTCTTAATGCATCCGGAATGGATATGAATTCAGCATTGTATTATCTGAACAAAGGTTATCCACTTATAGCATATCTGAATAATAAGATAAATCTGATTATTGCTTATGACCAGTTCAATATTACGATGTTTAATCCGGAGAATCAGTTGGAAACAGTTGTAGGCAGAGAGGAAGCTGAGGAACTTTTTAAGTCAAACAATTATCATTTTGTTGCTATGATACCTCACTAAAAAAGAACATGGATACAAGACTTAAAAGCTTGTATCCATGTTCTTTTAAATTAAAAATAATTAATCACTACAATAGTTAATCAGAATATCTGAAAGAACAGCAAACTGTTCAAGAGTCAGTGCTTCACCACGTATGGTTTCAGCTAAATTCATGTCATGAAGTGCTGAAACAGTTGCGTCCTTTGGGACAGCAGCTCCGGAAAGAAGAGAATTGAGTAAGGTTTTTCTTCTTTGACCGAAAGCAGCCTTGATCAGCTTAAACATCCATTTATCGTTAGTTACTTTAACCGGAGAAACTGAATGGCGGGTCAATCTGATTACAGCAGAGCCTACATTTGGTCTGGGAATGAAACAATTGGGAGGTACAAGCTGAACGATATCCGGAACGGAATAATACTGTACTGCCAGAGATAAAGCTCCATAATCCTTGGTGCCGGGACCTGCCTGCATACGGTCTGCAACTTCTTTCTGAACCATAACTGTAATGGAGCAGAGAGGAGCGTTGCTTTCAAACAGACCCATAATGATTGGTGTGGTAATGTAGTACGGAAGGTTTGCAACCACCTTTATAGGCTTGCAATTGTTATATTTTTCAATCAGTTCATTCAAATCCAGTTTAAGAACGTCTGAGTGAATTACGGTAACATTTGAATAGTCTTTTAAAGTTTCATTCAAGATAGGAATGAGATTAGCATCGATCTCAACTGCTATAACATGACCTGCAGCTTCAGCAAGAGCCTGTGTCATGGTACCGATACCGGGTCCGATCTCAAGCACACAATCATCCTTTGTGATTGATGAACTGGATATAATGTTGGAAAGAACACCTTCGTCTATAAGGAAGTTCTGGCCAAAGCGTTTCTGAAATTTGAAGTCATTATCCTGAATGACTTTAATGGTTTCCTGTGGATTTATTAATTTACTCATATACCTCTAAACATAAAAATAAAAAGAATCAATCTTTATGTGTTACAACATGGGAAATGCGAACACACAGCTTGCTGAATACAGGTTTAAAACTGAAAATACACTCAGGTATGTTGGCAAAGGATTCCTGTGTTGCCACAACCTTGTCACAGAAAGTGAGAAGATACCCGAGTCTTGAAGTGGGGATACAGGTCGAAAGCGGAAACATATGACTCCAGATAGCTTTCTTCTCAATATTTGAAAGGTAAAAACCTTCATTTTCCGAATTAATAACCGCATCCTCAGGATGATAGAAACAATACCATCTGCCATTATGCACATGTTTATCATCCTTATGATAATCAACCAGACAGAAATCGTGAAGAAGTCCTACCTTGGCGGCACATTCAGCATCTACATGGATATATTTGGACAGAGCAGCTGACATCATGGCGACACGGACAGAATGATCAAAGGTGTTGGTACTGCCGTGTCTGGGAACAGACTTTAGTTTCTGATAATTTTCGTTATGTGTTATATGTTTATGCTTCGCAGCAAATAACAATTCTTTGTTTGTTAATGTCATAAAAAAACCTATAAAAAAACAGCGGTCTTAACAGGAATTCTGAAGACCGGAAAATGCAGAAAAATAAAATCAGTAATAAACTGTAATTCAAGCAATAAGAATATAAAACAAGAAAATGATAGTTTCAATCTATAATCAGTGTTTTCGCAAAAAATTTAGAAAATTTAATATTGAGTCGATGAATAAGAAATTAGATAAAGTCGGAGGATGAAAGAAATATTAAATATTTTGAAAAAAGCAAAGGAAATATTTAAATTTATTAGAAAATATGTACATTGATAGGAAAATAAAAAATGTCTAAACTAGTCAGGGTTAAAAGGGATTAAAGCTAGTAAAATGAGGAGAATAGAAGCATTTAGAGTATTATATGAAAAAAATAATAAAAAAATATGAGGGTGTAATTATCAAGCTGGAAACGGTTTTGGCTGTCATCCTGGTCTTTATTTCAACACTTATTATGTTCAGTGTTAAATGGTTGCTGGTTACATGGTCAGAGCTTACGGTGGATGAGATCATTTATCATATAATGGCACCTCTTCAGGGAACAAGTACCGCGATGCTGAAGGAATATACTATCCATTGTACCGTACCTGCTGTTCTGGCAGCCCTTGTGGTTATAGGTATATTTATAACTTACAGAAAGAAAAAAACCTATGGTTATGCACTTATTGTTTCCTTCATAGCTGCGTTTTTCACAACAGGATTCACTGTTCTGGATGCGTGGGATGATCTGGACATCGGGAATTATCTGGTTTCACAATTTGAAAAATCAAGCTTTATAGATGAGAATTATGTTAATCCCAGGGATGTGAAATTAGAGTTCCCCGAAAGGAAAAGAAACCTGATATATCTTTATCTCGAATCTACGGAAGTGACATTTGCAGATGAAGACACGGGAGGAGCTTTCAAGGAAAATGTAATTCCTGAGCTTACAAAACTCGCAATGGAAAATGAGGATTTTTCCGGTGAGGATAATAAGCTTAACGGAGGATACTCCATGCCTGGTTCAACATGGACTATGGGAGCATTGTTCGCAGAGACATCGGGACTGCCACTGAAAATATCCATAGATAAAAATGCTATGGATTCACAAAGCTCGTTTTTTCCTGATATAGTGACACTCGGAGATATACTTCATAAAGAGGGATATACTCAGGAATTCCTTCTTGGATCTGTAGGTTACTTCGGAGGCAGGAAACTGTATTTTAAGAGTCATGGAGACTACGCGATAAAAGACTACAGTTACTGGAAAAACCGGCACAAGTTTGATCCTTCCTATTGGGTCAACTGGGGATTCGAAGACAGAAAGCTCTATGAGTATGCAAAGGAAGAACTTACTGAATTATCGGGGAAGAAAGAGCCCTTTAATCTTACACTGCTTACAGTGGATACTCATTTTCCCGATGGCTATGTGTGCGAGATATGCAAGAACAGTTTTGATGATCAGTATGCCAATGTTTATAACTGTGCATCGAGGCAGGTAAAGGAGTTTGTTGACTGGTGCAGGACTCAGGATTGGTTTGAAGACACCACAATTGTAATAAGCGGAGATCATCCGACTATGGATCATGATTTCTGTACATCAGTTCCGGCAGAGTATGAGAGAACCGTTTATACGGCATACATTAACTCATCTGTAACACCAAAGCTTAACAAAAGAAGAGACTATACAACCTTTGATGATTTCCCGACAACACTGGCATCCATGGGTGTAAAGATAGAAGGTGACAGACTGGGACTTGGAACAAATCTGTTTTCCGATGTAGAGACATTATCAGAGAAGTATGGAAGAGAATTTGAAAAAAACGAACTGGAAAAGAAATCAGAGTTGATGATCAGGTTCGGCCAGATAGATCAGGGTGCGGCCTTTGAATCAAAGGAATCCAAGGAGCTGAAAGAAAAAGAGAAAAAAGCAAAAGAAGAGGCTGAAACGAAGTCTGAAAGTTGAATTTTAACTCTAAAACTCAATTATGGGGCATAATAGAATTCAGGCAGATATGATTATTTAATGGCCCATGGATAAAAAATGAGAGTACCTTACAAAGTACTCTCATTTTTTTTTATATTGTAATTGATAATGTAATCAATAGCATCGGTGATGCCATCCTCAAGTATGGGAGGACATATATAATCCGCAGCACTTTTACATTCAGGCTTTGCATTACCCATGGCTATTCCAAGGCCGCAGTGTCTTAGCATATCAACATCGTTCCATCCGTCTCCGATAGCGGCACATTCGAATAATGATATATCATAATGCTTAAGTATGGCATCAATACCTGATACTTTTGTTATATCCTTTTTAGTTAGGTCAAAGCTGAGACCATCCGACCATCGTACAAGTTGGCATCCGGTAACCAGTTTCTCCAGTTCCTTTGAAGCTTCCATACTCATGACAGGAATCAGCATGAATACAGGATTTTCAAGTGCACGTTCAGTATCCATTACAGGAGGCTCAGCGGATTTAATATCCTGAAGGACCTCCATCAGCTCATCGGTGATGACGTTAGCATATATCATACGTTCCTCCTCAAAAAGACAGGAGTAGGAATTTTTCTTGCAGAAATCAATGACCGTTTTAACCTGATCAGGGGCTATCACTATTTTCTGTACGCATGTACCGTTTAAAGGATCAAAATAACAGATTGGTTCTTCAGATTGTGATGAATCAAAAATGAATTCATCATGATGGATATTATGCTTATTCTTTGTGACCGCATCATTAACGGCATCTCTGTCAAGCACATAACAATATTCACCGTCCAGTGTTACAAAGGCATCAAAGCGCATTCCTTCAATAAGATTTTCATTCTTTATTTCCATCCAGTGTCGTCCTGTAGCAATAGCAGTTATGATACCGGCATCGTGTGCTTTTTTTACAGCTTCCTGGGTGGATTTTGGTATTACGCCTGTTTCAAAGGGCCTGAGGGTTCCATCTATGTCAAAAAATATAATTTTAATCATAAGTAATCCGGGTGAGAAAAAAATGTAAAAAATACGGCCAAAACAAAACTTTTGGCAAAGAATCTGTAGTATGATATCATCGATTTGCTGAAAATAAAAGTATTAAGACTGTCTACAGGAGTGACAAGATGAAGGAAAATAAGCTCTATACACTGGTTACGTCAGATACAGCCACCATATACTGGTATAAACCCGAAGAAATAACAGATGAACTCAGTTACACTGTATATCTGGATGGGAAGGAATGCGGACAAACGGACAGAACCCATTACACCTTGAAAAAGCTTAAAGCTAATCATAAGTACAGAGTAAAAGTAATATACAGCTCAGCTAAGAAATCAGGTAAGACCGGAAAGATAGATAAGGTATCATTTGTTACAGCGAAAGAAAAGAAAATCATAGATGTGACCAAAGCACCTTACCATGCTGTTGGTGATGGCAGGACCATGAATACCAAAGCCTTTCAGATGGCTATAGATGAGGCTGGTCCCAAGGACCGGATATATATTCCAGAAGGCATATATCTGACCGGAGCTCTGCATCTTCATGGAAATACCGATATTTATCTGGAGAAGGGGGCAGTCATTAAGGGAACCGATAACCCAAGAGATTACCTGCCGAAAATTCCGAGCAGATTTGAAGGCATCGAAATGATGTGTTATTCAAGCCTTATCAATATGGGCACAATGGATCATTCTGCAGATATCAACTGTGAGAATGTAATAATACATGGAAGCGGAACTATTGAGAGCGGCGGAAAAAAACTTGCTGAGAGGATCATAGAAGAGGAAAAGAAGCACATTGATACAAGTAATCTGATACTCAGCGAATACGAGAAGGAAGAAACATTACCGGGAAGAGTAAGACCCAGACTAATCAATATCTCCAACTCCAAAAACATAAGGCTGTCAGGACTGAACCTGAAGGATGGTGCTTCATGGAACGTTCATATGATTTACAGCCAGGATGTGGTAACTGATCACTGTAATTTTTATTCCGAAGATGTATGGAACGGTGACGGATGGGATCCTGATTCAAGTCATGACTGCACCATATTTGCCTGTGAATTCAGTACAGGTGATGATGCCATAGCTGTAAAATCCGGAAAGAATCCGGAGGGAAATGAGATTAACATCCCTACAAAGAATATCTACATATTTGATTGTATAAGCCGGTTTGGTCACGGAATTGTAATCGGTTCAGAGATTTCAGGTGGAATAGATAATATAAATATTTGGGATTGTGACATTACAGACAGCTCAAATGGATTTGAAATCAAGGCCACCAAAAAAAGAGGCGGCTATGTAAGGGGTGTGAAGGTAAGAGACTCACGATTTTCAAGAGTACTTATGCATTCCGTTAATTACAATGATGATGGGGAAGCAGCAAAGGACAGACCGGTATTTACTGACTGCAGATTTTCCAATGTAGCCCTCTCAGGAAGATATCTGGACGAAGATAAGAAGAAAAAAAGCTGTAATGCCATAGAGATTATAGGTTTCGATGATCCTGAATTGATATCGAATATAGATTTTGACCGGATAAAAATATATAACAAGTCAAATATAGTTGTGCAGAATTGCACTGATGTGAGCCTGAACAGGATAAGCACCTACATGTAAGAAATGTGCTGATCGGTTTTAGATTATGAAAAAGGATGCCCTTAAAGTGCGGTATGTATATCCTTATCGGTTTGTCCGGTAAAGAGGGTATATATCAATCTATAGGGGCATCCATTTTTTATAGAAGTATCAATGAAATCCTTTTTTGACAATGCTGTCACCGAATTTACGTTTCAGGGTTTCAGACAGATCTTCAATACGCTGCTTTTTTACCATACGCTTTTTTGACAGCTTTTTTTCCCGGGCCAGCTCCTCAGAGTTCCTGATCAGGTCGTCAAAGGTCATCTGTCTGAATTCTCCATGATCAAAATTTGTGGTGGATATACACATAAGCCTGATTTTATATCCCATGGAAAAAAGACCTGAATCGGCATCAAGTAAAAGCTCATACATAAGTTCCAGAGCTGTATCGTAGATCTGTTCTTCGTCATTTGTTGAATCGGTTAGTTTTCTCTGAATGGAACGACGTTTGAAATCATCGGTTTTAACCGTAAATCCAATTGTTCCCGCATAGACACCATGCTTTTTTAATCGTCTTGAAACCTGTTCAGCAAGCTGTCTCAGTATTTTTTTCCCTTCTGTTTCAATATTATTCATATCTATATCCTGAGAAGTCGTAATCTCGTTTGAAATACTTTTAGCTTCTTCGACCTGATCTGAAACAGAACTGTAGCTATGGCCATTGGCGGCATTGTGAATGTATATTCCTGAGTTCTGTCCGAGGACTGCGGTTAATATCTCAGGATCCATATTTGCTGCATCACCTATGGTGTGGATACCGATTTTTTCAAGTTTTTCGGCTGTTCTGCCTCCGCAGCCGAAAAGATTTCCTATGGGAAGCTTCCACATCTTTTCGGAAATCTCAGAAGGAAAGAGGGTATGTATCTTATCCGGCTTCTCCAGATCGGAGCCCATTTTAGCCAGAAGCTTGTTGAGGGATATGCCTACGTTTACAGTGAAACCCAAAGTGTCACGTATTTCATCCTTGATCATAACAGCAGCATTTAACGGAAATGGCAGTAATTTAAGTATGTCAGCCCTATGTGCATAATTACTGTTTAAAATGTGGAAAAGTGTTTCACGTTTTTCGGTAAAAGAACTATGATCCCATCTATCTACGGTGCAATTGTCTGACTCAGTATCCGACGAAGCTGAAATACGGTATTCCTCAAGTGCTGTAAGACCTTCAACTAGGCTTAAGAGCTGTGTACATTCAGAGGCAGAAAGAGGACCCAAGGACTTATCTCTCAAATACAATGTCCCATCGACTATTTGTTGATAGATGGAGGATTTTGTGGATTGTTCCATGCCTGTAAGATTCAGAAAAGCTTCATCAATGGAAACCTGTTCTACAACAGGTGAGTACTTCTTTAAAATATCTATAAAAGCCTGGGAATACATCCTGTAGGTAACGAAATCAGACTGGGCCAGAACAAGTTCAGGACATAATTCCAGTGCCTTGACCACCGGCATGGCAGTTTTAATGCCATATCTTCCTGCAGGGATGGATTTAGCTGTTATGATTCCGTGACGAGTTTCTGTATCTCCTCCAATTGCGGAGGGGATGGTACGTAAATCTATGGAATCAGGATTTTCCTTCAGACGTTTCACAGCCGTCCAGCTGAGGAAGGCGGAATTAACATCTATGTGAAATATAGTATTCATAAAAGACAGTCCCCGTTAAATATTGCAAACTAAGCTGTTTAAAATAAATATAGCACAGAATAAAATAAATTAAAACATACGTTTCTGTAAACTCAAAAAAACATAATCTTAATTTGTTAAAAATTAGATTATTTTAGTGACTTTGATTATTAATAGTGTATAATAAAACGCGGATAAACTTGAGAGCAGTTTATTCATAATATGGATTAAAGGGTTAAATGATATCCAAAGGATCCATAAAAACTGGCAGATATTCAAAGAGAAAGAGGTAAAAGCAGAATGGCAAAGATTGATTTAACAAAGTATGGCATTACCGGTACAACAGAAATAGTTTACAATCCTTCATACGAAGATCTTTACAAGGAAGAAAAGAAGGCAGGCCTTGAGGGATTTGAGGTTGGACATGATACAGAGCTTGGTGCTGTAGATGTATTTACAGGTATCTATACAGGACGTTCTCCTAAAGATAAGTACATCGTAATGGACGAGAACTCAAAGGACACTGTATGGTGGACAACAGATGAGTACAAGAATGATAACCACCCTATGACAGAAGAGACATGGGCAGTTGTTAAGGATCTTGCAAAGAAGGAACTCAGCGGTAAGAGACTTTTTGTAGTTGATGCTTTCTGCGGAGCTAACAAAGACACTCGTATGGCAGTCCGTTTCATTATGGAAGTTGCATGGCAGGCACACTTCGTAAAGAACATGTTCATTGAGCCTACAGCTGAGGAAGAGGCAACATTTGAGCCTGATTTCATCGTATATACAGCTTCAAAGGCTAAGGTTGAGAACTATAAGGAGCTTGGACTTAACTCTGAGACCTGTGTAGCTTTCAATGTTACAAGCAAGGAGCAGGTAATTCTCAATACATGGTACGGCGGAGAGATGAAGAAGGGTATGTTCTCAATGATGAACTATTTCCTTCCTCTCAAGGGTATGGCTTCAATGCACTGCTCAGCAAATACAGATATGAACGGTGAGCATACAGCTATTTTCTTCGGTCTTTCAGGAACAGGTAAGACAACACTTTCAACAGATCCAAAGAGACTTCTTATCGGTGATGACGAGCACGGCTGGGATGACAACGGAGTATTTAACCTCGAGGGTGGATGCTATGCAAAGGTAATCAACCTTGATGCAGAGGCTGAGCCTGATATTTACAATGCTATCAAGAGAAACGCTCTTCTTGAGAACGTAACAGTTGATGAGAACGGAAAGCTTGATTTTGCAGATAAGAGTGTTACAGAGAACACACGTGTTTCATATCCTATCGATTTTATCGAGAAGAATGTTAAGAAGGTAAATCCTGTATCTGCAGGTCCACAGGCTGATAATGTTATCTTCCTTTCAGCAGATGCTTTCGGTGTTCTTCCTCCTGTATCTATCCTTACACCGGAGCAGACACAGTACTACTTCCTTTCAGGATTTACAGCTAAGCTTGCAGGTACAGAGCGTGGAATCACAGAGCCTACACCTACATTCTCAGCTTGCTTCGGTCAGGCATTCCTTGAGCTTCATCCTACAAAGTATGCTCAGGAGCTTGTAAAGAAGATGCAGAAGTCAGGAGCAAAGGCTTATCTTGTAAATACAGGCTGGAACGGAACAGGAAAGAGAATTTCCATCAAGGATACACGTGGAATCATTGATGCCATCCTTAACGGTGATGTTCTCAAGGCTCCTACAAAGAAGATTCCATTCTTTGATTTTGAGGTTCCTACAGAGCTTCCAGGTGTAGATACAGGAATTCTTGATCCTCGTGATACATACGCAAATGCTTCTGAGTGGGAAGAGAAAGCAAAGGATCTTGCAGAGAGATTCCAGAAGAACTTCGTTAAGTACCAGGGCAATGAAGACGGAAAGGCACTTGTTGCTGCAGGTCCTCAGCTCTGATTAAAATATTAAAGAATTTGACTGTTTATAAGAGGTGGATGTATAACATCCACCTCTTATTTTTTATGACATGAAAAAAATTATAAAATTGATGAAAAATTTCACAATTATTACCAAATAATTATTGTATTATTTATAAATTAAATGATACAATTACGAAAAGGAAATACGTGAAGAGCATATTATATGGTCAAAATGTAAAGCATGGGATTTCAGGTTGATTTTTGAGATCAGGTCTGTCCGTATTAATTCGGATCATTGGAGTGCAGAGATCTCAAACTCCAGAATACAGCTTTATAAAAAGAAAAGGGAGGGGTGAATATGGCCGATATAAAAGATGCAGAGAGAACCAGAATAAGTATCAAGGAAAAACTTGCCAATCCGGAAACAGGATTTGAGTATGCATTGTCCCTGGTATCAGGAAAATTCAAAATGCCTATACTGTACACTTTGTCAGTATATCCAACAGTGAGATTCAATGAGCTTCAGAGATACATACACGATATCTCATATAAAACTCTGAGCAGGAATTTAAAGGAGCTTGAGGGTGCAGGGCTTATAAATCGTAAAGAATATCCGCAGATACCGCCAAAAGTTGAGTATTCACTTACTCAGGCAGGTCAGTCAATAATCATTATACTGGATGAGTTTTCTGCCTGGGGTGAAAACCATATGGCAAAACTTAAGAAGGCTCAGTAAAGTCCCGAATGGCAATAGATGGGAATACCTGTGAGTAACTGCAGAAACAGAAGGATTTTCGGAAATGATTCGTATTTTATTTGTTTGTCACGGCAATATCTGCAGATCTGTATCTGCAGAGTATATTATGAAGTATCTGATTGAGGATAAAACATCCGGAGATGTGGATATCTTTATCGATTCGGCAGCCACTTCTCTTGAAGAGATAGGTAATCAGATTTACCCTCCCATGAGAAAGACTCTGGAATCACATAAGATCCCTATAGGTACTCATCGTGCGAGACGGGTCGGGAAGTCCGAATATGAAGACTTTGATCTTATCATCGCTATGGATGAAGAAAATATGTATAATCTTAACCGTTTGTTCGATGGTGATCCTATGGGCAAGGTTCATTACCTTATGGAGTATACGGATACTCCGGATGCCATTATAGAGGATCCATGGTATACACGAAGATTTGAAAATGTCTATAAGAGTATCAGGGAGGGATGCAGCGGACTTCTGGACAGGATAAGGAGCCATCAGATATAGTACTATCCGGATGTTCCGGCTGCTTCTCAATAAACAGATTTTTTCTGTCGAAATATAACATGACATTTATGATACAGAAAAACAAAGAAAGTCATCCGCCGTTCTTTATGTTATATCTAAGCTTTTTAAAGCTGCATAAACATAAAGAACGGCGGATGACTTTTTATTTTGCAGTATTATCTGAATCCGTCTGGGATAATTAAGCCATAGTAAACTTTACTTTTTCATGGCTCCCTTAATAGCGGCAAGAAGATCACTGTATTCCTCAAATGCAGGAAGCTCAGGATGATCAGCCTTGATTTTTTCAGTACTTCGGAAAAGGAATCCGGCCTTTGATGCCTGAATCATGCCAAGGTCGTTATAACTGTCACCGGAGGCGATAGTATCATAACCGATTGACTGAAGAGCCTTAACAGTGGTGAGCTTGGACTGGTCACAGCGCATTTTGAATCCGGTGATCTCGCCGTCCGCTGCAACTTCAAGAGTGTTACAGAACAGGGTTGGGTTACCAAGCTTTTTCATAAGAGGTGATGCAAACTGTTCAAAAGTGTCTGAAATGAGTATTACCTGTGAAAAAGAACGAAGCTCGTCAAGAAACTCCTTTGCACCTGGAAGCGGATCGATGGTAGCTATGACATCCTGAATCTCCTTGAGCCCAAGACCATGCTCCTTAAGGATACCAAGTCTCCAATTCATAAGCTTGTTATAATCCGGTTCATCTCTTGTGGTCTTTTTCAACTCAGGGATTCCACTGGCTTTTGAAAAAGCAATCCAGATCTCAGGAACCAATACGCCTTCAACATCCAAGCATGTAATATACATAATATCTCCATTCCGCCGTGTGATACGGCAAAGCTAGTGGTGAAAGCCGGAAAAAGCCTATCACACTAACTTTACACCAAATAAAAACTATTAATAACTCGAATATATATTATTTGAAATATATAAGTTTATGTAATAATAAATAATTATGACTCACATAAAGCCTGCTTCAGGCGATTGATCTTTGGAAGTTTACTGTCAAGCCAGATGTAAAGATTATCCCTTACCTCACGCTTGTTTGATTCCCAAATCATCTCATGACGTTTTCCCGGATAGATACGCAAGCTTACGTCATGACCTGTTCCATGAAGCCAGGCATAAACTGTTGCAGGTCCCTTTCCATACTCACCGACCGGATCGGCACCACCTGAAAAGATATAAACAGGAATAATAGGAACCTTGACAGCCCATTTATCTTCACGTACGGAGATAAGCCCGTTTAACATCTCATAATACGCACCTATAGTGAATTTTGTTCCTAAAGGGTCGGATAAATGCTGTTCACATATTTCCGGAATGGAGCAGCACCAGGCAGCATCGTTGACAGGATCTATGATATCTCTGTTAAAAAGATTTGTTATGATTTTTCCGTACTTGTCGGCGGGAGCCATGGCTCCGCTTATCTTCATATCAGCTGTTACGACACCTAAGGCTGAATAAAGGGAATAGTTAAACCCTGCTGTACCGCTCAGGATCAGTGCATCCACATCCGCAGGAAACTTAGTCACATAAGCCCGTGTAAGAAAAGACCCCATGGAATGACCGAAAAGTATGACCGGAAGCTCGGGAAACCATTTTTTTACTTTAAGGATCAAACGTCTTATATCATGAAGTAAATAGTTCCATCCGTTTTTCTCACCGAAGCTGCCGGAATGATTCTGGGACTTGCCATGTCCCTGAAGATCAAGCATCGCAACAGTGTATCCGAGAGCGGTAAGTTCCCCGGTCCATTCAAGATAACGTCCGCAATGGCTCTGCATACCATGAACAATAACCATAACGGCTTTTTGATCAAGCTTTTCGTTTCTGTATAAGCAATTATAAATTTTTCCATCACCATTTGCAGATGGAGCATACCATTCACGTTTTTCCATAGTAATATTTTCAATTTTCAGTCTCGCTGAGATGAGAAAACTGAACCGAAATAAACGGCTCCTTTCTTAAAATAATATAAAAATAAGCGCTGACATATATAGTGATTCTATCATTGCAGCTTAATGCTTTCAATAAATGATTAAGGAAGAATAGGGATCAGGATATTACTTAACAAACAGGAAAACATGATTTAAAATTCAAATACATTTTCACAGATTATCCACAAAAGAAAGGTAAAAACATGAAAAGCATATTGTATATAAATAAGTGTGACAAGGATAAGATCATAAAGGTGAAATCCATTGCTTTTTTGAACAGAATAAAGATAGACAGCATAGATGAAGAAAAGCTGGCGGACCTTCCTGATGAAGCAGAACTGCTGATAATGCGTGGAATGGTGAGAAATGAGCTTGAAAAGTTTTTGTCCGATCTAAGGAAAAAGGGTATCAGAATAGCCCTTAAGTGTGTAGAAACGGAAACAAATAAAGAATGGCCGTTACAAAAACTTTACGAAGAAATAAAAAAAGAGCATGAAAGTCTGGAAAAACCGAGGATTGATTGAATTATTACGGGCAGTTTGATAAACTTGAACCCGTGAAAAATCCTCGTTCGGGGATAAAGGAGAAATATGTCAGATAATATTTTTGAAGTTGTTGATAATGATGGCAATCAAGTAGATCCTGATAAGGATGAAAATAAAAACGGGGAAAAAAGAATAAAAAATCCTGTGTTGGCGGAAGTCATTGACTGGATCAAGGTGCTTGCGGTGGCGGCGATACTTGCTTTCTGCATTAACAATTTCATCATCGCCAATTCTACAATTCCTACCGGTTCCATGGAAAGCACCATCATGCCCGGAGCACGTGTTTTCGGATCGAGACTTAAATATACATTTGGAGAAGTCCAGAGAGACGATATAGCTATATTCAAGTATGGATACGAATGCAGAAATGATAAGCAGATGTACAGGGAAAACGATGAGCATGCATGTCCGCTTTGTGGCAGAGAGGATACTAAAAACAAGGTTGTTTATTATGTAAAGAGAGTCATCGGAATGCCGGGAGACCACATAGAGATAAAGCAGACAGGAACAGCTGATGCCTCTGAATTCCACAATATAAAGATAGGACAGAACCCGGATGGTACCACACCGGAAGTACCTGTTGGAACGGTATATGTTAATGGTGTGGCAAAGGAAGAGGTTTATCTTTCTGAGCCCATGATAGTCGATGGCAAGCAGTTTCCTGAAGTAGATGTGGTTGTACCGGAAGGTTACTACTATGTACTTGGAGATAACAGAAATAATTCCCTGGATGCCAGATACTGGGGAAAATACAATATGGTAGCCAGAGACAGAATGGTAGCTAAGGTATATGTGAAGTATTGGCCGTTAAATGATATCGGAGTAGTAAAGTGACATAGTGTCCTGGTGAAGAGGGGCGGCTTTTGCCGGTCCTTTTTCACATTTTATACACATTAAGTGATTAAAATCCCATAAGAATATGGCTTCAATGGAAGTACAGTTAATCACAGAATGATTTTGTCATAATAACAGAGAGGAAAAATGTATGGTAAAAACTGAAGGTCAGAAGCTTGAGGAAAAGCTTTGTTACAAGATCAAAAACATCGGCATGGAAAAGCCGGAAGATATAGAAAAGGCAAATGAGTTTTGCGAAGGTTACAAAAAGTACCTTGATAATGCAAAAATCGAAAGGGAAGCTGTAAAATACTCTGTTGAGATGGCAGAGGAGTGCGGATACAGACCCTTCGAGAGAAGTAAAAAGTATAACACAGGGGATAAGGTGTATTTCAACAACCGCGGAAAGAATATCATCCTTACTACATTTGGAAAGAGACCTCTTATCGATGGAGTACATTTCAATATCGCTCATATCGACTCTCCCCGTCTTGATTTAAAGCCTAATCCACTTTATGAGAAGGATGAGATCGCTTATTTTAAGACACATTACTATGGCGGAATCAAAAAATATCAGTGGGGAGTCACTCCACTTGCCATGCATGGACGTGTGATGCTTAAGGATGGCTCAGCCATTGATCTTAACATAGGAGAGAATGATGGAGATCCTGTTTTTGTAGTATCGGATCTGCTTCCTCATCTTTCACAGCAACAGAATCAGAGAAAGCTTACTGATGGAATAAAGGGTGAAGAGCTTAACATTATTCTTGGTTCCACACCTGTTCCTGACAAGGAGGTAAAGAAGGCATTCAAGCTTAAGATCCTTTCTATATTGAATGAGAAGTATGGCATGGTAGAAGAGGATTTCTTAAGGGCCGAGATAACCATGGTTCCTGCACAGCATGCTGTTGATGTAGGACTTGACCGTTCTCTGATCGGTGCATACGGACAGGATGATAAGGTGTGTGCCTATACTGCTCTTATGGCAGAGCTTGAGTGTAAGAAGCCTGAATACACAACGGTTACAGTCCTCGTTGATAAGGAAGAGATTGGTTCAGTAGGTGTTACAGGAATGGCCGGAGATATGCTCCTTCACTATATGGAGGACCTTGTTGAAGCTGAGGGAGAGAGAGTCAGAGACGTTCTCAGAAATTCAATCTGTCTTTCCGCAGATGTAAACGCTGCCTTTGATCCAACATTCCCTGATGTGTATGAGGCTAATAATGCTTCCTACCTTAACAGGGGACCGGTTCTTACGAAATATACAGGTTCAAGAGGAAAGTCGGGTTCAAATGACGCATCAGCTGAGACAATGCATAAGATCATTAGTTATATGGAATCCGATGATGTAATGTGGCAGATCGGAGAGCTTGGAAAGGTAGATGCAGGCGGTGGCGGAACTATCGCCATGTTCATCGCAAATATGGATGTTGATACAGTTGATCTCGGCGTACCTGTTCTTTCCATGCATGCACCTTTTGAGGTTACATCAAAGCTGGATGTTTACTATACTTATAAGGCATTTGCAGCATTTAACAGATAATTGCTGGAGTATGTTCTTTATATAAAATCAAGATGAGGAGATAATTATGAAAAAGAATAAGATGGTTCTTGCCGCAGCAGCAGTGCTCACCGCAGCTTCTCTTGCAGCATGTGGATCAGGAAAGAAAAATGAGGCTGCAGAAACCACTGCTGCAGCTGCAGCAGCTACATCAAGTGAGGTTGCAGCAGAGGATCCTGCTATAGCTGAACTTGAAAATACGGTTGTACCGGATATGCCCAAGCTTAAGGATATGGGATATATGAAGATGGTTGATCTTAAGGATATAACCGTAGAGGTCGCTCCAAAGACTGTAGTTGATGATACAATGATAGATTCACAGATAAAGAGTCTCATGTCATCATATAAGGATGAGGTTGATGAAGCTGCAAAGTCCGGAGATACAGTTACCATTGATTTTGTCGGAAAGGTTGACGGCGAGGAATTCCAGGGAGGTTCAAGTAAGAATTATGAACTTACTTTAGGCTCAGGTCAGTTTATCGCAGGATTCGAAGATCAGCTTATCGGCTCAAAGAAGGGTGATAAGGTAACTGTTAATGTTACTTTCCCGGAGAACTATGGCAATGAAAAGCTTAACGGAAAGCCAGCAGTATTTGATGTAACAGTTAATAAGGTATCAAGAACATCAGAGCTTACTGATGAATGGCTTGCCGCTCACGGAGAGGAACTTGAAACAGAGGCTAAGACAGTAGCTGATTTCAGAGAGGAACAGAGAGCACTTCTTCAGGCTCAGGCCGATTATTCATATAACAACAATGTACAGACAGAGGCCCTTCAGCAGATCGTTGACAAATCTGAGATAGGTATCACATCAGAGATGAAGGAATATGCGGAAGCGTATGTTATCAGATCTGAGATAGACAATGCTTCAAGATATGGTTATGGTCTTGCGGATATGCTTAAAATGTATGGAATGACACTTGATCAGTTTAAGGAAGAGATAGGCGGTTTTGCATATGATTATGCTAAGCAGAGAATAGTTGTGGCAACTATTGCAGAGGAGCAGGGAATAAGTGCAACAGATGAGCTTATTGACAAGCTTGCTGATAAGCTTAGTGGTCTCTACGGAACAAAGCTCAACAAGATACAGCTTATTGAACAGTTTGGCGGTGATCTCGTTAAGGAGGAGGCTGTTAATGATGCGGTTCTTGCTTATATTCAGAGTAATGTGAAAGTAGTTGAAAAGGAGCAGTCTGAGATCCAGGAAACAGAGCCTGAGACTGAAGAAGAGACAACGGAAGAAACCAAGGAAGTTAATGATCTTGGTGGCGAAGGCGGATATAAGACCAAGAATGTAAAGAGTGTATATGAATCTGAATCAACAGAGGAAACAACAGAGGCTTCCGAGAGTGAGAGTAAGTAATCTGTCTTAAAATCCAGGAGTCTGTCAGATTGGATTTTTTGATAGGGGACCGGTGATCTCATCATAACAGTTATTAAATAGGCTATGGAGATGCTGATTTAATCAGAGTTTCCTCAGATTAAGTCGTTTTACATATATTTCTGTACGAGAAATATATCGTAAAACGACTTTTATATTGACATCATCACTTTAGCATGGTAGAGTGTTGAATTATAAAAGACAAATAGTTCGAAAAGATAACGGATGAAATCGATTTAAATAAGATTCAGAACATCTGTTACGGAGGAGGAAGTATTATGAAAAAGAGATTGGCATTTTTGGCTGCAGGATTAATGGTTATCAGTTCACTCACTGCATGCGGTTCAGGTAATTCAGCACCGGCAGAGACAACAAAGGCAGCAGAGACAACTGAGACAAAGGCTGAAACGACAGCAGCAGAATCAAAGGAAGAGACTTCTGCAGCAGAATCAAAGGAAGCAACAGCCGTAGAAACAGCAACCGGAAAGTTCACTGTTGGTTTTGATCAGGAGTTCCCTCCTATGGGATTTGTAGGAGACAACGGAGAGTACACAGGTTTTGATCTTGCTCTTGCAGAAGAAGTTGCGAAGCGTTTAGGCCTCGAGTTTGTTCCACAGCCTATTAACTGGGATGCAAAGGATATGGAGCTTGAGTCCGGAAACATTGACTGTATCTGGAACGGTTTTACGATGCAGGGACGTGAGGACGCCTATACATGGGTTGGCCCATACATGGCTAACAATCAGGTATTTGTAGTAGCCGGAGATTCAGACATAGCCACAAAGGGGGATCTGAGCGGTAAGGCTGTTGAGGTTCAGAAGGACAGCTCAGGATTAAATGCCATCAATGATGATGCAGATCTTCTTGCTTCCTTTGGCTCACTTACAGAAGTAGCAGATTACAATACTGCACTTATGGACCTTGAGTCAGGCGCATGTGATGCAGTATGTATGGACAGTATCGTTGCAGGATACCAGATCAAGTCATCAGGCAAGAATATGAAGATCCTCGATGATACACTTGCAGCCGAAGAGTATGGAATCGGATTCAAGAAGGGTGATGATGACCTTGCAGCAGCTGTAAAGAATACACTTATGGAAATGACTGCTGACGGTACAGTTGAAAAGATTTCTAACGAGTGGTTCGGTTCAAACGTATTTACACTGAAATAATTAAATGCAAAATAAAGAAACTCTGCGCCTTGAATGCGCAGAGTTTTTTTCTATTTAGCTCTCCTGCCGAACAGGTGACTGTCATTATCACAGGAGAAGGGCTAAGTGGAATCCGGAAGTAGCTTTCCTCTTAAGGATTATGAGTATAACTTTACATGGGCATAGAATCTGCCCTTTTTTGTGACATTACCCATTTCTTCGAATATAAACTTGCCGTATCCCCTGACAGAAACCTTTTCTCCGGGCTTTAGATCATAACCCGGATCTGTGACAGTTCTGCCGTCGACAAAAACATTTTCAGCCCTGATTATATCCTGTGTCTTCCCACGGGATATATGGAAAACCATGGCAACAACTGCATCGAGACGTTCAGACGCCACAGAACCTGAAATCTCAGTGAATCTCGGTTCCACTGAACATTCGGAGGGAGAAACTATATTGCATTTTACAGAGGTATGTTTAACTCTCGTAAGCTCCTTTGCGATGACCTCTGAGATCTCAGAAAGAACGAACACAAAAGCTTCCGACTCCTCAACAAGTATGTCTCCAATCTGATCTCTTTCAATGCCCATATTCATAAGAGAACCTAAAAAATCACGGTGAGAAAGAATGTCTGCAAATTTATGGTTCAAGGGCACAATATGCAGACATTTAATTATATCTCCGGTCACAGGTTCAGAGTTTAAGAAATCATCCTCCGTCATATAACTCGGAAGAAAGCATATGACATTCCTGTCTGAGTCAGGATGACCTCCGTAAATAATATACCTGGTACTGTTAAATACATGTGTATGGACCAGATTGCCCGTGTTTTTCAGCATTGAATGAAAGGAGGCAAGATCACCACCGGACAGAAAATGTGTATGGGTAAGATAGTCATTGTTATAAGCTCTTTCCGAAAGATCTTTAATTCGTCCTTCCAACAGCTTGTCGTGATCCATAATTTACTGAATGAACTCCTTATATCTTTTTATCATTTCCTGATTTAGATCAGCAGTTATATGTATTCCGTCATCCTCATACTTTGTAGATATAACCCTTGCTCTTTCCTGAAGATCATGTTCGATTCCTCCCTTTGTATAAGGAATGATCAGGTCCATGGCGAGGAAACCGGAAAAAAGCTTCTCATCTATTTTTTTAAGCAAAGCATCAAGTCCGATACCTTTTTCTGCTGAGATGTAGATTTTATCGCCTCTTACTATAGGAAGCTCGGAAAGAGGGTATTTGCGATCGGATTTATTCATCACATATAACACAGGGATGTGACCTGCATTGAGATCCTTTAATGTCCTTAAAGTAACATCCATATGCATCTGATAGTTATCATCCGAATAATCAATCACATCAAGTATAAGGTCGGCATTGACAGCTTCTTCAAGAGTTGAACGAAACGCATCGACCAGATCGTGAGGAAGATGATTAATGAAACCAACAGTATCTGATAAAAGAAATGAACGGTGATCGGGAGGAGTGATCTTTCTGACAGTGGTATCAAGGGTGGCAAACAGCATATCCTTTACCATAACCTCCTTTTCCTCATCAGGACAGTAAGAACTCAGCATCTTATTAAGAAGAGTAGATTTGCCTGCATTGGTATAGCCCACAAGAGCTACCTGAGGAATGGAAGAGCTCTGACGTTTTTTTCTTTGAGTTTCACGGTTCTTTGTTATCTCACGAAGCTGCTTTCGTAGCTCAGACATCTGCCTTTCAATATGTCTTCTGTCCAGCTCGATCTGGGTCTCACCGGAACCCTTGTTTGACATGGAACCTCCGGTTCCTCCCTGTCTGCTGAGATTCTGACGAAGTCCCACAAGTCTTGGAAGCATATATTGAAGCTTGGCATAGTCCACCTGCATCTTTGCTTCCTTTGATCTGGCTCTGTCTGCGAATATATTCAGAATAAGGTTGGTGCGGTCAATGACTTCGACTTCCAGATCATGTGCAAGATTTGCAAGCTGTGAAGGTGATAACTGATTGTTTACTATAACAATATCCGCATCCATTTCCCAGATAGCAGCCTTAAGCTCCTGAACCTTTCCGGAGCCTATATAATAGGCGGAATCCTGTGAATCAAGGTTCTGGGTGATATCGGCAACGACTTCAAGATTTTCAGCCTCTGCAAGCCCCTCCAGCTCCTTCATGGATACGGCAAAATCAGGATCGTTACTAAGGCAGGCTCCGACCAGCACAGCCTTTCGTCTATTATCTTTTATTTCATTTTCGAACATATATACTCCGTTTATTTAGAAAAATGCTTTTTATTTGAAAATACAAATGCAGATCCCAAAATGAGAATTGCAGTGACTGAACCTATGAAGGTCATAACGATCTTAAGAGCACAGTCTGAAAAGAAGCCTTCGGGAAGCATATTTATCATACGGCTCTCTCTGGGATCGAACATCCAGTTGCCCTGACTGAAAAAGATCTCATGGAAGATAGTGAAGTATTTCGTAAAGTCAGTGGCTGCAAGAAGACCGATAAGCAAAACCGTAAGAATAATCAGCAGACATACACGTATATATCCTTTTGACAGATGGTAAAGGGCAGCTTTTGCGCCTGTAATAACTATAAGATAACCCGAGATGGCAAGGCAGGTCAGGATAAAGATGGCTCTCAGGAAGATGCATTTTACAAAGAGTTCACGTACATCCGCCATATGAGACTTCTCGTTATCATTATAAAACTGAGCAGGTTTTCCGTTTATGTCAGTTTCTATTATAAGATTCTCTCTGTTGCCCCGAAGGTATATCATGGTCTGGTCTATGACGTAGCACATATCATCCAGCTCCATTTTTTCATCCATCCACCTGAGGAGGGAACCTGTCACATCATATTTGATAAATTCACTCCTGTAAAAATCAGGAGACCAGTAGCAAACTGCCTCGAAGCTTGTGACAAACAGAATAAAAATAAACATTATTGAAAAAACAATACTGAGAAAAGAATGATGCAGTGTCTTCATTGGTAAGTCCAATCCTGTGTAAAAAATATAATTGAGCAATAGTTTATCATGAATAGTATAAAAAAACGAGTGTCCGCGGACACTCGTTTTTCCTGACTGTTCCTGATGCGATTCGAACGCACGACCTTTCGCTTAGGAGGCGAACGCTCTATCCTGCTGAGCTACAGAAACATATTTATCCAAGCACTTTATATTAGCATAATTAGAGGTACAGTTCAAGAAAAGAGACAGATCAAAAATGATATTGAGAAAAAAATGTCAGTTGTAATCCTAAATTCCACCTTGCAAGGGGGTGGAAAGTAGTAATACAATTGAACCTTCAGAAAAAACTCAGGGTAAAATGAAAAAAATAAAAAAAGCTGTTGACAAAGAATGGAATTATTTGTATATTAAACAGGCGTTGCGAGAGAGCAACGATATGCACCTTTAGCTCAGTTGGTAGAGCAGCGGACTCTTAATCCGTTTGTCCAGGGTTCAAGTCCCTGAAGGTGCATTTTTTGTTACCTTGAATTATTTTGAGATTTAAGGACCGTGCTTTTCAGCATGGTCTTTTTTGCATTATTGATTGTATGTTAACATATATTGATTAGCTTATTATGAATGAGCTAAAATCAGCTATGTTCAGTGATAATTTAAACGTAAAGGGTTTGAGGAGGTATGGAGTGAGAAAAGCAGGAACCAAGACACTTGATATGACAGAAGGAAATATAGTTGCTCAGATCCTTATGTTCGCCATGCCGCTGATGCTTGGTAATATATTTCAGATGCTTTATAACACAGTGGATTCCATAGTGGTCGGTAATTTTGTTGGAACTGAAGCATTGGCAGCAGTTGGATCCACCACCATGATCATAAATATGCTTGTTTTTTTCTTTAACGGATTTTCTGTTGGGGCAGGCGTGGTCATCGGAACCTATTTCGGAGCGAAGGACATGGAAAGGCTCCATGTGGCAACGGAAACTACAATTGCGTCAACCTTTGTAATATCGGTTATCTTTACAATCATAGGAGTGCTTGGGGTTACTCCTATGCTGAATTTCATGTCCACACCGGAAGATGTCATGGGAGAGGCAACATTATACCTGAGAGTATACTTTGCAGGTATCTCGGGTCTTCTTATATATAATATAGGAAGCGGCATACTCCGTGCTGTGGGAGACACTACCAGGCCTTTATATTTCCTTATACTTACAAGCCTGCTGAATATAGTGTTGGATCTTGTTTTTGTTATTATGTTTGGCATGGGAATAATGGGTGTTGCACTTGCGACCATTATTTCCCAGTTTATTTCAGCTTTTTTGACATTAAGGTTGTTGACAACAACGGATGAAATCTATAAACTGACCTGGCATGACCTTAGGATAGAGAAGGCAACACTTAAACGGATCATGTTTGTCGGACTTCCGGCAGGGGTTCAATCCGTAATTACTGCATTCTCCAATGTATTTGTACAGGCTTATATAAACTTTTTCGGTTCAAGCTGTATGGCGGGCTGGAGCTGTTACAACAAGATAGATCAGTTCATCATGCTTCCCATGCAGAGTATGGCCATGGCATCAACTACCTTTGTCAGCCAGAATGTTGGGGCACAAAAGATGAAGAGAGCCAATGAAGGTACAAATATCGCCATAGGTTTGATACTTTCCATTACCGGAGTTATCGCAACCTGTATCTGGGTGTTTGCTGCCCAATCGGTAAGACTGTTTACTTCGGATCAGAGTGTCATTGAATATGGAGTTTTATTTCTCAGGACCAATGTTTACTTCCTTATGTTCAATTGTATAAATCATGTTCTGGCAGGAGCTCTCCGTGGAAGGGGAGATTCAAAGGGACCTATGATTATCATGCTTTTGACTTTTGTGGCAGTAAGGCAGATATATCTGTTCATCATTACCCATTTTGTCTCCAATACACCAGCTTTGGTTGCTTTAGGATATCCGGTTGGATGGATGAGCTGCTGTATAGTGGAGGTAATTTACTTCATAAAGAAGTGGAACAGAAAAATTCTTAAATAATAAAGGCTGTTCGCAAATTAAATCAAGAATTTAATTTGCGAATTTTAATTTTTCTCTTGCAATTTAAAAAATAAATGGTAAAATAGAAAATGTAAAGAGAAGATGGGAATAAGAAAGAACAGAAAACAGTTCGCTTCTCTTTAGGATGTGATCCGACCTAGATCACATTCGGCAAAACCGGAGAAATCCGGCGACGCAAAGCTATAGGGGCCGAAAGGTCAGCCAGTTGCAATCTTCATGGGGCAGATGCTCCGAAGGTTAGTTCTCGAATCAAGACTAATTCAAAGAAGGTTCTAGGTTAACTGGCAGCGGGTAAAAACCCGGTGCCATTTTTATTTTCGCGATAAGGCATTAAAGCGACTGCCATGCTGGTATGAGCGGGCATTTTAAAGCCAACGCGGAAGCGAGTAGGACGATTTTCCCTACTTGATCTGATTCATTTAAATAGCAAACCCGGAGAAATCCGGCGACGCAAAGCTATAGGGGCCGAAAGGTCAGCCAGTTACACTTGAAAGGATAAAAAAATGAAGAACCTCGTCAGAACAATAGTAGCAGTTGTATGTTTAGTTTCCATGATGTCTGTTTCAGCTTTTGCACAGACAAGTTTAGAGGCAGAGGCACTTGCAAAGGTTAATCAGATCAGACTTGCAAACGGCCTTTCAGAAGTAAAGTACAGCGCATCACTTGAAGGTGCGTCAACAGTAAGAGTCGGAGAGATCACACAGAAGTTTTCACATCAGAGACTTGACGGATCAGATTTTTATACAGTAGACTCAACTAATGTTTGGGGAGAGAATCTCGCCAAGGGATATAATTCAGCTGATGAAGTTGTAGACGCCTGGATGGCATCACCTTCACACAGAGCAAACATCTTAAGCGCAAATTACAACACATGTGCTATATCAACAACAACTAAGGATGGAAAGACATACTGGGCACAGGAGTTTGGAATCTGATATACATGATTATATAAAAAAGGTTGTCGCATCTGCGACAACCTTTTTTTAGTCTTCAAGAAAACCTGTAAGCATTCTCTTGTATTTAGGATTCTGAAGTTTACGTATAGCCTTAGATTCTATCTGACGTATACGCTCACGTGTGAGACCATACATCTGGCCAATCTCTTCGAGAGTACGTTCCTGACCGTCTATAAGGCCATAACGGTATTCAATGACAGTCTTTTCTTTATCTGTAAGAATACCAAGTGTCTTGTCCAGCTCTTCACGCATCATGATGTGATTTGCATTCTGCTCGGGACTGATAATCTTGTCGTCCTTTACAAAGTTAGAAAGCTCTGAATCTTCATCATCACCTACCTTACTGTCTAATGATGTAAGACCGTTATCATAAGAAAGAATTTCGGCGATTCTTTCAGGTGTAAGATTCATACGTTCTGCGAGTTCCTCAAGCGAAGGCTCATGTCCAAGCTCTAAGGACATCTCTCTGGAAATACGTTTTGTCTTGTTAATAAGCTCTACAACATGAACAGGTACTCTGATAGTACGGGAATGATCTGCAAGAGATCTGATGATAGACTGTTTGATCCACCAGGTAACGTAGGTGGAAAGCTTGAAGCCTTTATCCGGATCGAACTTATCTATACCATGCATAAGAC
>Ga0256404_1004671_pt1 | contig 25449 bp, 11 predicted proteins | sample RumenRJG_01DNA_FD_185990 | JGI IMG/M metagenome (GOLD analysis project Ga0256404, IMG submission 185990) | Bovine rumen microbial communities from Lethbridge, Alberta, Canada - RJG_01 | ecosystem: Host-associated > Mammals > Digestive system > Stomach > Rumen | place: Canada: Alberta | collected...
TGCGCGATGGGCAGCTCTACGAGTTGCGACACCAACAGCTGCTGTTGCGAAATGCTTTGCTGCAGACGCTGTTCCTGTTTTTGTTCCTGTATCTGTGTCTGGGCCATGTGGGGCTAATGAGAGTAATGGGTGTTATCTGAAGTAGGCTGTCATCTCTTCTGCCGTCTGGCGGAGCTGCTTGCCCTCGTCGCCGTCGAAGCGCTGCCATATCTGCTGGCAAGGCATGAGCAAAGGCGAGAACGACAGCTCAATACGGCCGAGATAGGGATCGCACACCTTGTAGACGTCAAGCACCTCGACCACGTCATCAGCCTTCAAGTGTAGAAGTCTGGCCAGTTCTGTTACCTCGGGTGTCTGGACGACCATGGTGCTGGGTGTCAGTCGGAAATAGAGATCTAAGATAAGGATAAGCATGGCGGGAGTGAAGCGTGCATCCTCGTCGATGGGTCTGAAGTCACGCTCAAAGGTCTCCTGCACCTCCACGCCGTCGTAGAACTCGTTGGCAGCACCGAAGCCCTTCATCTCGCGTAGCAGCCTGACGGCTCTCGAGAGCTTGCGTGGGTTCTCGCTGTACTGCTCCAAGAAGCGGCGCAGACGTGGTGTGTCGAGCCTCGCTATCTGCTCCATCCGCGCCTTCAACTGCTGTGGCGCAATGTGCAGTTCCATACTCAACTCTACCATCTCATGGCTGTACAGGGGCTTCACACCCACTGGTCGGTGCAGGTATATCTGCATCAGCATCAGCCAGTAATCGTCCTGCCAAACTGCGTTCTTTGCCATATCACTTGTAATTTCTTGCAAAAATACAGCTTTTTTCCCATATAAAAAAGAAATTATCTGTTTTTTTGCAACCAAAGCCACGTCTGCAGGATACCTCTGCCTGCAAGATACACTATCAAAGCCGCCCACAGCGCATGATTACCCCAGTAGGCATGCAGCAAAAACCAGAGAAGAAAGAAGGCCACAGAGGCTAAGAAACAGCTCACAAGCATGCCTCGTGTGAAGGTCACGCCGATAAACACACCGTCCCAAATAAAGGCTGCCATACCTGCTATAGGGATGAGCAGAACCCATGGTAGATAGGTCGCTGCCGCTTGCACCACCTCAGCGTCGCTGGTCAGTAGTCGTAGGAAGGCAGTTCCTCCGAGCCAGTAGACAAGCGTGAACAGCACGACCATGATCCATCCCCATCTGAATAAATTTGCTATCACTTCTTTCAGTGCCTGTCGGTTCTGCGCTCCGTAGTAGCGTCCGGCCAGTGCCTCACCAGCGTAAGCAAAGCCATCCATGAAATAGCTGAAGAGCATGAACAGCTGCATGAGCAGCGTGTTTACTGCCAGCATAAGCGCGCCTTGTGCAGCTCCTGCCGAGGTGAAGTAGAAATTGACAGCCACTAAACAGAGTGTACGCAGGAAGATGTCGCCGTTGACAGAGAAGAATCGCCCCCAAAGTGAAGTCCCTTGAGGCCCATGAGACTGATGAGGCCTATAGACCCCATAGGCTCTCAGTCCGATAAGAGCCATGACGAATCCCATCCACTGTGCCAGCAAGGTGCCCAATGCTACGCCCTCGATGCCCATATCCAGAACGATGACAAAGAAGAGCGATGCCGCAATATTCAAGACATTCTGCAGAATGGCCACTATCATCGGTGTGCGGGTGTCCTGCATGCCGATAAACCATCCCGTAAGCGCATAGAGTCCTAACACGGCAGGAGCTCCCCAGATGCAGATGTTATAGTAGTTTAGGCACAGCCCGGCCACGTCGGGTGTGGGCTGCATCAATAGAAAAGATAGCCAGCGCAAGGGCACCTGTAGCAGCACGATGGCCACCCCTATGCCGATGGCAAGCCCGAGTGCATGGCTCAGCACGCTACGGCTGCCAGGCTGCATCTTATCTCCATTCCCTTGCTCCTCGTTTCCGTATGCCTGAGCGGTGATGCCGCTGGTGCCCATACGCAGGAAGGCACACAGCCAATACATCACGTTGAAGATCATCGAGCCCACGGCAATGGCACCTATGTGGCGGGCATCGCCTATGTGGCCCATGATGGTCACGTCGGCCAGACCCAATAAAGGTACGGTGACATTCTGCACGATGCTGGGCAGTGCCAGCCGCAGAATGTCATGGTTGTGGGCAGAAAAACGTATCATGCTGAAAAGAATTGCCTACGGCTATTCGTCGAAGAGGCTGGGCTGCATGACGTTCCCCGAGTAGGGGTTGCGTCCGAAATGGCGGTAGGCCAGTTCGGTAACCATTCGTCCGCGTGGCGTACGTTTGATAAAACCTTCCATAATGAGGAAGGGTTCATAGACCTCCTCCACGGTACCCGTGTCCTCACCGATGGCCGTGGCAATGGTCGACAGTCCTACGGGACCGCCGCGGAACTTGTCGATGATGGTGAGCAGTATCTTGTTGTCAATCTCGTCCAGTCCGTACTGGTCGATGTTCAGTGCCGTCAGCGCCACCCGCGTAATCTTCGTGTCGATACGACCCGTACCCTTCACCTGCGCAAAGTCGCGCACTCGGCGCAACAGCGAGTTGGCAATACGGGGCGTACCGCGCGAGCGTCCGGCAATCTCGAGCGCGGCATCCTCAGTGATAGGCACACCAAGGATATTGCTGCTGCGCTCCACAATCCGCGAGAGCGTCTCGGGATCGTAGTACTCCAAGTGCATGTTGATGCCGAAGCGGGCACGCAAGGGAGCCGTGAGCATACCGCTACGGGTGGTGGCTCCGACCAGCGTAAAGGGATTCAAGTCTATCTGGATGCTACGCGCCGACGGGCCTTTGTCAATCATAATGTCGATGCGGTAGTCCTCCATAGCCGAGTACAGATACTCCTCGACGACGGGCGACAGGCGGTGGATCTCGTCGATGAAGAGCACGTCGCGCGGCTCCAAAGAGGTCAGTATGCCCGCCAGGTCACCAGGCTTGTCAAGCACGGGACCGCTGGTAATTTTGAATCCAACGCCCAGCTCGTTGGCAATGATGTTCGAAAGCGTGGTCTTACCCAGTCCTGGAGGTCCGTGCAGCAGCGTGTGGTCGAGTGGTTCGCCACGATATTTGGCTGCTTCCACGAACACCTCAAGGTTCTCAACCACCTTTTGCTGTCCGCTGAAGTCGCTGAATGCTAACGGGCGCAGTGCGTTCTCGAAATCCTTCTCGGCCTTCGATGTCCTTTCTTGTCGTATGTCGAAATCTTCGTCAATCATTCTTTTGGATAGATGAGGAGAGGGGAATTGGGGAGGTGAAGAGCAATCAGAGCAGGTCCAGACACTGCTCGATGGGTATGCCACAACACTTGTCGGGCTGGTCGCGGTTACGGTCGATGAGGTTGCTCACCACATCCATGGCCGTGCGGGTACTCTGTCGCAGTGTCTCGCCGTTGAGCAGATGGCCTATGAGCACGGCCGAGAAGATGTCGCCCGTGCCGTGGAACAGTCCGGGAATCTCCTCGTAGTCCAAGCGGAAGTACGGCCCTTCCTCCTGCATTTGGGCAAAGCTCACGGGTTCCGACGCCCGTTTGCCCACTACGCAATTGTGACCCTCGACCTTGGCGCTGGTTATCAGTGCCGAGCGCGTGCCTATCTTCACGAGACCGTCCAGCATATCCTGTGCCTCTTGCCAACTCATGCCTTCCTCGCGCCAGGGAATATCAGTGAGATAGCATGCCTCGGTATAGTTGGGGAACACGAGGTCGGCCACAGCCACCATCTCGCGCATCAGCTCCACCTGTCGCTCGGTGATGCCGTTGTAGAGCCTACCGCCGTCACCCATGATGGGGTCGACAAAGATGGTCGTTCCCTGTTGTCGCAGTTCGGAGCAGTAGGCCGACACCAACCGTGCCTGCTCTTCGCTGAACATCAGTCCGGTGCAGACGGCGTCGAAACTGAATCCCAGTTCTTTCCATACAGGCAGCACACCACGCATGTAGTCGGTGGTGTCGAGCACGTTGAAGCGCCCGTAGTCGAGGGTGTTCGATACGAGCGACGTGGGCAGGTTGTAGGTCGAGTGCCCCAGATAGGTCAGGATGGGCAACATGGCCACCATACCTACGTGGCTATAGCCCACAACATCGTTGATAAGCAGGATTTTCTTCAATTCGTTATTCCTTCTTCCTTATTCGTAATTCTTACAGGGTGCAAAGGTAATGGAAATCGGTCGAACTACAAAATCTGATGACCTTTAATTTTCATTTCCGAGCAAAGAACGGGACAAAACCACGCTGACGGTGTTCTTCTTGAAGTAGTCGAACGACATGTAGAGCAGTCCCTCGTAGTCGTTGTCAGTGTCCCAAGAGTTCTTCATGACGAAGAACGGCTCGCCCTCAGCATCATGGGCCAAGCCGACGACAGCCATGCAGTGATCGTCGCTGACTTTGCTGGCTTTTGACAGCAGTGTCAGTCGGGCCACGCCGTGCGACCAGTCGTAGCCGGGGTCGCCCGTATCGCCCTCCCAGCATGCACCGTGATGTTCTCTGACGGCTCTCTCGGTGAGCCTCAGCAGCGAGTCGGCCGGCAGGTTCAGGAAGCGTTCGTGGGTCCAGTTATCGGGCAGTGGCAGCTCCACCTCTTCATAATATGGCTGACTATCAGTACTGGTCAAGGCCTGATACTCGCCAGGCGCACAGACGCTGCGCGCAAACTCATGGGGCGTGTACTCGGCACCGAGCATGAACGCCCATCGGGGTGCGGGTGTCTCGTCGTCGGGCATTGACTGGAACGGCACTACACCGTAGCGTTCCAACAGCCTGATCAGCGTCACGGCCATGCCTCTTCCCGATGCAGGTGCCTGCGCGTCGCCCTTCATGTGGTATGCCACGAAAGATGCTGAGAGGTTCACCGAGTCGCCTCGCTCAATATGCTCGGTCTCAATGGTCGAGAGCATGGCATACGCCCAGCATAGCTGGCTCTCGCCCTGCTGTTTCACAGGCGTGTAGCCGAGCATTACGTCGTGGGTGAACACTTCGGGCTGCCTGCCACAAGCGACAAGCAGCCCGAGGCTCATGATGAGGAGCAGTCTGCGCATTTACCTGACAATCAGCTTCTTCTTGTTCTTGATGTAGATGCCTTTGCCAAGCGTATTGACGCGCCGTCCCTGCAGGTCGTACAGCTGTCCCGTTGGTTGCGACTGAGTCGCAACATATTGGCCGATGGCGTCGAGCGAGGATTGACCGAAGTCGTAGACACGGTTCTCCATGCGGTTCAGTGCGAGCACCTCGGAGAACTTCAGTGCACGGTCGTAAACGATGACATCGTCGAAGCGCGCATCGGCCGAACCCCAGAACGAGCCTTTACCTAAGCAGAACGTCTCGCTGCTGGCCAGCAGGTCGAGTATGAGCTGGTAGTTGAAGTTCTTCTCGGCAGTGATGTCCGTGCCGTCGAGCTTGCCATTGACCTTCGTGAACTTCTTGACAGTGCCGTTCACGTAGAGCGTGACGGCAGTCTTGCTGACGGTGAGCGTGACGAGCTGCCACTTGCCCGTTGCGATATATCCGGGCTGCACGTCGTTGGGATGGTTCAGGTCAATCCAGTTGCCTGCGCCCGAGTTGTAGCCTATATAGCTATTGCCCGTCATAAAGAAGCGGGCACCACCGCTGACGAAGCCTAACAGCGTGTCCCACAGGTTGTCGTCGGCACGCTTCACCCAGAACGAGACGGTGGCTCCGTCGTCGAGCGCCTTTCCGCAAAGCGGGTTGGGCATTTCCACATAGCTCTCCTTGCCGTTGGCACCGAAGGACGTATGAACGACCTTTCCTGTGCGCATAGGCTCGTCGTCAAGGATTTCCGCAACGGCGGTAGTGCCGGCACGAAGCAGCTGTGCCTTCTGCGTCTCGTCGAACGAGTTGGCCAGTGCATCGTCGTTAAAGCCATAGTGTGCGAGCATGCCCGACTGCCAGTCGGCGGTGGGAACGGACTCGGCAGCAGCCGTTACGTTGTATTCCTCCTGCCAGTACCAGCCAGTGGTCTCAGCACGCGCAGCCAGTGTCAGCGGCACGGATTCGGTAAGCCCCGTGGGGTTATACTTTCCATAGTCGGAGATGACATCGGGTTGGCTACTCTTCCAGCTGATGCTGACGCCCTCGACACCCAGGTCCATGTCGCCAATAAGGTCTATGTCCTGATTGATACTCTGGTTGTTGCTCACCGGCACCTTCTGGTTGCTCAGCTGCCAAGCCAGCGCATATTTTGGTGTCAGCTTGTAGGCCCAGATGTTGACGCCCGTGTTCGACAGCGCCGAGAACGACACGGTCTTCACGCTCTTGAAGTCGGCCTGCTGCTCAATGACTACACCGTTATAGAGCACGTTGTTCAGCTTCAACTGCACGTAGCTCGTGCCTTCGGTCACGCTCCAGCTACCAGTATAGGCTCCGCTGATGCTGCCGTCGGCATGGAGGACAATGCTTACGGGTTTCACCACCTCGCGTTTGGCATAGTCAATATCGTATTTGTGTACGAGCAGCTGATAGGTACCGGCAATCTCTTCCTTGCTGAAGAGCTCGCGCGACTTGACATCCTCATCGGTTAGTTCCTCGCCATTATATTCGAAAGGCGAGGCCACGAGCCACCCGTTCTGCGTCTGGAACAACTGGTGCACACGCACCTGATGGCCCTCGCTGCCGTCGTCGAAGCGGGTGTGATAGATCAGATAGGTGCGACCGTCGGGTGCTGCGATGACCGAGTTGTGGCCTTGGGCCAGCTCACCCTTGGTCATATAGCCCCAGTCGGCGTAGGCACCCATCAGCTTCACACCACGGGTATCGGCACCCTTTCCATAGTTCATCACATACTTGTCGAAGATGGCACTGCGGCCGTAGGCATCCTTATAGGGACCATCGGGATTCTGCGAACGGAACATGCGCATGACGTAGCCACCTGTGGAATCGAGGAAGCCGTAGCTAATGAACAGATAATAATAGTCGCCCACGTGCTCTATGTAGGGGCCCTCGCCCGATACATAGTAGCCGCCGGCCACCTTTTTCCCGAAATAGGGGTCGCTGGTCACGCCGTCGCTGCTGCCGCCGGTCGAGGGATAGGTCACGTCGTAGTCGCGCAGACCAGTCTCCTCGTCGAGTTCGAGCATCCAGATGCCGCCCGACCATGACCCATAGACCATCCACAGCTTGCCCTCCTCATCGTAGAACACAGCGGGGTCGATGGTGTGTGGCCAACGGCGTCCCCAGCCCGAGCCTACGTTGTAGCGTGAGGGAAGCGAGCTGAGTGTCTGGCCGAGCACCAGCTCCAAGTCGGTGTCCTTATAGCTGTGACCTGAGTCCTGGAATCCGCAGATAACGATGGGAGCCTGATAGGTATAGGGTCCCAGCACGTTATTGCTTGTGAGCATGATGATACTTGAGTGCCAGGAGTCGCCGTTGATGCTCAGGTACATGCACCACTTCTGCAACTTCTCGTTCCAGATAACGTCAGGTGCCCACAGGTTGCCGTCAATATTATAGCTGGCATCTGTGCGAGCCGACCATTCCATAGCGTTGAACTGCGGCAAGTCGACTTCCTGTCCGCCCTTCTTCACCTTCTTCACGGCGGGCTTGGTGAAAGCGGTAGCATTGGCCGAACTCCAAGAGGGCGCAGCCGCTGTCCAGTCCTGTAGGTTCGTCGTGTAGGCACCAGCCTTATGCGAACCAACGATATAGTATCGCTGGGTTTTGGGCTCCCAAATGATCGAGGGGTCGTGGACCGACGCTCTCTTCTTTGATTTGTTCTGAATCATCTGCTTGGCCTCGTTAGTGGTCAGCTCGCTCTGTGCCGAAGCACTAAGGGCGGGAGCCAACATAAACAGCAGCGTGATGAGTTGTTTCGTTGTTTTCATCTTCGAGTTTGTTTTTATTGTACCTTGATATTGATTGCATTCTTCAGGCCCCGCTCGTCGTCGATGACGCGCAGCGTCAGCGTGCCTGGCTTCTTACCAGCCTGTACCACAACCACGAGCTGGCCGTTGAAAAGCTTCATCGTAGGCTCGGTGAAAGGTTTGAGCGACGTGGCGTCACCATTGCAGACGGCGCGGAAGCTGCCGGCACCGCTCACCTCGAAGCGCAGCTGGTCGGAGGCGTTGGGAATAAGCGTGCCTTTCTTGTCAAAAAGGCTCACGGTGACGAAAGCCAGATCCTCGCCGTCGGCCTTGAGGGTGATGGGGCCTATGGGGCTTATGGGGCTCTTGGGTGAGGACTGCGTCCAGGCATCAAGCTGTAGTTTTGCGGGCTTGCCGGCTGTACGCACGGTCTTGGTGCCTGCTACGTTACCCTGTTTGTCGTAGACCACGACCTTCACTTCGCCTGGCTCATACTTCACGTCGTTCCAGCGCAGGCGGTAGCGGTCGAGGCGGTGCGAATCCTTCAATTCTTTTCCTGAATCCTTCAGTTTCTTAATTCTCCCCTGGCTCTTGCCATTGACAAAGAGTTCAGCCTCGTCGTAGTCGGTGTAGCAATAGACGGGCGTCACCTCACCCTCGCGACCAGGCCACGTCCAGTGGGGTAGGAGGTGGATGGTGTGTTCGTCCTTGCGCCAGTGCGAGCGATAGAGCCAGTAGCGGTCCTTGGGCAGGCCGGCGAGGTCGCAGATGCCGAAATAGCTGCTGCGGCTCGGCCAGTACTCATCGTAGGGAGTCGGCTCGCCTAAGTAGTCGTAGCCCGTCCACACGAACTCTCCGATGACCCAGGGCATATCCTCCTGCCAACGCCAGTCGTCATCGGGCAGGTTCGACCACGAGCAGTACTCCACGTCGTAGCCCGAACACTGTCCGTCGGCGTTCTTGATAGCGTTGGGGTCGTAGTCCTTGGCCCAGGAGGAGTAGCGGGCGTTGTCGTCGATCTTGACGGGGAACTTGTACACGCCGCGCGACGAGACCGTCGAGGTGGTCTCGCTACCGAGCAGGAAGCCGTGCCACAGCTTGTTATAGGTGTCCTGATAGCGGTGCAGGCGGTAGTTCAGTCCCGGCACGTCCATCGTTTGCAGGAAACCGGTGCTGACGGCATTGTCAGGACGGTCGCAACCCTGCGTCACGGGGCGCGTGGGGTCGAGCTGGTGACAGAGGTCCTGCAGGTGGGCGGCTATCTGGCGCCCGTTGGCTGAAGACTGCTCGGGAATCTCGTTGCCTATCGACCACATCACGATGCTGGGGTGGCGCCGGTTGGCCACAACGAGGTTGGTGATGTCCTTGTCGGCCCACTCCTTGAAGAACCGCGAGTAGCCGTTCTTGCATTTCGGATAGAGCCACATGTCGAACGACTCGGCCATAACCATCATGCCTAACGAGTCGCAGATGTCCATCTGCCACTGGCTCGGCATGTTGTGGGCCGTACGGATGGCATCGCAGCCCATCTCTTTCATCGTCTTGATCTGGCGGATGAGGGCGGCCTTGTTGATGGCAGCACCTAAGGGACCGAGGTCGTGGTGCAGGCAGACACCCTTCAGCTTGCGCGTCACGCCGTTGAGCTGGAAACCGCCCTCCTTCGACACGCTGACGGTGCGCAGGCCCACGGTGAAGGTCTTCTCGTCGATCACTTTGCCGAAGTCGTCGTACAGGTTCTTGTCGCCCTTGCCGTCGCTGAGGGTCACACGCACTTTATACAGATAGGGCGTCTCGGGCGTCCAAAGCTTGGCATTGGGAATCATAAACTTACCGGTGGCCAGGCCGTCCTTCGTGGGCACGGGATAGAGATTGGCCACGTTCTTGCCGTCGGGGTCGATGAGCGTCATGCCCATGATGGGTTTCCCAACGGCGTCGGCGACGGGCAGTTCTATGGTGAACTGGGTGATGTCAGCACCGTTCTTCGTCTTCCCTTTGTGCAATGTCGTCGTGGTGGTGACGCCCCAGTCATCAATGCGCGACTGCTGCGGGGTGAGGATGAGCGTCACGGGGCGGTAGATGCCGGCACCGGGATACCAGCGGCTGCTCTCCTCCACGTTCTGCAGGTCCACCTCTAAGAGGTTCTCGCCGGGCTTCACAAACGAGGTAATGTCAACCCGAAAAGTGTTGTAGCCGTAGGCCCAGTAGCCAGCCTTCTGACCGTTGACGCTGACTGTCGGCTCGGCCATCGCACCGTCGAAAAGCAGTTCGGCATGACCACTGAAATCCGATGGAATGGTGATTTTTCGCTTGTAATGGCCCTCGCCTATCCAAGGCAGGGCACCTGAACGGCCGCTCTTCTCTGTGGCCTCCGTCTCACCGTTCTGCTCAATGGCGACTTTCTGCAGGTCCCACTTCTTGTCGAACGGACCGCTGATAGCCCAGTCGTGGGGCACACTCACGGTCTTCCATGACTGCCGGTCGTGGGAAAACTGCCAGCCGTCGCTCAATAATAATTCCTTGCGTTGGCCGCTTGCAGCACTCGACGCAAGCAACAGAGCCAACGATAGCCAAATATTCTTCATTAGTAGATAGTTAGTGATGATGTTGCAAAGGTAGCCAAAAATATTGATATAACAAGCTAAATAACAATAATTTTGACAAAAAAATTGTTCCTCAACACACAACTGCTCATCGGCCTGCTCACAAACAAGCATCCGTTGACTCGCAAAGAAGCATCCGTTGCGTTGTCAACAGCCCCCTGTCAGACCCTCAAACAGGGGCTGTCAGACAGGCTGACAGGGGCTGTTAGACAGGCTGACAGGGGCTGTTTGCCGAGCAACGGTTATGGCATGGCCAACGAAGAGAACATGAAGCACCAATTGACGAGCATTCCAACGGCTGTCGTTGAGGCCGCATCGCCGACAGGAACAATAGCTGGTGCCGAGTCGCAGAGGTTACCACGCGGCCCGAACAGCGGTCCCGTGGTGCTGGGCGAGCCATTGACGGCATAGCGCACGGAGCAGCCTTCGGTCCAAGCACTGCAACGCACGATGACACTGTCGCCGCTGATGGCGGCGTCAAGGGCAATATCGCGACCGTCGGGCGTGACGACGCTGAAGCCGTAGCAAGGAGCCTTGGCCACGCTGTCGGTGTCGAAGCGCAACGGCGGACAGGGCACATGCAGGCGCACGACGACACTGCTGTCGCAGGCGCTGACGCTCAGGGGCACCAGGCCTTGCTGCCGCTCCCCTCCTCTTATGATGCCGAGCACGGCACGGGCGGCACGGTGGCCCACCTGCTGCTGACCCTTGGCAGTGAGGTGGATGCCCTCATGGGCGAAAGTATAAGGATAAACGGGTGAGCTGGCCCAGAACAGGCTGTCGTCGCGTATCAGCTCCATCTGTGCCTGCGCCACGCTGACCTCGGGACAGCCAAAGTCTGATGGCCGGAAGTGCGGAGCCATGGTAAGCTGGTTGGTCTGATAGCTCACGATGCGCACAGGAGTGGTCTGCCCAGTGAGGCGGGCAACGTCGGCATTCAGCCGCTCGGCGAACTGGCGCATGGCATGGGCATAATCAATGTGGGTGCGACGCTCCATGTCGGTCTCGCCGTGCATCCAGCAGAGCGCAGGCACGACAAAGTCCCAGCCACGGCCGAGCGCCTCATCGCGGGCCTGGGCAATGTCGCTGAGCAGCCGTTCGTAGGGTTCCGTGCCCGGTGCAATGCCCATATAGGGCGTGGCACCCTGACCACCAGGGAAGATGCAGACCACGGTGTCTGCTCCTACCTGCCGGACCAGGTCGAGCGCCATAGTGTAGGAAGATAGCTCGAACGAACGGCTGTCGCGCCCCAGGAGTCGCTTGGCCAGCTCTTTCGTGCCGTTCAGGTCAAAATAGCCGAAATCGTGGTCGAGTCGCTGGGTGAAAATGCGCCCGTCGGACTGCTCGACCAGTGCATCGAAGTCGGTGATCCGCGTGGCCTCCTCACCCAACGCAAGGCTCTGCCCGTAGACGGGCAGACAGAGCACGGTGCGGTGGGCAGGCTGCTCGGCAGCACACCCCACAAGCAGCATCAGCATGGCCCACAGGACCACCATCACGACGTGTATGGAAAAAGGATTCTTCATTCAGCATGCAAAAGTACGAAAAAACAGGCAACATGCAAATTTTTTCAAGAAAATTCGGTAGCGGGGGTTGCACCCGCTACCGAATGTTGGCTCGTTTCTTCTCTCATTTCACCACGACCTTACGGCCATTGTTCTTGCCTTGCAAGTAACCAGCGGTAGAGCGGATGTAGACACCCTTCGTGGGCTGTGCCACGCGGCGACCGCTCAGGTCGTAGTAGTCACCGTCATTGTCCTCGTTGGCTTTGTACATCTCGCTAACTCCTGTCGGCTTAATGACCTCGAACGTGGTTACGATCTCTGCCACCTCGTAGTAATTGCTGATGTTCGTCTCGCTGAGCTTGATAGCCTTCAGCGTGATGGGGTACTCACCGGTAGCCAGACCCTCGATGTTCACCTTGATGGTGGCTATCTCGCCCGACGTGCCGGTGAAGGTCTCATCATACTGCGAGCCGCAGAGGAAGCGGATGGCTCCGTTGGCCTGCTCGGCCACGGTCAGCGTGTGCTCGTCGTCCTCGGCCAGGCGGTCACTGTTGAGCGACACGATGAACTTGCCTTTCGACGACTTCACGGCCGTCATGCCCTCGGGGAGGTACAAGTCGAACTGGAAGCCGCGGATTGCAGCCGTGTTGTTCATGCAGATGGAGAGCGTCGTCTCGGCGTCAGAACCGCTGATCACAGAGGCCGGTGCCACATAGATGACGTTGCCATAGGCCGTATAGTCAGTACCAGACTCGGGGTCTATAGAAGCGCTGACGGTAAACGTGGTCACGACCTCGGGCACCTCATAAAACTTGCTGATGTCCGTCTCGCTGAGCTTGACGCCCTTCAGCGTGATGGGGTACTCGCCGGCTTCCATGCCTGCAATGTTCACCTTGATGGTGGCTATCTCGCCTGATGTGCCGGTGAAGGTCTCGTCATACTGCGAGCCGCAGAGGAAGCGGATGGCTCCGTCGCCCTGCTCGGCCACGGTCAGCGTGTGCTCGTCGTCCTCGGCCAGTCGGCCCTTGTTGAGCGACACGAGGTATTTGCCCTTCGACGACTTCACGGCCGTCATACCCTCGGGGAGGTATAAGTCGAACTGGAAGCCGCGGATCTGTGCCGTGTTGTTCATGCAGATGGAGAGCGTCATCTCGTTGCCGTCCACGCTGGGATCGACGGTGGCCGGTGCCACATAGATGACGTTTCTATAGGCCGTCAAATCAGTACTTTCGACAAGCTCAGCACCAGTAGCCTGGACGGTGCCTGCCTGTGTCAGGCAGAACACCGCAAATAGGAACAAAATCTTTTTCATCATAAAATAGATCATTATTGAAGTGCGGGAGCAAATTTTTCCCTTTTCACTCTTCACATTTCACTTTTCCCTTTTCCCTTTTCACTTACCATTGACGTTACCGTAGAGGATGAGGTTGGCCACTCCGATATAGTCGCTCACGTCGACCACGCCGTCGCCGTTCACATCGGCAGCCCTCTCGTTGAAGCCTGCGGGAACGTTGCCCAGGATGTAGTTGGCAATACCGATGTAGTCGCTCACGTCGACAACACCGTCGCCCGTCGCATCGCCAGTCACAAATTCTTCCGTAGATTCGCCGACGGTAAAGATGCGATTGCCGGTGGCGTCATAGTACTTCAGAGTGACTTCCTCGCCTTCTTCACGCAGGTACACCGTGAGAGTTGAGAGCGGAGAATCGAGAGTTGAGAACTGGGCTACACCGCGGCACTCGTCGCCCACGAAGATGGCCACCATGTCGCCCTCAGCAGGTGTGATGCCTGCTTCGGCCAGTGCGGATGCCAAGTCGACGGTTGTCGTCACAGGGTACTTCTCACAGCCTTGGGTGAAGGGAGGGATGAAGTCGTCGTAGATACCTAAGTCGGAATCCTCGTCGAGCGTCATGCTTTCAGAGAGTGAGAATACCTGCTTCAGCTTTGCGTTGTAGTACTTCATCGTGACGACCACCTGATCGCCTGCGTTCTCGTTGCTATAGCCTTTCAGCAGGAAGCGTGTGGCATCCATTGTGCCGTCGCCCATCACCAAGGGGCTTGCCAAGCCGCGCAGCTCGTCGCCGACGAAGATGGCCAGCAGGTCGTCCTGCGAGACATAAGGCTGCAGGGCCTCCTCGATGGTGACAATCATCACTGCGAAGTTGGCGTATGCCGATGCGTCGGGCTCCTGCCAGTCGGGGCGTGCCTCGTTGCCGCTCCAGTCTACTTTCCACTGTGGCGCTTCGTCCGCAGGGGTCACGGTGTATGCAGCCGCCTGCATGGCAGCAAGCACCATTATCAATACAAATAATATTCTGTGTTTCATTTTTCCTAAATATTTCTAAATCCATTCCTTATCTTAAACTATCAAGAATGAGAGAATTAAAGAATTTTCAGCTATCCTTGGAATTTGATACATTCAATTCTCAAATTCTCAAATTCTTGATAATCAAAAGACAAATCACTTGATCACGACCTTATGACGGTTAAAGATATACACTCCCTTCTTCGTCGGACGCTTAGGCAGCTGTATGCCGCTGGTCGAGTACCACTTGCCCGGCTCGTAGTCGCCGTACCACTTGTCGATGCCGGTGGCATCACTGAAGCTGATGGCGAACGGCTCGTCGGGCGTACCCAGCACGTCGTTGGCATGGAAGGTCACCACGTTGCCAGTCGAGGCAACGATGTCACCGTCGCGCTCGATAGCGAACCAGATGTGAGCAGCCTTCTCGCCACCGATGGTGAGATAGAGCGGCTCAGTGTTGTCAGCGGTTTTGCCGCTGACCTCGTTGGTCTCATTGGCCACTGTCGTCTTACCGCACAGCTCGCCGTCGGCGTAAGCCAACAGGCGGTCGCCCTCCTCAAGCTCGAAGCCTTCCACGGTGGCCGATACGATCATCGTGCTGCGCCACAGCGAGGCAGGATTGACCGACTCAGTAGCGGCGCTACGCCTTGCCCGTGCATTCCAACTCTCGCTGTAGTTGCTCTCCAGCGCATAGAACGGATAGGTGAACGAGGCTTCTGCATCTCCCTTACGGAGCATCATGTAGCCCTCGCCGGGCTTCATGTACTGCAGGTTGCCGCGCCAGCGTCCGGTGTTGCCCGACTTGGTGAAGTAGGCAAACTCGGTGTGGCTCTTGATCACGTCGCCCGTCTCGGCCTGGTCGTAGTAGTCGCTCAGGGCGGTCTCGACGGTCAGGTTGGTTATCGGCGTGTAGCCAATAGCGTTCCAGCCCTTATTCACCGTGATGGTGCGATCGTCCTCAGTCTTGATGACGGTGCCGCTAATGTAGAAGGTGTTAGGCTCTGCTACCTTGATGGCATACGACTTCTTCGGCGAGATGGCCACGTTCTGCATGCTGTCCGTAGACAGCCATTGCTTATCCTTGTCCTTATAGACCATCGTCAGGTCGCTGCCCATGTCGGTCAGGATGTCGCCTTCGTTCCACTTCATGCTGTTCAGCAGCCTGTTCATGTCGCTGAGCTGGTCGCTCTTCAGATTGAACGATACCCAGTTCCAGCCCTCCTGCAACTTGAAGTTCTGCACGAAGGCCTCGCTGCCGTCGAAGCGTACGGGCTTGTCGGCACCCAGCATGGCATCCTTCGTGAACGTGATGGCCGATTCTGGTGTCAGCACAATCTCGCGTCCGGTGCTGTATTGCCACAGGCGGAAGTTCAGCTCGCGACCGCTCGTCTGGTTGTCATAGACCGTCAGGAACAGTCCCGTCTCGCCCGACTGCACATCATGGCTGATGTTGGCGAAGCCGTGGCATTGGTTCTCGTTGTCGAAGACACCCACGATGTCGCGAGAGTCGGTGTCAAGCTCGTCGTAGAGATACACCTGTCCGCTGATGTTCATCGAGTTCTTCAGCAGGTCGCCGCTGATGTTCTCGGCCCATTCAGGCTGGTCGCCCTCTACCGTCAGGTTCAGGTAGAACGGCTCGGTGATGCCCTCCTCGTCGGTCAGGTACAGAATCTCGTTGTATGTGCCGATGTTCAGGTCCTTGCTCACCGTGGCATAGACATAGTCCAGTGCCTGCGGAGCCAGCACGTCGTTGTACTTGTTCAGCGTGAGCCACTTCGGACAGTTCTCGATGACGTAGGTGTGGTTCGTCGCACTGTTGTTGTAGAACGGCAGTTCAGTGCCCTCGCCGCTACCATACTTGATGGTGGCGTCCAAACGGTTCACTAACCACTCCAGACTGCTGGCCGTAACCAGATAGCATGCCGTCTGCGGCGATGCCAGCGTGTTGCCGTACTTGTCCTCCACATCACGCAGCGTCACGTAGATGTTGCGGTGGTTCAGCTTGGCAGCCGACTCGTCGAGCTCTACCATCACCTGGTTACCTCGGCCAATGAAGTCGTACTTCAGGTTCGTCAGTTCCTCGTATGGCAGCACAGGAGCAGCCATTGAAGCATCGATGTGAGCCAGGACATCCTCCTGAGTAACGCTCGAGTCAAACTCATACCTGCGGACAGGAGTCGTTGAAGGCTTCTGCGTCTCCGGGTCAAGCTCGTAGACGATGTTACCATTGGCGTCGCGCTCAATCACCTTACTATATACGTAAGGCACCATCTCAATCGTATTGTCCTTCTGACGCTCCTGACGGTCGAAGCCCAGATAGGTCTTCAGACCAGCCTCGTCACCATTCGGACTCTTCGTTGCGTAGGTGTTGATGAGTGTCTTCGGAAGTGCCTGTGCAAAGAAGCAGAGTTCATCGATGTTACCCTTCAATGGTGTTTCACCATCGTACGTATTCTTATCGACCACGTAGCGTGAAGCACCGATGAGCGGATAGCCGCCACTGATACCGCCTAAGGTGTCGGTCTCGAAGGTAGCGCGCTGCTCCTGGTCTACGTAGATGTTGGCCACTTTGCGGGCGCGGTTCACCGTCATGGCGTAGTGGTGCCACTGACCGTCGCTCCAGTCGCCCGGTACCTCGATGGCCATGCCGTTCGAGCGGTACATCAGTTTCTCAGCCTCGAAGCCGATGTGGAACTGGTGCTCGGCACCGTCGTCCTCCTTCAGTCCGCGACCGTTAGAGAGCAGCGTACCACGACCCTCAGCGTCGGTCTTGAACCAGAACATCAGCGTGTAGTCCTGCTCGGTCGTGCGGTCCAGTGCCGACTGAGCCAGCAGCATGCCCTTGTCTTCCTTGTCTAAGTGCAGTGACATACCACGTGGCATAGCCCACGAAGCACCTATGAGTTGAGCGTTGGCACCCTGCGTCTTGTCCATGGCATAGTCGCCAGAACCTTCGTTCATCGGGTAGTAGTCTACCAAATCCTTCTCATAGCCCGTCAGACGGCGCTTGCCGTAGGTCGTGCTGAGCAGTCCACCGTCCATGACGCGGTACCACAGACGGGCCTCCATCATGCGGCCTTCGTAGTACTGGCTCTGGTTGCGGTCGAGATCGTTGGTGCGTCCGAAGATGAGCTTGCCCGTACCATTATACTTGTTGTCCATCTTGAACTTGCCAATCTTGTCACCGTCGTTGTAGAAGGTCAGCGAGTCTTCTTGCTGGTTGATGACGAGAGCCACCTGCGTGAAGACGTCCTTCTTGATGGCTTGTGTCGAAGTAAAGGTCTGGTCGTTGACCACGCCCTTCAGCTTGAGGTCCTCAGTCAGCCACAGCTGCAGTTTCTCACCGTTGGTACCGTGTGAGAACAGCGGCATCTCGCGTCCTGTCAGCGTGTCGGGCTTCACCATCAGGTCGATGGTCAGGTCCTTGCCGCTGAAGTTACGCTTGGCCTCGCTCTCTACGCTGGCCTGTCCGGTGAACTGGATGCTCACAGTCTCAGAGATCTCGTTGTTGTTCACCTCGCCCTTCACCTCGAAGTTAGTGCCGGCACGCAGGTAGTTATATTCAATGTCTTCCGAGAAGTTGAACACGATGTCGTCGCTGATGTTCAGCAATCCGCTCTTCGGTTCGGGTGTGCCGAACAACTGCGGACGGCGCGTATCCTTCACACCGCTGATAATCTTCGATGCGGTGGTGAGGTACGAATTACCGTTCCTGCAGAACAGCACGGCCCTCAGGTCGTAAGGCTTCTCGATGACCCAGCTTTCACCGAAGAACTGCGTCACGATGTTACCGTTCTCAGGAATCATCTCGCGTACGCCGTTGGCATTGGCCATCAGCAGCGAGTCGGCATAGTAGGAACAGAGGTTCGTCCAACCCTCATCGCCACGCTGCGATTCCTTGTACTGGAACTCGATGTGGTCGAAGTTGTACTGGTGCTTGTCAAAGCCGTTGATGACAACGGGGATGTACCAGCCGCGCTTGCCGTCCATCTGGGCATTGGTGTTGATGACCCACTTGTCGCCCGGCATGGCGATGTCTACGCCACCGGCCTCACGCAGATAGTGTACGTCGAACGAAGCATATTCGCGCGTATGCTCAGGATCGGTAGGCGACTCGATGCCTATGCGCAGACCCTCGTAGTCGAAGCCGTCGCCGGCACGCACCTCAATGGTCTTCTCGGTCACTACGCCCGGCACGAGCGTGATGTTCACACCGTTGGCAGTCAGTGCCTTTCCGTCAACGTAGATCTTCGCACCGTTGGGGTTCGACATGTCGTCCACGAACAGCGTGAAGTAGTCGTAGGTATAGACAGCCTCCGGCTTCTCGCTCTCGTTGGCCAGATAGACCTTGAAGCGGGCAGCGTCGTTCACCGATACACCGCTCACGCTCTGCTTGTCGAGGCGAATCTTCGGGTTGTTGATCTTCAGCGTACGCTGGTCGAGTACGAATCCAGACTCATAGATCATCGTGGTGCGCTCGTCCTCCCATGGGTTACAGGTAGCACCGCCACGGGTGCGGAAGACGAAGCCCTGCGGTCCGGCCACCAGCTGGATGACTTCCTGCTCAAACTGTTTCAGGATTTGCTGCTGCTCCTTCTTGAACTTGTCGCTCATGAAGATGGTTTCCAGGTCGGTGTTGTCGTTGATGCGCGAGCTGGGGTCGTCGGGGATGATTTCAAACTCTTCCTCTTCTTCTTCCTCTTCATCATCGCCTAAGTCAGGCAGTGACACGCGATAGACATCGACGTTCAGATGGCTCAACACGTCGGGAGCAATGGTGAAGCTCTCCTTGCGTACGTACTGCTTGCCCGAGCCGTAGGTGCCGAGACACTCTGAGGTCAGCACAGGCGTCAGCTTCCACTTGAACTTGACACCGCCAAAGCCTATCTCAGCCTCTGAACCAGTCGGTTCTTTCTCCTTATCAGGATCCATCGAGGCACCGGGCTCTTCCTCCTCAACGGTCTGCAGAGCCTTCAAGATGGCTTCCACAATCTGCTCGCCCAGCATCTCGCTGGCATCCTTGTCCTCGTCGGCCTCGAAGAACTGCGGGTCATCCGAGAACGGGAATTGCAGCATCATGGAGTTGGTGTAGTTGGTCTCGAACGACTCGCTGTAGCTCACGTTGTCGACACCGGATACGTCGTAGTTGGCTACGAGGTCGTCGGCGGTCAGCTTCTGATATTCGTTCTGGGCTATCATCCCTGCCCAGGCGCCAATCAGCGCTGCCTTCTCCGAAACCTCGTCGGTGAACAGCTGGTCAGTGGTCTTCGGCAGGATGATGATATAGTTGGTCGTGTCGTTAGGCACAGTCTCCGTTGTGTTGTAGAGGGCATTGCCCACACCGAACAACGGGTCGTCGGTAGAACGCAGCGACAGATAGACGGGGCGCTTGGTCTTGTTGGCCAGTGCCTGTGCCTCCTCCTGCGTACCGATGTACATCATTTCGAGGATTTCCTTGGCCAGTCCTGGGATGACCGTATTCAGGATATAGTCCTGCGAATAGATGAACTGCGACTCCAGCTTCGGACCGTATGCCATCGACTCGTCGCGCACCAGATGGAACTTGTTGCCCTGAGCGTCGTAGCCCTCGGCAATGTGTATCATCGAGCCGTAGGTGCTGAACATACCCATCAGACCGGTAGGACCTTCGCCTGTGGTCAGGCCTACGCGGCCTGCCATGTGCTGGTACATCGAGTCGGGCAGTGCACGGATGGTCGACATCGGCATCACCTGCATATTCTGCACCATACCGATGTAGAGGTCGGCATCGGCACCCACCATCGTCGGTTCGCTGCTGGTGGTGATGTCGTGATTGATAGTCATCGTATAGGAGTAGGCCTTCTCACCCTTCAGGTTGAATACAAACTCTGAAGCAGTGGCATCGTCGTTCTCAGCGGTGAAGATGTCACCAGTGGTAGTACCAGCGCCAGCAGGTGCTGTCACCGTACCGATATAAGTGTTGGTCTTGTCGCCCATGGCAGCGGTATACTTGATACCGGCCGAAGTGTTCAGATCCATCTGGTAAGAGAAGTTCAGTATCGAACCCTCAGACAATGTTGCCGAACTCTTGGATCCCGGCGGGTCGCGCAGGATGTCGAAGAGCAGGGGCTGTCCGCTGGTCATCACATCGACACCAGTGCCGATGGGGAACATGTTCAGCACAAAGCCGTTCAGCGGTGCTGCCTGGTAGAGGGTACCGTCCTGTTCAGCGGTGAAGGTCACCGTCTTTAGGGCGTTCTCGCCAGAGAGCAGCTGTGTGGTCTGGTCTACACCCAGCTCGAAGACGGCCTGTCCCTCTTCATCCAACGGCAGGATCTCGCGGTTCATACCGGCCTGCATGCCGTTCTGGATGGTCACGTAACCGCCAGTGACGGGCACGATGTCCAGTCGCTCCGTCGTCTGGTCGTTGTTGTAGCGATAGCTCTCGGCCAGCTGTACCTCGATGTAGTACTTACGCTCTAAGCTGAACACGGGATAGCCGAAGGTATAGGCGGCACGTCCGTCGGCACCCTTGTAGGCCAGCGGCACGGTAGCCCTGTTGCCTGCCAGGTCGGTGGCGGTGTAGGTCTTGTCGCCGAAGTAGCTGAAGCTGTCGAAGCCCTGCTGCCTGTAGGTCAGCTCTACGGGGCTGCGGTAGATGCGGTTGTAGATGGCGTTGTACTCCTGCTTCGGATCGGTCACGTCGTTGCCATCCACATCGGTGAACGTGCCTGTGAAGGTGCTGTCCGTCGGTTCGAGGCAGTCTGTCAGGTCGATGACCTCGCTCACCTGGTCTTCCTGGAACAGCGTGGGATAACCCTTACAGTAGACCTGCTCCACCTTCCAGCGTACGGGAGGCAGCTTCACCACATACTCGCCGGTAGCCGAGTCGGGCATCACCTCCATGCGCTTGCGCGTGGTCTTCACCACGGTCTGGTGGCCGTTACCGCCAGGATGCTGATATACTTCCTCGCGCTGTGTCTTGTTGGGGTTGGTATTTTCATAGACCAGCCATGAGCCGTTGTCACCCTCTAAGGTGAGCACCATCTTCAGCGAGTCGCCCAGGTTGTTGGTCGAGAGGTTATGGTCTAATGGCAACTGGCCCTGGACCATACCGCCCACCACGCGGCCCGTCAGCTTCACCTTCGTAGCGTCGTAGAAACGCACGTCGGCCACGTCGCCTGAGAAGTTATGACCGTTCGGACCCTTGAAGAAACCGTCGTTGGTAAATTCATGGCCGTCCATCATCACCTGGATGGTGTCCCTACCACTTCTTACGCGGAACGAGAAGCTGCCGTCGTATTCCGTCTCCACATACTTACCGGCACTGTTGTAGACCTCCATGCCGTTCACCTTGAAGCGGGCACCCTTCACGGGGATGCTGGTGCCTTCGTACCATACAAGGCCAGAGAAGCGCTTACCGTTGATGATGATGAAGTCGGGCAGCGTTTTGTCATTGCTCTTCGAGTCGAAGGTCACGGTAGAGGCATCTTTGCCCTCCTCCGTCCGGATGTCTATGGCCTGTACACGATAGGTCGTGCTTACTCCACCCTCCTTGTAAGGCAGCTCGTCGGCCACGAAGTGTCCGCTGGCATCGGTGGTCACTGTTGCCACTTCCTTATTGGTGCTTTGGTCTGTGACGGTCACCTTCACCTTGGCAGCACCGGTACCGTCGTTGAAGCGTACGAAGCCATCCACGCGACCGGTATTCTTACAGTGGCCACCGGTGACGTCGGTCTCACTGTAGGTAATGCCTTCACAGTCGTTCGTTGCGCGAACCTTATATTCATACGTCTTCACGGGCGACACGGTCTTGTCCTCGTAGCTCAGGTTGTCGATGTTCGTAGCAATCTCTTCCCACGCATCATCGCCCTGTCCTACCTCGCGGCGCAGCACGGTGAAGTAGTCGATGGGGTTGCCGTCGGTATCCCAGCTCAGCACGACGCTGCTCTGGCGCGTCTCTGTCATCAGCGTCTTCTCAATCTTACCGTTGCTGGTATGATAGAACTTATGTTCGGGCACGTTAGCCGTGGTCGTAACGTTCTGAGGATCCACGTACATGTTGACAACGGGTACGAGTACACCGTCAACCATTATCCAGCCGCTATTGAAGTTCTTGGCTAAATCTTCCTCTGCGAGGCTTGGCTCGGATACACTCTCCATGACCGGCACAGCCAGGCCGTTAGCATTAAGCATCCATGAGCCAGCAGCGCTTTCATTCATCATTTCCGCCACCTTACTCTGATCGGTGATGTTGCGATAGTCCGATGCCACTTCGTTCCAGGCATGTGCGGAGAGGCAGTAGGATCCGCTCGCAGTCATTCCATCATAGCCGTTGCTATATCCCAAAGTTTCAAAGTTTGAATCGTAAGTACCGTTCTCGTATAGACAATACAGCTTGAGACGATCACTTATACGATCGGGCGCTCTGCGGCCCACGAAAGCGCCACCAGTAGATCTATCATCTGTAGCTCTAAGAGTACCATCAAACCGGCAGTGACTCATCTCCAGAGTTCCGGTATACATAGCAGAGCCCGTACCGATAAATCCGCCGGCGTACTCATCTGTCGTAATTACTTCGGCAGATACCCATACCTTTTCAATTCTGACATCAGCACCGCCCATGTCACCAATAAGTCCTGCGGCATAATCTTGACCAATGACTCTTCCGGTAACATGCAGATTTTTGATGGTGACATCATTCCTCACATTTTGGAATGGTGCAGAGTCATCGTCGTTATCGTTAATATTGACGTTCAGCGTATGACCATTACCATCAAATGTTCCACAGTATTCCTGGGAATATTTGGTGCCCACCATTTTGCTTGTGGTGATGTCAGTGTACATGATGGCATTTGCATTGTTACCATTATAATTATCAATATAATCCACAAACGCATCCCAGTCTGCTTGGTTACGTATAGCGAAGCGGCCTTGGACGTCGAAGCGCGAATACTCCTTAGTAGCATAGCTGTTGGCGATTTTCAGCGTGATATTTGCAGAGTTACGCGTCCACGTTTCGCAGTTATCGACTTTGGTGCTAATTGTGGTGGGTGCAAAAAGACAGTTATCGATGGTGACAGAGCCGCTTGACCAACCCACGAAACCACCGTTGCAGCTACTATTGGCACCCTCAAAACTTCCGTCGAACCTACAGTTGCGGAACATGACGTTGGCGTTGCTGTTTACAAAACCCACTAAACCACCCATACAGGCATCGCCATTCACACTGCTCTTGAGCGTGACCGACGAGCGGCAGTTATCAATGTTGACAGAGCTACCTTCAATGACTTGTCCAATAAGACCGGCTTCAATCTTGTTGCTGGTGCTGACGGTTCCTGCCGTGCGAAGGTCCTTAATGGTAGCATTTCCTACATAACGGAAAAGTGCCATGTTGTCAATTGTGACACCCGACTTGTTGAAGGTCACCGTATGACCGTTACCGTCGAAGACACCACGATAGTAAGCTCCGGGGGTAACTCCCACATGCTCACTAACCTCAATGTCGGCAAAGAGGCGGGCGTTGATATCCTTGGTATTTTTGGCTTCATTTATCATCACGGCGAATTTGTGCCAATCGCTTGCGTTGCGGATGGGGAAGTAGAAAGGCGTCGATGTCACATCTTCATAATGGTTGATGGGCGACTTGGCTTTCTCCACATACATCTCTACATCATAATGTACGCATGGGCGATAGAAGCTCACCACCTTGTAGCGCTGATCGCGCTCGTCCTTGTTCAGCTCGATCTTCCGGTCCTCAACGACCTTGCCGTCGCGGTTCTTCGAGATGATACGCAGGATCATCTTGGCACGGTCGTCCCACACGCCGTTATACTCGTTGGCATAGTCCCACGACACGCGGACGGTGTAGGCCCGCTCGTCTTCCCACTTAGCCGTGTAGTTGGCAATGCGCAACAGGTGCAGGTCATCAACTACCGTCGTAGCACTGGTGGCACAGTTGTTTTCCTGGTCCCAGCCCCAGATCTGACTCATGGTACGGCGCACACGGTAGGTCAGCTTATCCAGCGTACCACCATTTACCAGCATGCCGTTCTTGATAGACTCGATAATGGTGCTATCAACAAAGGTATATGAGGCTTGCTTCGAAGCCTGCGTAAACACCTCTTGGCCGATGGTCTTGAAGTCCTTCTCCTCACCGGTCAGCGAACGCTGAATCTCGAAGAAGTCGGTCAATGCAAAGTCCTGATCGTCGAGGTATGTCACGTTCCACTTCACCTCCACCTTCGGCTTGATGCCAGCGATGGCGGTGGCCGTCAGTCCGTTGGGAGCATGGATCATGGTCAGGTTCTGCTGCGCCGACTGGACGTTCTCTATATCATAATAGGAATCGCCCTCGCCTTTCTGCCTATAACTGGCGATGATGCGGAAATTGTTATGAGGCACAGTGGCATCGAGACGGATGACACCAGTGTTCTCGTTGGTGGGCATATCCACCTTGACGACCTTGTTGTTGGCATCGGTGTATTCGTAGCGAATCTTGGTGATATCGGTAGATGCTAAGAACCAGGGCACTTCTATCTGGCCCTTGAACTTGGTAGAGAGCATGGCATCAGAGGTGATGGGCTGCAGCGTCTGACCGGCCGAGGGCATGGTGATGGCCTCGGGGGCAGGGAGCGTCAGCGTTGCTTCCTCACGGCCGTTACCATTACGTAACACATCCCACTTGAAAGTCAGCTTCTTGCCTAACACGTTGTAGGGTACGTACCAGAGAGCCGTGACATCGTAGGTCTCGGCTTCGTCGTTGTTGCGTACCACAGCTCCGTTTACAGAACCGCCTTTGGTCACCTTCACAGTGTTACTGGTGTTGCCCAGCGTCACCATGATGTAACCGTCGGCTTCGGTCGAGAAGTTGGTCCAGCATTTCGTGGCATCGCCGTCGATGTCCTCGGAAGCTTTCCACTCGAAGAGCGTGATCTCGCTTCCACCGGCAATAGACACTTTCAGCTTACCGTCTTTAATCCAGCAGTCGGCACCTTCCTGCACATAGACAGGTACATGGATCTTGACTGTGTTCGAACCGTCGAGCGACACGCCGTAGTTGTACGACATGTCGACATACGTGTTGAAGTCTCCATCGGCTAATGCCTGTTGCGGCAATAGCCATGCGAAGAGCGCCGCCAGCAGCATGAACTGCCACGGCCTGCACTGAGCTCGTCCTGAGCTCGTCGAAGGGACCCGTCGAAGGGGCCGCCCTCGCAAGATGTTTGTTAGTTTGTTAGACATAGTGTTA
>Ga0256404_1004672_pt1 | contig 25445 bp, 23 predicted proteins | sample RumenRJG_01DNA_FD_185990 | JGI IMG/M metagenome (GOLD analysis project Ga0256404, IMG submission 185990) | Bovine rumen microbial communities from Lethbridge, Alberta, Canada - RJG_01 | ecosystem: Host-associated > Mammals > Digestive system > Stomach > Rumen | place: Canada: Alberta | collected...
CACATATCCGTCTCTCCTTTGAGATTGTCCTTCATGTATAATACATTGTCTCTATACAATACATTTTTATTGTAATGTAACTCCTATTATAGAAATACTGTAAATTGATGTCAATATGTATATTCACGCATAAAATTCTGAAAAATATGGCCCATCCCTTGATTTTTCGCCATTTATCGCATAGTGTTTTTGTATTTTAAGTCATTGATTGTATATTTATACTTATACTTGGTTTACACTTTTCTCATTTGTTATACTTATTACGCCAATAAAAAAGCCCTATGCCGTAATCAGCATAGGGCTTTTGATTATTATTCACTTTTGTTATGTTATGTATTTTTTTACTGTATACATGCATACAAATCTATAGCAAAACTGCCAAAACATATGCTAAAGTATACATTATTCATTATGGTTTGACTATCCTTACAAAACAAATGTCAGCAGGCACTTCATCAATGCAAGTATGAAGATGGATTTACTGGTGTACCATTGATGCGTACCTCATAATGGACATGCGGGCCTGTCGAAAAGCCCGTGCTGCCCATATAGGCGATGACTTGGCCGCGACGCACATGCTGGCCAGCCACTACCGCTACCTGCATAGCATGGCCATAGCGCGTCATAATGCCATTGCCATGATCAATATCCACCATATTGCCATAGCCACCGCTGTTCCAGCCAGCCGTTGTGACTACACCATCGGCCGTAGCTACGATTGGCGTTCCCATATCATTGGCAATATCTATGCCCGGATGAAAGTCCGAGCCATTCCAGCGCAAACCATATGGCGAACTGACATCACCACGAGCCGGCCAGATAGCCGGAACCGTGCCGCCAGGCACACCGAGCTCATTAAGCGAGGATGATTCCAGCATATCCTGACGTGCCTGAAGCTGCTGCTTAAGTTCCAGCAAAGATTGCCGCCGTACAGCCAATCCCTGCTCTACCATGTCGAGCACTTGGCTGACATTATTGAGATCCGGCTGGACTATAGGGCCTCCCTGCCCATCATGCGTACCATCACCGCCACTGCCACTGGCATCAGGATTCGGCTGTGACTGAGCATCGCTTTCTTTCGCTGGCGCTGCTCCCGACATCCGGCGGAGATCATTTTCAATCTGCCTAAGCTGATCCATCTCCTCCTGCAGGGAATTAGCCTTTTTGGAAAGATTCAACAGCTGTTCCTGTTGAATCTTATTCACCTCCCGCAGCTCCCGCAGCTCACTGGCACCATTGCGTACAGCAAAAGTACTGTAAACAGCATAGCTGAACGCACCGACAAACAACAGTGCACCTGCCGCCAGCGTTGCCGCCCCAATTTTCAGTGCCTTTGCCGACAGATGGATATTTTTCACATCCCCACCCTGCGGCGGAATAAACTTGATGGTATATTCCGGGTCTCTCTTTATCTCTGGTCTTTTTTCATCCGCCAAAGTAAAGCCTCCAAACTTTCTCAATAAAAATAAATCCACGGAGCCCACTGTCCCTGGATTGAATCATAACCTCATCATCTGAAAAACGGCTTCAAAACCAACAAAAACCTTATGCCATTATAGCATAAGGTTTTCGTTTTTTAAAGACTTTTCTAGGCATGTATCACTGGGCTTTAGCCATAGCTTCGCGCAGAGCCCGCTCTTCTTCTTCAGTCATCGTGTAAGTAGAATGGCCATCTTCGATTGGCTTGACATAGCTGCGCGAATCCTCGCGACCAAAAATACTCGAAAGGACCACGCCATTATTATGCGAATCCAGCAGTGCTACTGCATAGCTGAGATCACTGCCCATGTCCTCAAAGGCTCGGAAACGCACCACGCCCACCCGTGTTATCGCTGTCTGCAGCAAATCATCCATGCGCTGATTCTCCGCGTCGATGCGCTGATTCTCCTCTACGACATGCTTGACCTCATCGATATGCCCCATGAGCAATCGCTCCAAATTGGCACCATCGACACCAGCCATCATCTTACGATAACGTTTCTTCATATAATTCAACTTCAAAGCCTGATTAATCATGATGACCAGCATAACCAGCATGATAACCGCCATTCCCGTAACAATGAACGGCATATTATCCGTCATAAACTTCATAAACTGCTGAATATCCATTGTTTCCTATGTGCTTCCTTTCTCTTCTCTCTTCCCGGCAACAATTGTTGCACGTGAAACATCTTTATCATACCGTAAATTTCTGTGACAGCGACACTTTGCGCAACGCATCGATACGTTGCTGCTTCACATCCTGCTGCCGTTCAAGTATCGTTCCCATAATACGTTCAAGATCATCCGAAGAATAAAACTCTATCTCTATCTTGCTCTTCTTCTTTCCTGGATGAATTTTGACTTGTGTTCCCAATAAATGTTTTAGCTTTTCGACAGCATCTGTCAGGAATACATCCTGCGGTATATCCTGCTTAGCAGAATCCGCCGGTTTCGCCTTGAAATAATCGGGATTCTCTAGCACCTTCTTGACCAAAGCCTCGCACTGCCGTGCCGACAAATCCTCTGCCTGGATATACTCTGCTGCTTCGCGCTGCAAAGACAAATCTTCAAGTGCCAGCAAAGGCTTGGCCTGCCCCATCGATAGCGTACCATTCGCCACATAATCCTGTACCTGTGGGGCTAATTTCAACAACCGCAGGAAATTAGCAATATGCGAGCGGCTGCGGCCTACTTTCTTAGCCACAGTCTCCTGCGTCAGCTTGAACTCCCGCATCAAGCGTTCATAAGCCTGCGCTTCTTCCATCGCATTGAGATTTTCACGCTGGATATTCTCGATCAGTGCAATCTGGCCAACCTCTTCATTATTGTACTCGCGCACGATAACCGGCACTTCAGTGAGCCCTGCGAGTTTAGCTGCGCGCAAGCGGCGTTCGCCGGCAATCAGTTCATAGCTGCCATCCGGCAGCTTACGCACGAGCAGCGGCTGCAACACGCCAAAATTCCGGACAGATTCCTTGAGTTCTTCGAGAGCCCCCTCGTCGAACTCCAAACGTGGCTGATAGCGGTTTGCTTGTATGGATTCAATAGCTATCGAATGAACTTTATCGCGGCCATCAGCCTCTACCTTCGCCTTGCCAAGCCCCAAAGCACCTAGGCCCTTGCCCAGTCCACCATGCTTAGCCACGGGAAATCACCTCTTTCGCCAGCTTCATATACACATCGGCTCCCTTGGACTTCTTATCATAATAGAGTATAGGCTGACCAAAAGACGGCGCTTCACTCAAACGCACCGTACGCGGAATCATCGTTTTGTATACCGCCGATTCAAAGCTGTCACGCACTTCGGCAACCACCTGTTCAGCCAGTTTCGTACGCGAGTCATACATGGTCATGACAACACCTTCGACATTCAAATCAGCATTGAGATTGTTACGCACGAGCTCAATGGTCTTCATCAGCTGTGCCACACCTTCAAGCGCATAAAACTCACATTGTATCGGCATGAGTACAGAATCAGCTGCCGCCAGCGAATTCAACGTCAAAAGTCCCAGCGATGGTGGACAATCGATAATGACATAGTCATATTCATCCCGTACCTTATCGAGTGCCTTTTTGAGACGCGTTTCGCGTGAAATAGCGGTAACGAGCTCAACCTCAGCACCAGCTAAATCGATATTGGCTGGCAGGACATCTACTTTGAACTCCGTTGGCTGGATGACTTCACGGATATCTACATCACCAGTATTATCGATGAGCACATCATAAATGGTCTGCTCAAGCGCCGACTTGTCAATACCATAGCCGCTGCTCGCATTTCCCTGCGGATCGCAGTCTACCAGCAGGACTTTCTTCTTTTTGGCTGCCAGGCAGGCTGCCAGATTTACCGACGTTGTCGTCTTGCCGACACCGCCCTTCTGATTGGCTATTGCAATAATCTTTGCCAACTCTTCCACCACTTTCCCAGTATCATAAAATGTTACAGTTTTTCTTGTAAAATTCCGCTAAAACAAATATAATTGTTATGCTATTATATATTTGATAAACAGTTGTTACACCGTCATAACAGATGCCTATAACATGCTTTATATCTACTATATATAATAATATGAAATGACCGAAAAGCCAATGTTTCACGTGAAACATTTTGAAAAATTTTAAGGAGGTGAGCACTATGCCTGTCTACAATGCGCCCCTATTACGCATAGATGCCCAGGAAACCCGACGCTATGCAGGTCTTATGAAAGCTACGGATTTTGATGAAGCAAAAATTGCCGCCGCCTGTCAGGATGCCCGCCTGCTAGCCACACCACGCGGTATCTGGCAGGTCTATGACTATGATTGTAAACAGCAGGAAATATTGGCTTCCCCCCCCTGCATAATTGAAGGAATGAAAATCGGTTCCCATCTTGCTGGCTGTGACAAAGTGATACTGCTGGCTGCCACCGTTGGCGACGCTATCGAAGAAACCGTGACTGCACAATTTGCTGCGGGCGAATACGCCGCTTCCGTCCTGCTTGATGCAGCAGCCACTGCAGCTGTCGAGCAGATTGCCAATGCCATGGAAAAAGCTATAAAACCCAAAGCCGCCGCAAAAGGCTACGGTATGCGCTGGCGGTTCAGTCCTGGCTATGGCGATTGGCCCATTGAACAACAGCCCGAGCTCATCCGCCTATCACGTGCCGCCGATATAGGCATCAGTCTTTCGAGTTCGTTGATGCTCGTTCCGCGCAAAAGCATCACGGCTATCATAGGCTTATATAAAGAAGACAAAAGCACCACCGCCAGCATAGCGAATCCTCTTTATGGCTGCGCAGCCTGCCATAAAGAGGATTGTCCCGCAAGGAAAATCCCACCAAAAAAGCGTATATAAAGGAGGCTTTCCTATGATCCATATCTTTGACGGTGCCATGGGCACCATGTTGCAAGCAGGCGGACTGAAGCCAGGAGCCTGCCCGGAGCTCATGAACCTTGAGCAGCCAGAAGTCGTAAAAAACATCCATAAAGCCTATATCAACGCCGGCTCTACTATTATAGAAACCAACACCTTCGGTGCCAGTGCGTTAAAACTCGAACATTATGGTCTTGCTGACCGTGTTGCAGAAATAAATGCTGCTGCCGTCAAGATTGCCAAAGAAGCAGCCGCCGGCAAAGCAAAAGTAGCCGGCTCCATGGGCCCCACAGGCCGTTTTGTCGTACCGCTCGGCGACCTTGACTTTGAGGATGCCTATGCGTGTTTTGCCGAGCAAGCCAAAGCGCTGGCCGAAGCTGGCGCTGACTATCTGATCATCGAAACCTGCATTGACATTCAGGAAATGCGTGCGGCCCTGCTTGCAGCTAAAGAAACGGCCCCCAATGTCCCCGTCATCTGCCAGCTTTCCTATAGTGAAGATGGCCGCACTGTCACAGGTACTGACCCGCAGTCAGCAGCGATCATCCTCGCCGCCATGGGTGCCGATGTAATCGGTGTCAATTGCTCACTGGGCCCTGAACAGCTTGTCCCGATTGTCCGCACACTGGCAGAGAACTGCACGGTCCCCATCAGTGTGCAGCCAAATGCTGGCATGCCCTATCTCGAAAACGGCGAAACAGTATTTCCCATGGGGCCGGAAGATTTCGGCCGTTGGGGCACTGAATTGCTCGCCGCAGGTGCCACTTATCTCGGCGGCTGCTGTGGTACGACCCCTGCACATATCGCTGCTCTCGCAGCTGCGCTGCGCACAGCAAACGAGCCCCAGCGTACCTTGAAATCGCGCCGGCTCTGGCTTGCCAGCCGCAGCAAGTCCATATGTATCGATAAAAACCTGCCAACCAAACTCATCGGCGAACGCATCAACCCCACGGGACGCAAGAAACTGGCTGCCGAAATCCGTGAAGGTTCTTTCCTGTCAGTGAAAAAGGAAGCGGTCAATCAGGTCAAGGCTGGTGCTCATCTGCTCGATGTCAACATGGGTGTCGGCGGTATCGACCAAGCAGCCGCCATGAAAAAAGCGGTCACTGAAATCGCTCAACTCACAGATGCCCCGCTGGCCATCGATACCAGTGACGCCCAGGCACTAGAGGCTGGCCTGCGGGCCTACCCGGGACGTGCGCTTATCAACTCCGTCAGCTACGAACCAGACCGCATCGCGCAATTCCTGCCACTGGCAAAAAAATACGGAGCAGCTATCCTCTGCCTCCCCATCACCACCGAAGGTGTCCCGAAAACGGCAGAAGAACGCATCGAAGTCATGCGAAAAATCATCACGGCAGCCAAAGAACAGGGATTAGGGGACGGCGACTTCCTGCTGGATGCGCTGGTCATGACCGTATCCGCTGATAAAAATGCCTGCTATGAAGTCCTGATTACCCTGCAGATGTATCGCGAACGCTTCGGCTATCCTACTACCATGGGATTATCCAACATTTCCTTTGGCCTGCCCAACCGCCCGCTCATCAACAGTACTTTTTTTGCCATGTGCCTGGCCGCGGGGCTTGATGCCCCCATCATGAATCCCTACGATGAATCCATGCAACGTACGCTAAAAGCCAGCGCTGCATTGCTCGGCGATGATCCAAACGGCCTGGCCTTCAGTCAGGACGAAGCCAACCTCAGCGTCCCCAAGAAAGCCGCTGCCGCCAAAGAAAGCAATCTGGCAGCACTTCCCGCTATCAAGCAGGCTGTCATCGATGGCGAAAAAGATGAGATTGTCGAGCTAGTCGCTCGCGCTGTAGCGGAAGGACATAGTGCTGGGGAAATCACAGAAAAAGCCCTGACGGCCGCCATGACCGATATAGGTGAAGACTTTGGTGCTGGCCGCATGTTCCTGCCACAGGTACTGCTTTCAGCGGAGACTATGCGCGCAGCCTTCAACAAACTCAAAGAACTTCTGCCCGCCAGCAGCGAAGCTGACAAAGGAACAGTTGTCATCGCCACAGTCAAGGGCGATGTCCATGACCTGGGCAAAAACATCACCGGGGCCCTGCTTGCCAATAGTGGCTTCCGTCTCATCGACCTTGGCAAAGATGTTGATTCCACCGAAATCGTCAGAGCAGCTATCGAAAGCAAAGCGGACATCGTTGGCCTCTGCGCCCTGATGACAACGACGATGGTGCAGATCGACAAAGTCATCGCTGATCTCAAAGCCGCTGGCTGTTCCGCCAAAGTAATGGTAGGCGGTGCCGCCGTCACCCAGGAATACGCCGACAATGCTGGTGCTGATGCCTATGCTGCGGACGGCGTAAAGGCTGTCAAACTCGCCAAAGATATGCTTGGTATCGATTAAAGCAAAAAAAAATCGCGATTGTTTCACGTGAAACAATCGCGATTTTTTTACTTAGAACAACACCTTCGCTAGATGCAGGTATTCCGGATCAAGTTTCTTTTTGTTGTTGACCGAATCATGCAGGTCGATGGATACGACACGCCCCTTGCTGAAGCCGAAAACAATGTCGGACAAACCAGAAATCAATGCCAGAGCAGCCTGCTCGCCGAGCTGGCTGGCACGCACGCGGTCGATGACCGACGGCGAGCCCCCACGCTGGATGTGTCCCAATACCGATACACGCGTATCGAGTTCCGTCTTTTTAGCAATATAGTCACCGATCTCCTGGCCGCTGCCAGCACCCTCAGCAACAACGACGAGGATGTAACGCTTGCCTTCCTGATAAGCAACCTTCATATCCTCACAGATCTTATCCAGATCGAACGGGGACTCCGGTACGAGGATGTACTCCGCACCGCCCGAGATACCCGAGACGAGTGCCAGCCAGCCCGAGCTGCGGCCCATGACTTCCATGACGATGACACGGCGATGTGCCGAAGCCGTGTCACGCAGCTTATTGATGGCATCGATAATCGTATTGGCAGCCGTATCGCAACCAATCGTATAATCAGACCCCCACACATCATTGTCGATCGTTCCCGGCAGGCCAACGATAGGAATTCCCGTTTCCTGCGAGAGCAACGATGCACCGCGCAACGAACCATCACCACCAATGACACAGAGGCCCTGGATGCCACGATCGACAAGATGCTGATAGCCAAGCATACGGCCTTCCGGCGTCTTCCAGCGATTGCAACGAGCCGTACCAAGGAACGTACCGCCGCGCTGGATGATATCGCCGACATCCTTTGACTTCATCTCAAACATATCTTCTTCAAGCAAGCCATGATAACCATCACGGATACCCCAGACTTTCACACCCTCATAGAGTGCTGTACGAACAACAGCACGGGCTGCTGCATTCATTCCCGGGCTATCGCCACCACTGGTCATGACTGCAATGCTTTTTAACATAATCGAAGTCCCCCTTGAATATGAGAAAATTGTAACATAATACGCCAAAATAAAAATTCTTACCAAACCTTATCATACCATAAATCTGGCAAATCTAACAGGGTTTTTCCCACGAGAAAAATCAATTAACCTAATTTTTTGAGCAGGTTCATCAACTTGTCTTCTGCCACTTGACAAAAAGCCCGTATGATGATAGATTGACTATTGTAAATGCTGTGCGACTGACGGAAGTGGATTACCACAGGGAGCACAGGGAAGAAAAGCCGACCGTCTGGGCGTATGGCCTGGATTCGTGTCGGCTTTTTTCGTTGTTATCTGGAAAAGGAGAACCTTGCGATGAACGAAATGGAACTCAAATACGGCTGCAATCCGAATCAGAAACCAGCCCGCGTATTCATGAAAAACGGCAACTTACCGTTTCAGGTGCTCAATGGCAAACCAGGGTACATCAACCTGCTAGATGCCATGAACAGCTGGCAGCTCGTCCGCGAACTCAAGGCAGCTACGGGACTGCCAGCCGCTGCCTCCTTCAAGCATGTCAGCCCAGCTGGCGCTGCCGTAGCCGTTCCACTCGCAGAGACGCTCCAGAAGGCTTACTTCGTCGAAGGTATAGAGCTTTCGCCGATTGCTACAGCTTACATCCGTGCCCGGGGTGCTGACCGCATGTCCTCATACGGCGATTTCGTTGCACTATCCGACGAATGTGACGCTCAAACGGCATCATTCCTCCAGCGTGAAGTATCCGACGGTATCATCGCGCCATCCTACTCTGCTGCAGCTCTGGAAATACTCAAGAGCAAACGCAAGGGAACCTATCTCGTCCTGCAGATGGACCCAGATTATAAACCTGAGCCTATCGAAACCAAGCAGGTATTCGGCATTACCTTTGAACAGCAGCGCAATGAGATTGCAATCACCGAAGACTGCCTCAAGGAAATCCCGACACAAAACAAAGACTTGCCAGCAGCTGCCAAACGCGATCTGCTGATTGCACTAATCACGCTCAAATACACACAGTCCAATTCCGTTTGCTATGCCAAAGACGGTCAGGCCATCGGCATCGGTGCCGGCCAGCAGTCCCGCGTGCACTGCACGCGTTTGGCGGGAAATAAGGCTGACATCTGGTATCTGCGTCAAGCCCCGCAGGTTCTCTCCCTGCCATTCCGCGAAGATATCCGCCGCCCGGATCGCGACAATGCAATTGATGTCTATGTCGGCCCCGAGTATCGGGACCTCTTGGACGGCGATAACTGGAAACGCGTCTTTACAGAAAAGCCTCCGGTCTTTACCGAGGAAGAAAAACAGGCCTGGCTGGCCACACAGGCAGATGTAGCCCTGGGTTCTGATGCCTTCTTCCCGTTTGGCGACAACATCGAACGCGCCCGCAAGAGTGGCGTTGCCTATGTTGCCCAGGCAGGTGGTTCTATCCGTGACGACAATGTCATTGAAACTTGCGATAAGTACAATATGACCATGGCCATGACGCATATCCGTCTGTTCCATCACTAAGGCCTATTCTACCGTTACCCCGTTCTTACACATACACACAAAAGGTGCTGGACAAGAGGAAACTACCTCTTGTCCAGCACCTTTTGCATTGCCAGGATTCAGTCCAGCACCTCACCTGGCGGTACCGGGTCCAGACTGCTGACACCGTCCATATCGCGCACGCAGGACAAACAGCAGTCGATGCCACCCAACTTGAACGGTATCAGCAAATAAATTTTAAGCCGCACTTCCCCAGCGTCATTGCGTGAATGGAAAAATGCTGTAAAATGATCACGCTTGATTTTTGCCTGCCGCTCAGCCAGCCGCGTCATATCATAAAACGCCAGAAAGGCTTCCCTTTCCTCGGGAACGATATAGCGATCCGCATAAAGCTTTAGACTGCCCTGTACCGAGTCAACTTCGGTCGTAATACGGTTCTGCGTCTCATCAATGTACACATTCTCCGCCCTTCCAGTACTGGACAGGAAATCAATACGCGTAAATATTGACATGATATGCCATAATGCCGCATGAGCATCCACAACCTCTCGCTGCCGCTGCGCCGAAAGGTTTACTGGTGCCACGACAAAAGCATGAACATCACGTACCGGATCTGTCGCGATATAGCGGCAATGAATATTGCAGAAATTTCCATTGATGGAAAAATCAGCATTCTCCTCCAGTCTCGACTGACGGCACCTTACAAGCAGCCGCTCCATCATCCGGTCACGATGCTCTCGTCCGCTCCGATAGCATTTGACAACCTCCGTCAGCGTATCGAGCCCGATCCCTTTCAAATACTCCCGATACGCTTCATTCACATAGAGATAATTAAAGCTGTCACGCATATTCCCCTGTTCTATGATAGCCAGCGGCACTTGGCTGATATTGCCCGTACGCTCTGTCTCCATATGCAGGGGAAAATTGCTGAGCACATTGACACTGCTTACCTGCTGATAGTATTCCGAGGAATCCAGCGGTTCGAACGTCAGCGTACTATCCTTCTTCGCATACGAATCGGCAGCTAATGCCAAGGGCTGCGGCTTGCCGAAGAGGTACCCCTGGCAGGCTTCACAGCCTATGCGCTTCAGGAACTCATACTGCTCCTCCGTCTCCACGCCCTCGGCCAGCGTATGCATGCCAATCTTCTTCGCCATATCCACCAGCGACTGGATGATGATGCCTGCTTTGCGATTCAGCCCAAAGTCACGCAGAAAACGCATATCAAGCTTTATCATATCAAAATCATATTCTTTGAGCGTATTAAGCGACGAATAGCCACTGCCGAAATCATCCATCCAGACCTCATAGCCTGCGGCCTGGAAGCGGGCCACCTGCTCCATCAGATTGCTATCATCCTCGCTCAGTGCACTCTCCGTTATCTCAAGCCGCAAGCGGTCACATCCTACCTTATACTCCTGGCGGATGCGCTCAATATCAGTAAATATATCCGTCAGCTGGAAGTCCAGCCGTGACAGATTGACCGATATGCGTGCCTCCTGCCAGCCCTGCCCATGCTCGCGCACACGCCGGAAATCCTCACAGGCCTCGCGAACAATATACAAATCCAGCTTATGAATGAGATGTGCACTCTCCAATACCTCGATAAAGAAATTCGGCGGGATCATCCCGTGCTCCGGTGACCGCCAACGTGCCAATGCCTCAAACCCGATAACCTGACGCGTCATCGTCCGGATTTCCGGCTGATACCATATCTCGATATCATGATGCTCAAGCGCACGATAAAAATTACTCACAACATAGTTCTTGAGCCGCAGTTTCTCCTCCAGCGAGGCATCAAATACGCCCCAACCCTTGTCATATATCCCCTTGACATTCTCACAGGCCAATCTTGCCCGGTCCATAATCAATGCAACATCCTGAATCCCTGCCGCAGGTACATAAAGTCCCGCCTTGACCTCCATCGCGAGATTCTGATCGAAATCATGAACCGCTTGCCGGATATACTCAAGACGACGCTCGATATTCTTGTTCTCGGCAGCAACCATGAAATGATCATCATTGAGACGGGCCAGCAGCGCGTCAAGGAAAGCATCACGCAAAATGCTGGCTATGCGGCGCAGGAACTTATTGCCGCCTTGGAATCCATACTTTAAGTTGTACTCCTTGAAATTCTCGACATCAAAATACAGAAACGCGATATTACCACTTGCATCTTCGCGTAGTAAATAATGGGCATCTTCCATGAAATACATCATGGTAAACAGCCCCGTAACTTCATCCGTTTGGTTCTTGCGAATAAAATCTTTCATGATGACGCTCTCATTCTCGAAGTTATCCACACATATATCCACAAAACTGTGGATATGTATATATTTTTGTGGATAAATATTAACAACATTACAGCGATATCCGCAAATATTCCTCGACCGCATCGCGCAGACTCATATTATCTCCGCTTGAGCCGCCGATACTTTTCTCTTCCATAACTTTCAATACGCCATGGTAAATATCGTCCTCTATCGATCCTGGTACCAGATTTTCCCAATGCAGAGAACTATACGCACGCTCGGCAATGGCATTGTCCGGCCGCCCCGTGACTTCAAGCTCACTCAAGAACTGTATCTGGCGCGTCTTCGGACGGATGTAATAATGGCTGAGGAAATATTTCGGGGGATAACTATACTCACCATCGTCATCCATCTTCACCACACGGATCCAAGCATCCACGATATTTTCAGTCTCCGAATACGGAATCTTTATCCAATGCACATTCTTCGTATCCAGATAATACGCATAGCCATTGTCCCTAAGCAGTAAGACATAGCGCTCTTTCTGCTGCTGTTCCTGGCTGGACTTTGTTGGACGTTGCGCCGTATCCGTTTCTGCAGCCTGCACCGTGACACTGGAACACAAAGAAATCAATAAGCCTAATACACATATATACGTTAATTTTCTCATTCTACCACCTCAAATTAAGTCATAATCACTACTTGTTAAATTCTCTATACAGGCAAAAATTTCCTCTCTTTTTCTGCAACAACATAAAAAAACGGCAGGGATTTTTCCCCGCCGTAAACAAAATTAATATGTTTCACGTGAAACATCTCTATCCCTTTTGCATCCTTTTCCCTATTTCCACCGCCCCAGCAGGACAAATCAGTCGGCACAGATGACAGCCGACACATTTTTTTACGTCCATTACAGGCAAGCCTTTTCCATCAAGATGCAATGCCTGATGGCCACCATCCTGGCAGGAAATCACGCAGCGTCCGCAGGAAATGCATAAGCTGCGCTGGAATTTCGGATACTCGATAGTCTCGCGGTTAAGTGCCTCTGGCCGGACGATATGTGGCAGTGCGCGCCCGATAAGATTGCTTACCGAGGTCATTCCCATCTGGGTAATATAGTCGGCCAGACCTTCCATAAGATCTTCGATGATGCGATAACCGTACTGCATAACCGCCGTGGTTATTTGCAGATTTCCACAGCCGAGTGCCAGGAATTCTGCCGCATCACGCCAATTTTCGATACCTCCCATGCCACTTATCGGGATAGCGCTCAGTTCCTTATCCTGCTTTAAGTCATTGATAAAGCGTAAAGCAATCGGTTTTACCGCCTTGCCTGAATAGCCGCCCTCCGCGCATTTTCCCTGTACATCCGGCTCCGAAGCATAGCTATCCAGATTGATGTTCATAATGCTCTTGATGGTATTGATGGCCGCAATACCATCAGCACCAGAGCGGATAGCCGCTCTGGCCGGTACTTCCATATGCGTGATATTCGGCGTCATCTTCGCCAGCACAGGCAGCCGTGTTCCCCGGCGCACAGCTGCGGTGTACATCGCCACAAAATCCGGATTCTCACCGATTTCCGCGCCGAGCTTTTCCCCTACCATCTGTGGGCAGGAAAAATTGCACTCGATGATATCCGCTCCCGCGCGCTCCATATCGGCCGCCATCTGCTCCCATTCTTCTACATTGCGGCCCATGATTGAGGCCACGATGACCTTACTGGGAAACTCCTGCTTGAGCCGATGCAATATCTCCAGATTCTCTTCATAAGAACAGTCCGAAAGTTGTTCAATATTCTTGAACCCTACAAACGGCGTACCATCCTTTGCCAATGCTGCATAGCGCGGCGACGCCTCTCGGATATCCAGCTTCGATATCGTCTTATAGCTTACGCCGGCCCAGCCAAGGCGAAAAGCCCGCGCCACCATCTCATAGCTGCTGCCCACCACCGAAGAGGACAGGAAAAACGGATTTTCACAGGCAACTCCCATGAAGTCAAGCGCCAAAACGTTCCCGCTGCTACTGTTATGCTCCTCTGGCTTTCTATCTGCCACAGCCTGCATGACATCCTTGATATGTACCGGATAGTCCAACTGTCCACGGCGGCAGGCGGTTTCACAGGGAGCATCACAATTCTGGCACGTCTTATCGCCAAGGATCCGGCCTGCGCCTGCACTATTTTCAAACTGCACCGCCCGCAAGATACGCCCAGCATCTATTCCCCGCCGGCAAGCTGCCGTACAGGCCGGCTCCAGACAGAGCAGGCAGCGTCCCGTTTCTGCCAACAGATTCATCCGCATAAAAATCCCCCTCTTCTTACTGGCATTTCCTTTTCTCTTATTATAGCAGAATTTTCATTCTATTATAACCTGAAATAAACCTTCCCCGCAGGGAAGGCATATTTTATAACGGATTTTTAGTTGGGGTCCCCGCCTTGCGCGGATAAGCTTTCGGAGTCGGCATCCCCTTCGTGATATCAATGACTGCGCGAACATCATCAAGTCCTGGCAATTTCACGGGGCGCGTCTGCGTACTGCTGCCCCCCATTATTTTAATGGCCTTGACAGCTTCCTGTTCCTCCGCCTGATACTGCATGCCCTTGAGCGCGAGGAAATGACCACCACGTTTGACAAATGGCAGGCAATACTCGGCCAGGATTGGTAAGCGGGCAACAGCACGCGATACCGCAATATCAAATTGTTCACGGTAGGCTTTATTGCGCGCGCCTTCTTCTGCTCTCGCATGGACACAGACGACATCCTGCAGCCCCAGCTCATCGACAACCGTCTGCAAGAATTTGACACGCTTGTTCAACGAGTCCATCAGTGTGAGTTTGATTGCTGGCGCGAAGATTTTCAGCGGCAGCCCTGGAAAGCCGGCGCCAGTGCCAACATCGATTACCGCAGCTCCTTCTGTGAAAAGCGACGCATCATAAGCCGTAAGCGAATCAATCATATGCTTGACAGCCACCTCATGCGGCGCCGTGATGGCCGTGAGATTCATGACCTTATTCCACTCGACGAGCAGTTCATAGTACCGATTGAATTGCTCAAGCTGCTTTTCCGACAGCTCAAGACCATAGCCAGCTGCAGCTTTCTTCATTTCCTCGATAAACATATCTTATCCTCCCGCCTGTTATCTTCCCATTCGCCGCTGCTGCTCCAGCCAGACGAGCAATACAGAAATGTCTGCCGGCGAAACACCGCTGATACGGCTGGCCTGCCCCACAGAACGTGGCCGGATCTTCGCGAGCTTTTCGCGTCCTTCATCACGCAGGCTTGGAACCTGTGCATAGTCGATATCTTCCGGCAGCAATTTCTCTTCCAGTTTTTCCATATGTTCGACCTGTTCGAGCTGCTTCTTGATATACCCCTCATAGGTAATCGAAATCTCAACCTGCTGGCGCACCTCATCTTCCAGCTCCGGCAGATCGAATACTCGCTGCAGCTTGGCGTAGTCGACATCCGGACGGCGCAGCAGCTCATAAAAGCTCGTCGCATTGCGGATTGGCTCAATATCTGCTGCCGCCAGCTTTTCCTTGATTTCCTGCGTCGGATTGATGGAGTTCTGGCGCAGATAGTCCATGGCATCTTTGATAGCCGCCTGCTTGCGCGTGAAGCGCTCCCAACGGTCATCCTGTACGAGACCTACGCGGCGCCCCAGCGGTGTCAGCCGGGCATCGGCATTATCCTGCCGCAGCAGCAGACGGTACTCAGCCCGGCTTGTCATGATCCGGTACGGCTCATTCGTCCCCTTTGTTACTAAATCATCAATCAATACACCGATATAAGCATCGCTGCGCTTCAATACCAAAGGTTCCTCGCCCTTGACGAACATCGCGGCATTGATGCCGGCGATGATTCCCTGCGCAGCTGCCTCTTCATAGCCCGAAGTACCATTTGCCTGCCCTGCGGAAAAGAATCCCTTGATCGACTTGAATTCCAGCGTCGGCTTCAGCTGTGTCGGATCGATGCAATCATATTCGATAGCATAGCCCGCCCGCATGACTTTGGCATGCTCAAGCCCTGGAATCGTATGCAAGAATTCCAGCTGCACATCCATGGGCATACTCGTCGACATGCCCTGCACATAGACTTCATTCGTATGCAGCCCCTCAGGTTCAAGGAACAGCTGATGTCTCTCCTTGTCAGGAAAGCGCAGGATTTTTGTCTCGATAGACGGGCAGTAGCGCGGACCGATCCCCTCAATGATACCATTGGCCATCGGTGCCCGGTGCATATTATCACGCAGGATTTTATGCGTCTTTGCATTCGTATAGGTCAGCCAGCACGGCGTCTGCTCGCGCGTCTTGACATCACTCATAAAGGAGAAATTGCGGCATTCTTCATCGCCCGGCTGGATTTCCATTTTGCTATAGTCGAGCGTACGTGCATCGACACGTGCCGGAGTGCCCGTCTTGAAACGCATGAGTTTGACGCCTGCTGCCTGCAGCGAATCGGAGAATTTCAGTGCTGCACGCTGCCCGTTCGGACCACCTGTATAGGTATGCTCACCAATGATGATGCGGCCCTTCAAATACGTTCCCGTCGCCATGATGACGGCCTTGCCTTTATAGATTTCCCCCGTCTCGACCTGTACACCCGTTACTTTGCCATCCTCCACCAGCAGCTTATCGATGAGAATCTGTTTGACGTCGAGATTTTCCGTCTGCTCACAAGTCTCCTTCATCGTATACTGATAGAGTTTCTTATCAGCCTGCGCGCGCAGGGCATGGACAGCCGGTCCTTTGCCCGTATTCAGCATGCGGAACTGGATGCAGGTCTTGTCCGCATTGACCCCCATCTCGCCGCCGAGTGCATCAAGCTCACGTACCAAATGCCCCTTAGCCGGGCCACCGACTGACGGATTGCAAGGCATCATCGCAATATTGTCCATCGATAACGTTGCCAAAAGCGTCTGGCAGCCAATACGGGCTGACGCCAGCGCAGCCTCGACACCTGCATGGCCGGCACCGATAACGATGACATCATAACTGCCAGCCGTAAAGATATTCTTTTCCAAGCTATATCACCTTTCCTTACGGAATCTTATTTTCCAATACAGAATTTCGAGAATATCTCATTGATGATATCCTCGCCCACAGTCTCGCCCGTAAGCTCCCCGAGTTTTTCCCAGGCCGAACGCAAATCAATGGAAATGAAATCGAGTCCCAGCCCTGCACCGATTGTCCGCAAGGCAGCAGCCAGATGCTCATCAGCCTGCCGCAGGATTTCGGCCTGCCGCTCATCGCTCAAAAAGCTGCCTTCATTCCCGCTGTCCAGCCCGCTATCGTAAACTTTTTTCGCAATAGCTTCCGCCAGATTATCCAGGCCATGCTCTGTGACCGTCGCTATGGCAATGACAGAGGCCTTTGTGCGTTCCGCCAGCTTTTCCACGGTCAGAACGGGAGCCAGGTCAGTCTTATTCAACAGGACGAGCGCATCTTTGCCTGCAATCAAATCAAGGATTTCCTCGTCTTCAGCCGAAAGCTCACGTGACCCGTCGAATATGGCCAGAATCAAATCCGCCGCATCTACATAGGCGCGCGCTTTGTCCACGCCAATTTTCTCGACGACATCATCAGTCGCCCGGATGCCAGCCGTATCGATGATGCGCAATGGCACACCGCCGATATTGGCGTATTCTTCAATGGAATCGCGCGTCGTCCCGGGAATATCTGTAACAATAGCCCGCTCCTCGCGCAGCAAGGCATTCAGCAGTGATGACTTGCCAACATTCGGCTTACCGACAATTGCCGTCATCAATCCTTCGCGCAGGATACGTCCCGTACGGGCTGTCTTTAAAAGTTTCCTGATTTTGTTGCGCACATCAACCACATTTCGCTCTACTTCGTCGGTCACCACATCGTCGACTTCCTCCTCTGGAAAATCAATAGCAGCTTCGAGATGAGCAATCTGGCCGAGGATATCGTGCCGCATCGCCTTGATTCCCGCAGAAAAATGACCAGCAAGATGTCCCGTAGCCATTTTGAGCGACTTCTCTGTCTTAGCACTGATAACATCCATAACGGCCTGTGCCTGCGCAAGATCCAGACGGCCATTCAAGAATGCACGCTTCGTGAACTCCCCGCGCTCAGCAGCTCTTGCCCCCGCCTGCCAGGTAAGCGCTAGCGTCTTGCGCAGCGGCATCATACCACCGTGGCATTGCAGCTCAACCACATCTTCTTTCGTATAGGAATGCGGCGCACGCATCAGAAGCACCATCGCCTCATCGACAATCTCGCCATCTGCTTCAACGATATGACCGAAGACAGCCCGCTGTGTCTCATAATTGGCAAGCTTGCGGCCACTGGCAGCGCGAAATACCGTGTCGGCTACCGCGATAGCCCGCTCTCCACTGATGCGGATAATACCTATGCCGCCCTCGCCCTGTGCTGTCGCAATCGCACTTATCGTATCCGACTGTTGCATAATTCCTCCTCATATATACACAAAAGGGCAGCCTCAAAATGAGACAGCCCTTTCACAGCTCTCTGGCAAAATGATTATTCTTCATCGCTGCGCTCGTTATCGCGCCGGCGCGGACGGCGGCGGCGTTTCGGCGCAATGACCACATAGCGGCGCGGCTCATCGCCAGCACTGTATGTAAGCACACGGCGATTCTCCTGCAAAGCCATATGGATGATCTTGCGTTCATGGCGGTTCATTGGCTCGAGATGTATCTCCTCACCAATGCGGCAGGCCTTGTCTGCCAGATGCCCAGCCAGGCGCTGCAGCGTCTCCTCACGGCGCGCACGGTAATCCTCGATATCGATGATGATGCGCGCACGGTTTTCTGAGATGCCGCGATTGGCCGCCAAATTGGCCAGATACTGCAAGGAATCCAGTGTCTGCCCATGCTTGCCAATCAGAATGCCCAGATGATCACCGATCAGATGAAACAGGATACCCTCCTCAGACTCTCCCCGTTCAATCTTCACGTCAAGCTTCATCGCCGCGAACACATCGCGCAGGAAGGTCTCTGCCCGCAGTGTCTGCTCGTCCAGTGATATCGCATGTTCAGCCGGTACTGGTGCGGATTCGCGCACGGCCAGCTCGCTCTCCTTGCGTTCAGCAGCGGTCGCTTGCGCCTTTGCCGTGACCCGGATACGGGCGGGCCGCCCTCCGAAGAGACCAAAGAAACCACGCGATGGCTGCTCGATCACCTCGTAGTCAACCTGCGAAGCCTCGACACCCAGCTGCGTCAATGCCATTTCCAATGCTGCGTCTACTGTTTTACCGGATGCTTCCAATACTTCTGCCATATCAGGCAGCCTCCTTCTTGCTATCCTCACCACGATACATCCACCACTGCTGGGCAATCTGTACCACATTCATCGTTACCCAGTACAGAACAAGACCAGACGGGAACGACAAGCTGATCCAGCCGATAAAGAGCGGCATGACCGTCATCATGATCTTCATCTGCTGATTCATTTCCGTCGTCGTCATCTTCTGCTGCAGGAACGTCGTCAATGCCGACAGAATAGGCAGTATATAGAGCGGGTCAGCTTCCGACATGCTCGGCAGCCAAAGGAACTTAGCTGCCTCGGCCGAAGGATACGTGAAATTGAACAGTGCATAGTACATGCCCATGAGAATCGGCATCTGAATCAAAAGCGGCAGGCAGCCAGCCAGCGGATTGACACCAGCCTCCTGATAGAGCGCACCAATCTTCTGCTGCATGACCTGCGGATTATCCTTATACTTCTCCTGTATTTTCTTCATCTTCGGCGACAATTCCTGCATCGCCTTCATGGATTTCACCTGCTTGACCGTCAGCGGATACAAGAGCATCTTAATGATGACCGTCAGCAAAATGATTGCCAGACCATAGCTGCCAACACCAGCAAGGTCAGTCAGCGAATATAACGTCTCGAGCACAAAATGCAGAAGATTTTCAATCGGTGCAAATATCGTTCCAAAGAAACCCAAACCATCACGTCCTAATCTAAAACTCTAACCAAAAACTTCAACTTATGGGACAGGATCATAGCCGCCCTTATGAAAAGGATGGCAGCGAAGGATGCGCTTTACAGCGAGCCAGCCGCCACGGCATGTTCCATATCTTTCAATTGCAATCAAGGCATACTCCGAACACGTCGGCGTATATCGGCAGGAAGGCGGCTTCAGCGGCGAAATAAAGTTGCGATAGAACTTGATCAGCAGCAGCAGCGCTTTTTTCATTCTCTTGCCTTCTTTCGTACCTGCGGTTCCGTTCCCGCAAAGATACCGGCCCGTCGTCCCAAGGACACGAAAGCCTTCTCCACCACATCGCACTTGACATCGACCATGGCCTTGCGGCCCACGAGCAGCAGCGCCAGTCCCGGCTTTATCTGTGTCTGATTCTTGCGGTAGCTCTCACGCAGCAAGCGTTTGACGCGATTGCGTACGACAGCACAGCCCAGCTTCTTGCCTGCGGCAAAACCGACCTTGCCATCGAGATAGTCCGACGCAAAAACATACAGCACAAAATACCGGTTCGCCCATGAACGGCCTGTACGGTAAACCCGCTGAAAATCATTGCGCCGCTTGAGCATTCGCTTTCTCGGTAATTTAAGCATTCGTAATTTCACCAAAATCTATAAAAACACTTCGGACGATTATCCGAAACTACTTGATAACTAAAAGAAAAGGCCACATAAAGTGACCTTACTGTAAAATTTATGCCGAAAGCTTCTTTCTACCGCGCTGGCGTCTTCTCTTCAGAACGAGACGGCCACCTTTCGTCTTCATGCGCTCACGGAAGCCATGAGTCTGCTTTCTCCAATGGTTGTTCGGCTGGTAAGTCTGTTTCATTCGTTAAACACCTCCTTATTCTAATTTCTGACTTTTCGTATAGAAGCAAAAAGCATCAGATCGTTTTCATGCGAAGTGCAGGGATTTCCCCGCACTAAGAATCACTGTAAATTATATCTTGTCCCCTAGGTGGTGTCAAGATTTTCTCTGTGCATTTTTTCCGCATAATTGTGGATAAAATGAACGCTTGTCGCACTTTATCCCCGAAAAACTGTTGATAACTTACTTTTATTCTGATAAGATATTGTTGATTATTGTGCGGAAAACTCCACAGGAAGCGAATCATAGCCAAAAAGCCTATCTATATATATTATCTGCAATTCCCGCCTCTTCTCCTGGGAATACCTTCAGTTATCCACATGTGTGGATAAAAATGTGGATAAAATTATACACCTGTGGAAAAAGCTTTCTACATATTCTATAAGCAGAAAGGGTTATTTTAATGGAGCAATCACAGTTGCAGGCAGTCTGGGAGCAGATTCTTGACAATATGAAAGAACAGCTCGCAGCATCTGCCTTCAAATGGCTCAATCCGGTCAAACCACTCTCCCTGACCGAATCCGAACTCATCCTTGGTGCACAGAACGCCATGTCCAAGGAGTGGATTACGAGCCATTACCTGACAATCCTGGAGGATGCCGTCGCTGACGTACTCGGTGCACCTCATAAAATTGTCATGAAAGTCATCGAGACCGAAAAGCCGGAAGAACCAGCGACACCAGCCGCGCCAGTACGCCGCCCGGCCAAAGGAGAAAATCCCGATCAGGGAACGCTTTTCCAGGAAAACAATGGTGCCAATATACCAGCTGATACCAACGATATGCACATCATGGCAGCCGGTGACAGCTCCTCGCTGAATCCGAAATATACCTTCGATACCTTCGTGACTGGCAGCAGCAACCGCTTCGCTCATGCCGCAGCCATGGCCGTCGCCGAGTCACCAGGAAAGGTCTACAATCCGTTCTTCATGTATGGTGGTGTCGGCCTTGGCAAGACGCATCTGATGCACGCCATTGGCAACCGCGTCCTGCAGAACCATCCCGAGATGCGCGTACTCTATGTCTCCAGTGAGCAATTTACTAACGAGATTATCCGCAGCATTCAGGAAGGTACGGCAGAGAAGTTCCGGCAGAAATACCGCAATATCGACGTATTGCTCGTCGATGATGTTCAGTTCCTGTCAGGCAAGACCAGCACGCAGGAGGAATTCTTCCATACGTTCAACACGCTGCATGACGCGCAGAAACAGATTATCCTGTCTTCCGATCGTCCGCCGCGCGAAGTTGAGCGCCTTGAAGACCGCCTGCGTTCCCGTTTTGAATGGGGTCTTATCACGGATATCCAGGCACCTGACCTTGAAACGCGTATCGCCATACTAAAGAATAAGGCCCAGCTCGACCATTTCAGCGTACCAAATGATGTCATGGTCTATATCGCAAGCCGCATCGACAGCAACATCCGTGAGCTTGAAGGTGCCTTGACGCGCGTTGTCGCCTATGCATCGCTGATCAAACGGCCAGTCACTACGGATCTCGTCGCTGAGGCGCTTAAAGACGTTTTCCCGAACAACAAGACAAAGGAAGTCACGATGGAAGTCATACAGGAAATCGTGGCCTCCTATTTCAAGATAAAGATTGATGACCTGCATGCCAAAAAACGCACGCGCAGTATCGCCTATCCACGGCAGATTGCCATGTACCTCTGCCGCGAGCTTACCGATACGTCACTGCCGCAGATTGGTAATTTCTTTGGCGGCCGCGATCATACGACCGTCCTGCATGCCTGCGATAAAATCAACAAGGAAAAAGAGTCAGATAAGAAGCTCGGCAGCATCCTGAACGAACTCATCGAACGCATCCAGAAAATGTGATGATGACATGCTTGTTTATGAACAAAATCGTCGTGGATAACTCTGTGGAGAGGTTTGCGAATTTCTTGTTGACAGAATGTGGATAAATGAGAGGGGAGATTATCACCGTGGATTGTGTGGATAACCTCCCCTCTTGTTATAAACATGTTACCCACAGTAAAAACGTTGATAACATCGCCTGATCCCAGCTTATCAACATTTCCACAGGCCCTACTACTACGACGGCTATTTATTTAAAAATACTTCGAGTAATATTAAAAAAAAGAAAGAGGCCAAGCAAAATGAAAATAACCTGTGCCAAAAGCGAATTAGTGAATGCCTTACAGATTGTATCCAAGGCCGTAGCCAGCAAGCCACAAACGCCAATCCTTTCGGGTGTTTATTTAAGAGCAGAAGCTGGTGTTTTAGAGCTCCAAGCAACAAATTATGAAATCGGCATGATTTCCCGCATTCCTGTAGAGATTGCCGAGCCAGGACAGATTGCCATTTCCGGACGATATTTCCAGGAAGTTGTCCGCAAGCTGCCTGGGGATAGTGTCACCATTTCCTTCAATCGTGAAGAAAAGATTGTGCATATCTCCTCCAATCAGGCAAATTTTACGCTTCTTAGCATGAATGCTTCTGAATTTCCAACAATCAAGGAAATGGAGGGCAACCTGCAATTCAAGATCAAGGACAATGTCCTTCGTTCTCTTATCAAGAAAACTGTCTTCGCTTGCTCCACGGATGAATCCCGTCCCGTATTCACAGGTTGCTATCTTGAAGTTGCCGATACGAAAGTGACGATGGCAGCAACGAACACACACCGTCTGGCGGTCAAATATGAGACCTTTGACGAATCCATCGGCAATATCAAAATCATCATTCCTTCGCGCATCCTGCAGGAACTTCTCCACAATATGACATCGGAAATCCCGACGGATGTGACTGTCACCTGCACTTACAACCAGATTAGCTTCTCCTTCGAAAACCTCTATATGACTTCACGTCTGATCGAAGGTGCTTTCCCGGACTACCATCGCGTCATCCCACCGGAATTCGCTACGAAAATCACGCTTAACGCTGCCGAGTTAAACGCAGCAGTTGACCGTGTCTCACTGATTTCACGTGCTGGCGACTACAATATCATCAAGCTCGAATTTGCCAATAATCAGGTACATATCACCTCGAATAATCCGGATATCGGCAATGCAGAGGAGACGATCCCTGCGACAATCGACGGACCGGAGCTGTCAATTGCCTTCAATGCCAAATACATCATGGATGTTATGAAGACAATAGACAGTGAGACTTGCCAGATCAAGCTCAATCAGCCGCTCTCGCCAGCTGCTATCCGCGAAGCTGATGATGAAGAATTTATCTACATCGTAACGCCGGTCCGTACGGCTCATTGATTTTGGGCAGGAGGTTATACACATGCAGATTGAGGATATCACAATCGATACGGAGGAAATCCAGCTCGACCAATTCCTGAAATGGGCGGGGGTGCTGGCTTCGGGAGGCGAAGTCAAGGCCCTCTTGGCTGAACACCGTATCAAACGCAACGGTGAGACGGAAAGTGCCCGCCGTCGCAAACTTCATCCCGGTGATGTCATCGAGATTGAAGGCATGGGTGCCTGGAGGGTAGCAAAGGACTAAAGCTATCCGTTACCGAACAGGAGATTAGAAATAATGTTTGTACGTTCACTTACATTAAGAAATTATCGGAACTATTCGGAGCTGCACCTGGATTTCGATCCGAATATCAATGTCTTTTTGGGACAAAATGCGCAAGGCAAGACGAATGTCATCGAGGCCGTTTACTATGCATCGCTGGGCCGATCCCATCGCACGCATACGGATACAGATCTCATTCTTTGGGACAAGCCGGCGGCATCGGTACAGCTTGATTTTGACCGGCTTGGTGTCGGCAATCATCTGGAATTTCAGTTTAGCCGTGAGAAACGGCGGCGGATTCTCTTGAATGAGCATCCCATCCGCCCGAAGGAGCTCATTGGCAGCATCAATACGGTCCTGTTCTCTCCTGAGGACTTATTCCTTATCAAAGGAGCGCCGGCTGGCCGCCGGCGCTTTTTAGACGGTGAGATATCGCAGGCCAGCCCTGCCTACTATCACGAATTGCAGCAGTATACGCGCATCGTGACGCAGCGCAATACGCTTTTGAAGCGCATCCGTGAGCACAAGGCAGCATCGGATATGCTGGATTTATGGGACCCGCAGCTGGTGGATAGTGCGGTCAAAATCACACGCAAGCGGCAGGAAGCTGTGCGCAAGCTCAACATGCTGGCCAATCTTATGCAGCGCCGGATTTCGGGCAACCAGGAAAATCTGGCAATCACCTATGAAATTCATGGCATGGAAGCAGAGGACATGACAAAGGACCTTGCTTCATGGTATAATAAAGAGCTTGCATCTCACCGGGAGGTCGATATCCTGCGTGGTTCCACAAGCCGTGGCCCGCATCATGACGATATCGTCCTGACGGTCAATGGCATCAATCTGCGCTCGTTTGGTTCGCAGGGACAGCAGCGTACTGGCGTGTTGTCCCTAAAGCTTTCAGAGCTGGAGTTTTTGCGGTCGGAAACGGGGGAATACCCCATCCTGCTGCTGGATGATGTCATGAGCGAGCTCGATGTGACCCGGCGCCATCAACTTATGGAATTTATACGCCGTGAGCGCATCCAGACGATGATTACAGCAACGGACGCGGCCTATTTCCCGCAGGAGCGTATCGGTACCTACTTCCATGTCAAGGCGGGCCGGATCACGAGGTAATAAGATGGCAAAGCGCAATCCAAAGCTGGAGACGGTAAAA
>Ga0256404_1004674_pt1 | contig 25438 bp, 17 predicted proteins | sample RumenRJG_01DNA_FD_185990 | JGI IMG/M metagenome (GOLD analysis project Ga0256404, IMG submission 185990) | Bovine rumen microbial communities from Lethbridge, Alberta, Canada - RJG_01 | ecosystem: Host-associated > Mammals > Digestive system > Stomach > Rumen | place: Canada: Alberta | collected...
TGAGCTTGAGGCCTATAAGAACGGCAAGCTCTGCAAGGGAAGGCTGGTGCTCAATGAGGCAAAGAACGGCCTTGAATTTGAGCCTGCCGACAGGAATATCGATGATACCGGATCGGAGGGACCGATCGGAGAGCCTGTCCCACCCCCCATCACTAAGCCGATTAATCCCGGGGAGGGCAAGCCCTTTTGGACTCGAATTATCGATCAACTAATCATCAAATATCCATTTCTCTCCAGACACAGAATTATCCTCATTATCTTTGGCGCTGTCCTTGCTCTGGCAGCATTAGTTCCGTTGATAACCAATTTTATCGGTCTTCTGGGTGTGTTTTTCCCTGATCTGTTCAATATGAACAAGAGCAGCATCCATAGTTTTGAGATTACTTTAAGTAACAGAAAAAGCGCACAGAAACTTGAAGAGTTCCTTGACAAGAACGCAGGCAAGATTGTTGAACTGACTATCCACTATAAGCAGAATCTCGTGTATGGCTGGACGCCATGGACAAAATACACTGAAGACTCCTATTATGGCGACAAATATGACTCCTGGGGGTGGGACAGTGCCGAACCTGCTTATAATGTCACATACAGCTCTTTTGGTGATAACAACAGGTTTTATGTGAGATCATTTCTGTACGACAAGAACAGGTTTGAAGTGGAGTACAGGGACTTCGGCGGAATCGGGTACTGCGACTTCACAACAAGGTATGCATACCAACTGATTATTCCCTATGTCAAAAATAATGAGCGCATGTTTGAGTGGCAGAGAGACAGGGAAAAAAGCAGGGAATATATTGGTGCTCCGTCACCTTACTGGGTGTTGAAAGGAACCTTTATTGTCAACGTTAAAAATGGCGAGGAGCTGACAGACAACATAACAACCTTGTATGATGAATTTCAGAAGAAAAAGCTGAAAGCAGATTACGGCAAGGAATACGTTGTCCCGGAGATAGCCCATATACTCACAGTTAAACCAGACTGCGGCGACAGAAAGAGCAATGGTGACTATTCATTTTCCGGAAAAAGCTTTGAGCTGGAGCCTTTGACGCAGCGGGAGCATCGGCAGATGGATTACAATTAGAAACAGCGATGTCCCGGGATTTGGGACTGCGCGCCGCCGGCCGTTTCGGTGTCTCAGAAGACTCTGAATTTCTCCGGCCCGCCTGCTGTTTTAGTGAGCGGACATTTTTATGGGTGAAAGCTACTGCGGCCTGTGCAGATTCCTGCGGTATTTCAAGGCATGCCGCGGCGTGTTCGTTTCTGAAACAGAGCCTCTGCCGTGATGGCCAGGCTGAGACAGACTGTCCGGCGTGTTCAGGGCAGCTTTTTCTAACGCAGCTCCCTCAGTTCCTGATCATGACCCTGACGAGCTTGTGATCCTGCCCCTTGGTGAGGACGAGATCAGCCCTTTCCCTCGAGGGAAGGATGTTCTCCATCAGGTTCTTAAGATCGATGCTCTCCCAGATGCCGGTCTCAATTTCGAGGCATTTCTCCACTGGCATGTCCGCGAACTTGTGGAAATACGCCTCCGGCGTGTCCCTGGCATCCTCGCGGAGGCGCAGGAAGCGGTCAAGGAACCATTTGCGGAGCAGGGGCTCCGGCGCATCCAAATAGATGCTGAAGTCGGTGAAGTCCATGAGCTCCGAGGCACCGGCGTCAGTCCGGAGGCACTCGAGTACGTTGATACCCTCGATAATGAGGATGTCGGGCGACCCGACAGGTACTCCCGGCCCCTCGACGGTGTCATAGGTCTCATGGGAATAGAGCGGTGCGCGGACATCTTTTTCGCCAGCCTTTATTCTCCTGACGAAATCGATGATTTTCTCCGCGTCATAGGACTCCGGAAAGCCCTTCCTGTCCATGATCCCGCGCCTTGTGAGCTCCTTCCCCGGATAAAGGAAGCCGTCTGTCGAGACGAGGGAGACTTTGGGGCGCGAGGGGAGCTTCTCAAGGAGCAGGCGGAGGATTTCCGCGGTTGTGGTCTTTCCCGCTGCAACTGATCCCGCGATGCCGAGAATGAAGGTGCTGGGCCTCGTGTCACGGCGGAGGAGGCGTCCGACGGCGCCGCTTCGTGAGCGGTGGGCCTCATAGAAAAGCTGCAGCACTCCGGTGAGCGGCAGGTAGACCTCAGTGAGCTCGGACTGCGCGATGGCGGGATTTTTCCGGAGAACCTCCTCCGTGTCGTCATGCGAGAGAGGAGAGCAGAGAAGCGTGCCGAGAACAAGCCAGTCATCGCGCTCGAATCTGTCATAGACAGCTGCCTGATGCTCCGGCATCACGCCGTTTTCGGGTCTCTTATCCTGGTTATGATAGATTTCTTCAGACATTGTTCTCCGGCCCGGGGGAGAATACCCGGACTTCCGTGTTGCTGTGAAAACCGTGAGCCTCGCGGGCGCTCTGCCCTGACAGGGAGATTATATATTAAGTTCGTGAAATTTGACCTGCTTCATAAAATCTCCTCTGTAAAGGAAGGAGAACACGCGGCCGCATGACTCCGCAATGAAGGGGAGGGCAGTGCAGCTTGCTGATTAAGGTGCCCACGAGGCTCTTTGTGCGGTTCTCTGCGCAGCCATGCTTTTCCTCAGCGATCCTGAAATTTTTTATAAAAGAATTATTACAATATATCAATGAGTTATGAAACAAATAAGAAAATTCTGAAAAAATATCAAAAAATACTTGCAATCAAATAAGCCCGCCTTTATAATGTGCTCACACTTTTGGAGGGGTTCCAGAGTGGCTAAATGGAGCAGACTGTAAATCTGCCGGCTCTGCCTTCGATGGTCCGAATCCATCCCCCTCCACCATGTGCTCAATTTCGCGGGCATTGTATAGTGGCTATTACCTCAGCCTTCCAAGCTGGTGACACGGGTTCGATTCCCGCTGCCCGCTCCACTGATTTCCTTTTATAAAATCTCTTTCTGATTCATCCCGATGATGCCTCACGGCATTTCTTTATCGCAGTTAAGGTATCCTGGCGGTGATTCAGATATAATGCAGCAGCTGCACCCGGATGTGCCACCTGGCACGGTTGATTTCACTGAAGGTCGGAATTATGGCGGAAAAAGAAAAATTCGTGCGTGATCGCGTTCATGTCAATGTCGGAACCATCGGCCATGTCGATCACGGCAAGACCACTCTCACGGCGGCTATCACAACCGTCCTCGCGAAGTACTACCATGTCGGCCAGGCCATGAAGTTCGACGAGATCGACAAGGCTCCCGAGGAGAAGGCCCGCGGTATCACCATCAACACCTCCCACGTTGAGTACGATACCCCGAAGCGCCACTACGCTCACGTTGACTGCCCGGGCCACGCCGACTATGTCAAGAACATGATCACCGGCGCTGCCCAGATGGACGGCGCCATCCTCGTTGTCGCCGCGACTGACGGCCCTATGCCCCAGACCCGCGAGCACATCCTTCTCGCCCGCCAGGTGGGCGTTCCCTACATCATCGTCTTCCTCAACAAGTGCGACATGGTTGACGACGAGGAGCTCCTTGACCTCGTCGAGGAGGAGGTCCGCGACCTTCTGACCGAGTACAAGTTCCCGGGCGACACCACCCCGGTAATCCGCGGCTCCGCCCTCGGCGCGCTCAACGGCGAGGAGAAGTGGGAGAAGAAGGTCCTCGAGCTTGCCGAGACCATGGACACCTATATCCCTGATCCGGTCCGCGACATCGACCATCCGTTCATCCTCCCCATTGAGGACATCTTCTCGATCTCGGGACGCGGAACCGTTGTCACCGGCCGTATCGAGCGCGGCGTCATCCGCGTCAATGACGAGGTTGAGATTGTCGGCATCCGCCCGACCCAGAAGACCGTCTGCACCGGCGTCGAGATGTTCCGCAAGATCCTCGACGAGGGCATGGCCGGCGACAACGTCGGAATCCTCCTGCGCGGCACCAAGCGCGAGGAGGTTGAGCGCGGCCAGGTTCTCGCGAAGCCCGGCACCATCACTCCGCATACCGTCTTCACCTCAGAGGTCTATGTCCTCAACAAGGAGGAGGGCGGCCGCCACACTCCGTTCTTCAACGGCTACCGTCCTCAGTTCTACTTCAGAACCACCGACATCACCGGAACCATCGAGCTCCCCGAGTCGGTCGAGATGGTCATGCCGGGCGATCATATCCAGATGAAGGTCTCCCTCATCCACCCGGTAGCCATGAACGAGAAGGACCGCTTCGCCATCCGCGAGGGCGGGCATACGGTAGGCGCCGGCGTTGTATCGAAGATCCTCGCCTGATTTCAATTAGAGTTGTCTCCGCACCAGTGCGGGGGCTGTGTTTGTAAGGCGGGCTCCGGCCCGCCGGTTAGACTGCGGTGGAAACCGCTTCGGGTTCAAAATGGCTAGCACAACTGCTCAGGAAAAAGAGAGAAAGAGAAAGAAGAGACAGGCCCAGGCCGAGAAGGCAAAGGCCGCTGACACACAGAATACCGCCGCTGCAGCTCCTGCGGCTTCTGACGCTGCGGCTCCTCAGGGCGGAAAGAAGAAGGCTGCGGCGCCTGCTCACAGCAAGGCCGCTGACGCTGTCATGTGGCTTGTCGTATGGGCATCGCTCATCGGCGCCGTTGCCGGCAACTACATGATGACCCATCAGGGCGTTGTGCTCTACCAGCGCATCCTCTTCGTCGTAGGCTGCTGCGTGCTCGCGCTCGTTGTCTTCCTCTTCACCTCACTCGGAAAGAGGACTGTGAAGTTCGCGAAGGACTCGCGCAACGAGCTGCGCCGCGTGACCTGGCCCACCAAGCAGGAAACAGTGCAGACCAGCGTAGTCGTCGCCATCGTCGTGCTGATTGTCGCTGTTGGCCTCTGGTTCTTCGACATCATCATCAGTTGGCTTGTTTCAACTTTCAACGCATGGCTGGGGTAAGCAATGGAAGATTCAGAAGTTAAGAATCCTGAGATCGACGAGACTGAGCTCTCCGGAGAGGAGTACCAGTATGACGAGGCCGCCGATGGTGAGACCTCTGATGAGTCTGCTGACGCTGATGGCTCCGCGGAGCAGGAAGGCGGCAAGAAGCGCAAGGAGAGCGCCAAGGCTGCCGAGAACCGCAGGCTGAAGGAGCAGAAGCGCGAGGAAGAGCAGAAGAAGAAGCTCGAGGAGCGCCGCGAGGAGGCCCGCAAAAACGAGGAGAAGGCCCAGAAGAACGGAAAGATGCACTGGTACTTCATCCAGACCTACTCAGGCTATGAGCTCCGCGTGCAGAAGGCCCTCAAGGAGCTGCTCTCGAACTCTCCCGAGGAGCTGCAGGACAAGTTCGCCGACATCCTGGTCCCGACCGAGGAGGTCGTTGAGATCAAGAACGGCGTGAAGCGCAGAAGCGAGCGCAAGTTCTACCCGGGGTATGTCCTTATCCGCATGGAGATGATGGACGCAACCTGGCACACCGTCAATGACCTGAGCTTCGTCATGGGGTTTGTCGGCACCACCAAGCGCCGTCCTACCCCGAACCCGATCTCCGAGGCTGAGGCGAAGAGGATTCTCGATCGCATCAACGACAACGAGAACAACCCGAAGCCGAAGAACGAGTACCAGCCGGGCGAGGTTGTCCGCGTCATCGAGGGACCGTTCTCCGACTTCAACGGCACCATCGAGGATGTCGACTACACCAAGAACAAGGTACGCGTATCCGTCATGGTGTTCGGCCGTCCTACCCCGATCGAGCTGGAGTTCTCGGAAATCGAGAAGGAACGCTGAGTTCTGCCTGCCTTAAGGCGGATACTGGAGGGGGGATCGTCAGCAGCTATCTGTTAACGGTCCCTTCTGCCGTTTTGGGTTCCGGCATGTCCGGAACCTGCCCCGTGTCTCCGGTTTCAGGCGCGGGGCGTAGGGGATTATTCAGAAGGCGCCGGCCGCGGCTCACGCGGTTTGCGCCTGGTTCTTTGCGGAATGGATAAGAATGAGTGACAAGTATCTGATTATCGGGCCGTCATGGCTCGGCGATATGGTGATGGCCCAGAGCCTTTTCATGATGCTGAGGAAGAGGCACCCGAAGGCGGTCATCCATGTCACCGCGCTTCCGTTCTGCGTGCCCCTCGTGAAGAGGATGCCGGAGGTGGACAAGGTCATCCCTATCCCGTTCGGCCACGGGCAGCTCAGGGTGCTCGCGAGGAGGCGCTTCGGCAGGGCGCTTGCCGCAGAGCACTATACCGAGGCCCTCATCCTCCCGCACAGCTTCAAGTCCGCGCTGATCCCGTTCTTCGCCGGGATCCCGGTAAGGCGCGGCTGGCTCGGGGAGTCTAGGCACTTTGTCCTCAATCAGATCTGGAAGAACAAGAAGCCCTTCCCCCTGATGGTGGATCAGTACCGCGCGCTTGCCTGGGATCCGAAGGACGAGGATGCTCCGCGAAGCTCCGACGGGATAGAGCAGAAGCTGCTCCCTGCGCTCAGCACCGATCTTGAGAACGCAAAGGATGTATATGCACGCCTCGGCGGCGGCAGCACGGAGAAAATCCTCGCGCTCTGCCCGGGAGCATCCTACGGACCCGCGAAAAAATGGCCTGCTGAGAGCTTTGCCGCAGTCGCGTCCTGGTGGATAGGAAGGGGCGGCAGGGCAGTAATCATGGGCGCAGGAAAGGAGCGTGATGACGCTGCCGCCATCCTCTCTGCCCTGCCGCCTGAGGTGAAGGCCGGATGCCTTGACCTTACCGGGAAGACTGCGATAACCGACTCGGTAGATCTCATGGGTCTTGCGGAGGCTGTTCTCACCAATGACTCCGGCCTCATGCATGTCGCGGCCGCAACAGGGCGCCCGGTTGTCGCGGTGTTCGGCTCCTCGACCCCCGGCTACACGCCTCCGCTTACCGCGAAGGCGGAGATCCTGCAGACAGACATCAAATGCAGGCCCTGCTTCAGGCGCACCTGCAAGTACGGCCACTACAAGTGCCTGAAGGACATCACACCCGAGATGGCGGAGGATGCGCTCCTGAAGCTTCTCTCCGGGGGCAGCGGGGCAGGGAGCGCTGATGCCTGATTCAGGAAAGGGAGGCACCTGCGGCAGGATCTTCTGGAGAGCGCTGGTCTCTGGGCTCGAGAACCTCGCTGTCATTCCGGCGTTCCTTATGCTGCAGCTTCCGAAGAAGAACAAGCCGTCCTACGGGGAGCGAAGGTTCGAGCTCCTCGGGCGTGGATCATTTATCCCCGATGGGCAGAAGACCGTCTGGATCCACACCGTAAGCGTCGGCGAGACGCTCGGCGCTGCCTCGTTCATAAAGCTCCTTGCCGCACGGTGCCCGGACCTTCACATCGTGGTCACCACGACGACTACGACCGGCGCGGCAGCCGCGGCAAAGTCCTTCAAAGGCATCGCGGAGCACCGCTTTGCGCCTCTCGACGCAGGGTTTGCGGTCGAGTCATTCATCAGGAGAGTGCATCCTTCGGCGCTCCTTATTATGGAGACCGAGCTCTGGCCCACGGTGCTTGCCTCCGCGAAAAGGCACGGCATTCCGGTAATCGTCATCAATGCGAGGCTCTCGGAGCGTTCGCGCGGGGGGTTCGCTAGGTTCAGGGGTGCCTTTGACACTCTGATTGCGCCCAACATCACTCTGATGGCAGCGCAGACCGAGGATGATGAGTCAAGGCTCAGGTCCCTCGGCATTCAGAACACCTGCGTAACAGGATCGATCAAGTACGACATCACTCCTGACAAAGAGCTCGCCGCGAAGGGGCTTGAGGTCAGAAAGGCAGCAGGCGGGCGACCCATCATCACCGCTGCAAGCACCCACGGTGATGAGAGCCTCATGGTGCTCAGGGCCTTCCATGAGATAAAGAAGAAGGTCCCTGACGCGCTTTTAATCCTGGTGCCGCGCCATCCTGAGGAGTTTGAGAAAGCTTACGGTGAGTCTGTGAGCGAGGGGTTCAGGACAAAGAGACGTTCGGCTGACACAATGCCGTCACCTGACACCGAGGTGTTCATCGGCGACTCGATGGGTGAGATGACCGTCTGGTTCGCTGCGTCGCGCGCAGCCTTCATGGCGGGGAGCCTCATTCCGGTCGGAGGGCACAATCCGCTGGAGCCGGCCGTGCTCGGCGTGCCGGTCATCACCGGCCCCAACTACTTCAATTTCGAGGACATATTCAGGAGGCTATTTGATGCGGGCGGGGCGTTTGCCGTAGCGGACGAGATGGAACTTGCCGAGAAGGCCTCGGAGCTCCTTGACAATCCGGAGCTCGCCTCGGATGCAGGTCGGAAGGCGGAGGAGACCGCATCCAAAGGTACAGGAGCCTGCCAGAGGGCTCTTGACGCGGTGCTCGGGGTCTGTCCGGGGCTTGCCGGATGAGCTGTGACAGCAAGCCAGGTTTGCCTTTATGGGCCTCTCAGGCATGGATTGCCGTTTAACAGAGCCTGAGCCTTTGCCGGAAGAGAGCAGCATATACCGGACAGGCTCTTACGGACAGGCGCAGTTACCAGAGAAGTTCTGTCATATCATCATTGCAGCGCTCAATTTTTCCGGAGCGCTAATCAGGCAAGCCCCGCAGCACCAGGAGAGCAGCCGGTGGACCGTGAGCGTACAATGGTGAATTATCAAAGATGGCGATATGTACTTGCCTGCAGATAATGAAGAAAAACTGCGTCTGAAGGAACAGCCTGCCATTGACCGATCGATGCTGTTTTGAGTGTGCCATGGTATTGCGGGCTGATTTCCTTTGAGGCATAAGTTTTCTCTGCGGCGGGCAGTATGGCCTGTATTATTCCCTTTCATTAAAACTGCATACAGGCTAACATGGCAAGGAGTGTGCGGCTCTTTTTAGCGGAAAGATGCCGGTGTTAAAAGCATCGCTGGTTAACAGTTTGGAAAATATATAAATACATGAACAGGATTGGAGATATTGAAATAACTGTTCCGGGTCTTCCTCTTTTGAAAGATTTCTGCGGGAAACATGCTGTTTTCCTGAAGGCCTGTTCAAGGTTGTCCGGAGCGCTGCTGCTGGCCTGTACGGTTCTGATCGTGATTCTGTTGTTATCTTTTGACGTCTACGGGATGCTGACAACTGCCAGGACTTACCAATACGCGTTAGGCGGAGATATGATAAATTACGCGGCCGGTTTTGTGAGGCGCGGCTTGTTCGGCGAAATCGTGTATTTTCTGAATCAGGTATTTCAGCCATTTGTCTCTGTGCTGATCATGTCGTTTGTCTCAATCCTGTTCATGCTCTATGTGTTAATCGCCAGGATGGTCAGGCTGAATATGAGGCTTCCTTATATTTTGGCAGTTGTTCTTTCGCCATCGCTGGTCCTTATGCACAGGGACCAGGAGATGATTCGTACTGACCTGGTTGTAATTGCTCTTAATCTTGCGGCCCTGTGTTTCTTGCTTCGTGTCATGTTCACCAGACGGCACGATACTGAAATGGACGGACATATGACAGCAGGGAGATACAGGCAGTCATTTGCCGGAATGCTTTTCATTGATGCGGTTATTTTTACGCTGCTTGCTGTATCCGCGCTGATTCACGAGCTTTCGGTAACTTTACTGCCGCCTCTGATGATCCTGTTTTTTATTTACACAAGAAGAGTCCACAGAACAATGCACTGCGTTGCTGTTTCTGCTCTGCTTATTGCTGTCTATGCGCTGATGATGGCATTCTTCAAATTCCGGGATGCCAGTGTTATTACAGAGTCGTGGTCAGGAATTTTCCCGAACTATGATGGCTCTCCGGAGTTATGGCACCATATTCCAAGAGGCATGGCAGCCGTAGTGTCCAGAGAATACGCCTTATTCTTCGTTCATCGGTCGATGGATTCCCTGCCCGATTTTTTCATGATTAATATGATTACGGCTGTTGCTGAGCCGTTCATTATTCTGCTGCTCTCCGGCATTACGGTTTTTCACTCATCATCATGGCGATGCCGGGTAGTAAGATGCCTTATTATAATATCCTGTCTCGGCCCCCTTTGCTTAAGCTTGGTAGCGTACGATTACGGAAGGTGGTTTTCGTTCTCCGCAATACAGCTTACAGTGTATGTCCTGCTGCTTTCTCATTCCGCAGGAAGAATACGCCGCATGAAAAACACTTCTGATATAAGAAAAATGCTAAGCCTGGCAAAGATGTGCCTTGTGATAGCCATTATGGTTCATTTCGTTGATTCAAGGATGGGATGGCCGGGATATTTCATTACTCTGGAAGATAAAGATTCATTTTTGTCTCAAACAAGGAACAGCATAGCCTGTCTGCCTGAAACTGGTGAACTCATAAAACAGATTCTGACCAGGGAGCTCATTGTAACACCCTGAAAGGTGGTAAAGTCATCTGATAGCTGGTTGACCATGGCAGCCCGTTCATGCCTGCATTAATTTCTGTGTTTTTCCGTAAGTTTTTTCCTTTTGTTAGCCGTCAATAATCTGTTGCGCAGTGTTGAAAAGGCCTTACAGACAGGATCAAAAAAGGCGCCCATGGGCGCCTTTCTGTTCATTATGCGGCAATGCGGTTACTCAGCCTGCTGCGGTTTCCCTGATTTTACCAGGTCTGCGGTATCTGCCTGCTTCTTCGCTGGGTTGGTATTCCAGCCGTTATTGTCCACATCCTTTTCAGACTCAGGCATCTTCTTGCCGAAGACCATGAAGCAGACGAAGGAGACAGCCATTGCGGCAACGCCGATCCAGGTTGCGATGTCAATCGGGAGATTGAGCCCGATCTTCGCCTGGCAGATGAAGGTTACGACCATCACGGTCATGAACATCGCGGGCAGTGTGGTCATCCAGTGGAAGCGTCCTCTCCTGTAAAGGTATACCGAAATTGCCCACAGGCAGACGCAGGAGAGAGTCTGGTTGGCCCAGCCGAAATAGCGCCAGATGACGCTGAAGTCTACAAGGCAGAGGACTGCGCCGACGATGAAGAGAGGCACAGAGAGCATCAGACGGCTCTTTACGCTGGTCTGATCAAGCTTGAAGATTTCTGCGAGAGTGACCCTTGCGCCGCGGAACGCGGTGTCTCCGGTTGATACCGGGAGAACAACGACACCGAGTACTGCGAGGATTCCGCCGAATGTTCCGAGGAGGGCAAAGGAGATGTTCTTGACCACAACCGGAGCAGGGCCTGCCGCCTCAAGCTCGGCCGGAGACTTGTAGAAGGAAAGGCCGAGCGTTACCCAGATAAGTGCGATGATGCCTTCCATGATCATCGAGCCGTAGAAGACCTTGCGTCCCTGTGACTCATTGGTCATGCACTTTGCCATCATGGGCGACTGGGTGGCGTGGAAGCCGCTGATTGCGCCGCACGCGATGATGACGAAGAGCGCAGGCCAGATTGAGTCTCCCGTCGGATGCTGGCTTGTGAAGAGTGTATCAAGGCTGACATTCGGGAGAACTTCGTATCCCTCGGCAAAGAGCGCGATGGTAAGGCCGATTGCCATGAAAATGAGCAGCACCGCGAAGAACGGGTAAATCTTGCCGATGACCTTGTCTATCGGGAAGATGGTAGCGCAGATGTAGTAGGCGAAAATAATTACAGCCCAGATCCAGTAGGGAACAGCCGGGAAAATGCTGAGGAGGAGGTTCGCCGGTCCTGCGACAAAGACTGCGCCGACGAGGATCAGGAATATTACGGTGAAGAACTCCATGAAGGTCCTGACGCCGTGTCCGAGGTTCCGTCCGAGAACCTCATGGTATCCGGCGCCGCCATAGCGGAGGGAGATCATTCCTGACATGTAGTCATGGACAGCGCCACCGAGGACGCAGCCGAATACCACCCAGAGAAGGGCGCTCGGTCCGTAGAGCGCGCCGATGATCGGCCCGAACACAGGCCCGAGACCTGCGATATTGAGGAGCTGAATGACGATCATTTTCCAGAGCGGCATCTTGACATAGTCAACGCCGTCCTCCCTGGTCATGACCGGGGTGGGTCTTGAGCGGTCAACCCCGAATACCTTCTCGGCGATTACGCCATAGACGGCGTACCCGGCGATAAGAAACGCGAGGCAGATAAAGAAATACAAATAGCCTGACATGATTTTTATCCAACTTAATAAATGTGACTAAGTTCTCATTATAGCGCGCATTTTAGATATGACTGTCATTCAGTTGAATTTTAATTTGTGCAGAGCGGATTAAACTTCCGCAGGGATCCTCTGCTTTATATGTCTGAAATGCCGCAAAAAGAAATTTCATGTATGGCAATGCTGCCATTATGGTTGATAGAATATTCCTCTGAATACCGGTCAGTTCTCATTGCCTGAATTACAACCCGTATAGTAGAATTCCATTAAAAAATAACAAATGCCATATACATAAGAGGAAATTGTTTATGAAGCCCATACTGTGGGTAAGGTGCGCCGGTGAAGGGAAGTGGCTGGTTGCATTACTTTTCATATCATCTGTTTTGATGTGTATTGTTCATGCTTTGTCGGCAGGAATATGGGCAGATTTTTTGGCATTTAATTGTGATTTTCAGAACTACAACGTCATTCGGAGATTTCTTGACGGTCAGACAGCCTATGCTGATTTTGGTGTTTATCTTGGATATGGGCACATTCTGCTGGGCGGCATACTGACATGGGCTTTTGGGGCTGGATGTCCTGATTTCATGTCAAGCAAGATGGCTTTTCAGTTCCTTCCTATTTTTTCCATCAGTGTAATGATTTATGCGATATTCCGGGCTGTTTTATATAAAAATGGAAAGGTTCTGCCGCTTATAGCAGTGAACGTGATATTGCTGCTTTTGCTTACTGAGCCAGAGTATTTTGTAAATATCTTTTCAATTTCAGATGATTTTTATTTAGCAATGCATGCCTCGATGTCAACAGGGTGGTCTGCCCGTTTCCTGCGAGGTATGGCTCCGGCAGTTGCTGTTGCAATGATCTTTCTTTTGTACAGGTTGAAATGCAGAATACCTTTCATAGATAAATCTGAAGTTCTTTCACTGGCTATTGTATATGGAATACCATCCGGTCTAATATTCTACTTTTCAAATGATTATGGTGTTGCCTCATCAGTAAGCATAAGTGTTATTGTCTTTCTTATTGTGTTAACACAAAAAGGCAAACTGTTTGAAAAACTTACCAAGCTAAGCGCGTTTATTCTTGCGTCAGCCGCAGCATTTGTTTTTTTCGGAACGGCAATAACACAAGGTCATTTCAGTTCATATCTGTCTCTGACATTCGCAAGCGGCGGCGCTCAGGCATGGTACTATATCACTCCTAAATCATATTACCTTTGGGATATGGACCTGTGTTTTTGGAGCTGTGTCCAGGCAGCTGTGGTACTGATATATCTGTTCATTCTGTTAAAGAAAGGATATTCAAAAGAGAATGCTGTCCGTTTTGGAATTCCGTTGTTTTTCAATATGGCAGGATATGCTGCAGAAAATGAATACAAGCTACTATCAGGCTATACGCTGCAGGAAGTTTCCTATTCGATCCTTTATCTGACTTTTTGTGCAGAAGGAATCTCTCTTGTCATAAGGTTCATCAATAAAAAGACCGGAGCCCGGCCGGTTGCCAGGACAGCTGTGGCAGTCTGCGTGGCTCTTTTGAGCGTTTCCTGGTCAATATCGACGTATGCCGCCATACAGAACGGGTTTTCAGCAGATCGCGGTGATTATGTGAAAAACCTTGGCTATTTCCGTGATAAGAAACTTGCCAAATCAGTTGAGTCGGCAAATGAATTTATGAAAGCCGGCGATAATGTGTTTTCAACATACGCATCTGCAGTGGAAACCTACAGGAATCAGTATCAGCCGTCCGGAACTGATTATATTATTCATGTATTGGGCAACGATGCACGGTCCAGATATATCAAAAGCTTTAAGAAGGCGGATCCAAGTTACGTTGCAACTCTCCGGGGAACCTATACAGACTGGGAATACTGGGTAAGGAATGCCAATTGGTTTTTTTACAGAGACCTCTATCAGCACTACAAGCCCGTCTACGCAAGCGGGTATCAGCTGTTCTGGAAAAAGTCCAATGAAGATCAGCTCGGGGATATCAGCAATGCCGGACTCCGTCTTGAAAAAATAGATGATCACAATGTCAGAGTTTCTGTTAATGCACCGAATATAACTTATGGTATTGCTGACGTTGACCTGAAATATCAGGTAAAGAAAAAAACAGGGTTACGATCGCTGTTCATTATTAATAAAATGGTACGTGTATCTAATGAAAGTTCATTCAACCTGACAAATGCGAGCAAGGACAGAATTTATTACCTGTCCAGCACTGCCGACGGAACAAAGAACACGGCAATAGGAATTCCTATTGTGAATGGTATCGGCAGTGTTGTTCTTACAAGCATGCCGAATCGTGATACAAGCTTTGATTATTTTGATGCTTCCTTGACCGGAGTATATGATGGCGGATATTTCAGTTCTCTAATTGTCCTTGGTACGGAGATTAAAGCAGGTGAGTGCCTTATAAAAATCGCAAATACTCCAGAAAACTCCAAGATTGCTGAAAACGCTTCAGAAATAAGAATTAACGGCAAGGGATATCCGGCAACATTTACTACGGAAGGTGACAATATCTTAATTAGAACATCTGCTCTGGGAGAGATGTCTGTTCAGAACCTGACAGGTCATACGTATTTCCCCGTTATACAGGTTGCAGGATCAGATACAGCTGCTGGTACTCCATAAAATGAAATATTGTTACTCAAAATTCAGTGTTAGGTTCACGTCGTATGAGCTGAGCCTGTGCTGCACTTCATGGTCAGTGTTTGGGCGGGATAAATAATGGTTAGCCGATGTGTCAGATAAAGCTATTAAGCACGGAACCTGCCGGTGAAATACTTATAAGTTAATGATGCCCATAAGCGGTCATATTCCTAAAAAACAGCCGTAAGATGACAGGAAAGGAGAATAACGTGCATGAGAATACTGCCCATGAATCCGATGTTAAATTTGTCGGTAAAGTTACAGATTGCAATTCACCGGTGACAGGTAATGATTTCTCAGACAGAATTGGCGGAGTAGATTTCCTGAAAATTCTGTCATGCCTGGGCGTACTGTCTTATCATGTACTGGATGATTTTTGTTTATTGCCCGGGCATAATGTCGCAGAAATGGCATACTTTGCGGCATCGTTCTGTATCCCAATGTTCTTTGCTGTATCGGGTTTTACCTTTGGGAGAAGGTCTTTCTCAGCTGCATATGTAGAAAATAAAATAGGAGGCATATTAAAAAAACTATTCGGCTGGGTAATATTCTGGTGTGTCATTTCTGTGTTTATCTACGGCCAGAAGCGTAATCCTTTTATAGATTTTATTGATGGAGTCTTTGGAGAAGGCGTGCTTCCGGTAAGCTGGTTCATATTCACTCTCTGCATCTGCTGGCTTGCCGGTTATACAGTATTCATCCTGCATCAGAGACATAGAACGCGGTTCTACATTTTTTCCGCAGCATTGCTTGCAGTTATGGTGTTGAAACGTTCTGCAGTTGTTTCATGGAATATTCCTTTTTATGATTCTGGAACACAGTTTGCCTGGTTTGGGCTTTACTTTACTTTTTTTGTAACAGGCATGCTGTTAAGGGATATAAACTCATTAATAGTTCGTGATAATTCCGTGTTCAGAATAGCCATTGCTGTTTTAATGGTTTTGATAACATACATATATGTAAGCACTTTATGGGTTAACGAAGCAGCTCCATTTGAAGTTTATGGAAATTGGCTGTACATGATCTGGTTTATTCTGATCATTGTATGTTCATTAAATTTCATTAAATTTAATAAGTATGTTCATGAAGTTTCGAAGGGCACGCTGACTGTATATTTATGGCATTTGCCTGCTCTGGTATATATCTCAAAATTTGTCCCTGTTACGTCAGGACTGACAGGAGCGTTAATGATCTTTTCGCTTTTTGTAATCGGTGAAATACTGTACTTCATGTTCAGAAATTATCCGCTCATCAGGAAGATGGTTTAGCAGAACACCTTATGGCAAATTGGCAGGAAGCCAACCTGCAACGGCGATGCGGCAAAATTAACTGATCCTTTTGCTTGGTAAAAGGCCCGACTTGTTCTCGTGATAGAATGAAAGCCGATAATAAGCCTGTGTTCTTGGTATTTGCACTGCGAACTGTAAATAGTAAAAACGGCAAACAGGCATCTTTTTCTCATGCGGCGCTTAACTGAATTGAACAAGAGAATCGCAATCGTCGGAGGCGGCGTCTTCGGCCTCTATATTTCCTGGTTTCTCGCCGGACGCGGGCATAACGTCACAGTCTTCGAGCGGGAGAAGGAGCTGATGACCCATGCCTCCTATCACAACCAGGCAAGGGTGCACAACGGCTACCACTATCCGAGAAGCGTACTCACGGCGCTCCGCTCGAGGATTTCGATGCCGCGCTTTGTCGCGGACTTCGGCGAGTGCGTCTATAAGGATTTCAAGAAGGTTTACTGCGTCGGGCGACCGCTCGGAAAGGTGACAGGGCAGCAGTTCTATACCTTCTGCAGACGCATCGGGGCTGAGATTGAGCCTGCGGACCGCGCGACCGCCTCCCTCATGAACCCTGAGCATGTCGAGGCCTGCTTTATCGCGAGGGAATACGCCTTTGACGCACTGAAGCTCCGCGACCTGCTCCTTCAGCGCATCGCTGACGGGAAGAGAGTGAAAATCCTTCTCGAGACCGAGGTAACCAAAGTCTCCGGGTCAGAGGTCGGCAGGCTCAGCGTGGAGTTCGCCAAGGGCGGTGAATCATCCTCGGAGCAGTTTGACGAGGTTTTCAACTGCACCTACTCCAGGATAAATTTCATCACGACGAGGAGTTCTCTTCCTGTAATCCCCCTCAAGCACGAGATGACCGAGATGTGCCTTGTTGAGGTGCCTGATGCAATAAAGCATATGGGCATCACCATCATGTGCGGGCCGTTCTTCTCCGTAATGCCGTTCCCCGGGGCAAGGATTAACGGAGCGATGCCGCACAGCTTCAGCCATGTCCGCTACACACCGCACTACGAGTGGCATGACACAGATGTGAATACATATAAGGATGCCTACCGGAAGCTCTCAGAGGATGAGCGCCACAGCGCCTGGAGGCTGATGGTGCAGGACGCCTCCCGGTTCATGCCGGTCCTTAGTGAGTGCAGGTATGAGGATTCCCTCTGGGAGGTGAAGACGGTGCTCCCCCGGAGCGAGACGGATGACTCGCGGCCCATCCTCTGCCGCTTCAACTACGGGCTTAATGGATTCCACGTGATTATGGGCGGCAAGGTCGACAACGTCTATGACGCTGTCGCCGCGATTTCAAAGGAGCTTGACGTCTGATGGCTGAAGAGAACAAAGAAAAAACAGAGAAGATAACGAAGAGCGAGTCATTTGTCTCTGTAGTGACAATTCTTGGTAAGGGTATTGAGAAAATAGTCAATCAAATTCCTGAGATAGAAAAATACCTGAGTGTCCGCTACAGTGATTTCGAGATTGTCCTGGTTGTAAAAAAGTCAGCCCAGGAGGAGGCAGCTCGTCTTCTGCAGCCTCTTTTGAGAACAGTTCCCTGTATCAGGTACCTGCAGCTCACTGACGACGGCCCCATCGACATAGCTATGGAGGCGGGGCTCGAAAATGCAATAGGTGACTTCATAGTCATGATGTCGCCTGAGTATGATCCGGTTGATCTCATCGGGAAGGCTGTGACCATGTGCCGTGATGGCACTGACGTCATTGTCGGTGTGAGCCCCCTGAAGCACAGCCTTGCCTATAACATGCTGCGTCCTGTGGCACAGCTGCTCCTCCGCCTCGCAGACTACCGCCTCCCGCGGAATGCCTCCCATTTCCGCTGCCTCTCGCGCCGCGCGGCGAATGCCGTCACGCAGTCCGGAAAGGCCCACCAGCTCTTCTACATGCGCATCCAGAAAACCGGTTACGGCTTTAAGACTTTGGAGTACGAGTCACTCTGCAGCAAGGGTCGGGGTTTCTGGCACGCCCTTAAGAAGCTCGTGAAGCTCCTGGTGTTCAACTCGCAGCTGCCTCTGCACCTGGTGTCAGGCCTCAGCTTCGCGGCGTCGCTTGTCGCGTTCCTCTTCGCGGTGTATGCGGTCCTGATAAAGCTCTTCCTCTACGGCGTGGTTGACGGCTGGACATCGACGTTCCTCGCCATATCGCTCTTTGCCATGCTGCAGTTCCTGATTCTGGGCTTCATAGGCGAGTACCTCGCCAGAATGCTTGACGAGCAGAGCCGTCAGAGCTCCTACTCGACCGTGTTCGAGAAGAACTCGCTCACCATGGTAGACGCTGACCGGATTAACGTCATGGAGTCAAGCACCGAATCAGAGCCCAACAAGGTGCAGACCGCCCGCAACAACTGAGGATTTGAAAATGACTGACGCGCTTGTCGGATATACCGGATTTGTCGGCTCGAACCTTATGGCGGCCCATGAGTTCGGGGCAAAGTTCAACTCGAAGAACATCTCTGACATCGAGGGGCAGAGCTTCGGGCTCCTCGTCTGCGCCGGCGCTCCCGCGAAGAAGTGGTACGCCAACCTCCACCCTGAGGAGGACAGGGAGACTCTGAACGGCCTTATGGCGCACCTCGCGAAGGTGAAGGCAGAGCGCGTAGTCCTTATAAGCACGGTAGACGTGTTCAAAACCCCTTATCTTGCTGACGAGAACACTCCTGTTGACATGGAAGGCCTCAATGCCTACGGGCTCAACCGGAGGCGCCTTGAGCTCTTCGTAAAGGAGCATTTTGAGAATGTCCTTATCGTTAGGCTTCCGGGGCTTGTAGGGAGGGGCCTTAAGAAGAACATCCTCTTTGATTTCCATAACAATAATGAGGTTCTGAAAATCGAGAGCCGCGGGGTGTTCCAGTTCTATCCGGTACAGAGGCTTTGGGATGACATCAGGAAGGCAGAGGAGAACGGCCTCACCCTTGTCCACCTCACAAGCGCCCCGGTCTCCGTTGAGGAGGTCGCGCGCGAGGTGTGGGGCAGGGAGTTCCGGAACGAGGTCCTCCCGAAGCCCGCAAAGTATGACTTCAGGTCGGCGCACGCCGGGCTCTGGGGACGTGAGCGCTACCAGGTATCCCGCGCTGAGGAAATCGCCGCCATTAAGGAATGGGCAGCAACAGAGCCCAGGAGAATTCAGGGGTAATCATGCAGGTCTCAATATCGAACATCGCCTGGGAAAAGGATGAGGAGCCTCAGATTGCGGAGCTCCTGCAGAGACTTGACGTGACCGCGGTTGACGTGGCTCCTAGCAAATACTTTCAGGACATGTCCTCTGCATCAGATTCTGACATCAGTAAGGTGAGGCGCTGGTGGAATGAAAGGGGCATCTCCGTATACGGCATGCAGTCGCTTCTCTACGGTACAAAGGGGCTCAATGTCTTCGGAGACTGTGAATCCCAGAATAACCTTCTCACCCATCTCGGCCACGTCTGCCGCATCGCGGAGGGGCTCGGCGCGAAGCGACTGGTGTTCGGCTCGCCGAAGAACCGCGACCGCAGCGGGCTCACCGACAGTGATGCTCATGACATCGCGCTCCGCTTCTTCAGCCGCCTCGGTGACATTGCGCAAAGCCATGGCGTGGTGATAACCCTTGAGCCTAACCCGGTGTGCTACGGCACCAACTGGATAACTACGACAAAAGAGGCTCACGACTTCGTGAAAGAGCTCGGGAACCCCGGCATCGCGATGCAGCTCGACACCGGTACAGTCCTTACGAACAGTGAGGACCGGGATACGATGGCGTCCGTAAAGGATGCTGCCGGCCATGTGCACCTGAGCGAGCCGAGGCTCCTCCCCCTATGCCTGGCGCCGGATGAGCACAATGACGTGTTCCGTGCGGCGGCTGATATCGCTCCCGGGACTGTCACCATCGAGATGCTGACAAAGGGGCAGGGCAGCACGGCGGAGCTAGTTGAGCGCTCCGTCAGGAAAGTGCAGGAGCTCCTTCAGGAAAAACGGTAAAGAGATATGTCTGACGTAAGAACCTATGACTGGCAGGTGCCTGAGTACCGTGTCATCTTTGAAGGGGAGAGGAAGTGTGAGAGCTGCCTTGTAATCCCTGTCATCAATGAGGGGGAGAGGATACTGAGCCTCCTTTCACGCATTCAGAAGACTGACGCTGCGGGGAAGACTGACGTCATCATCGTTGACGGGGGCTCGACTGACGGCTCCCTGGAGCCGGAGCGCCTGAAGACGCTCGGCGTGAACACCCTTATCCTCAAGACCGGCCCCGGGAAGCTCTCCGCGCAGCTCCTCTGCGGCTACGCACAGGCGCTTGAGAAGGGATACCAGGGAATACTTACGATTGATGGCAATGACAAGGATGACCCCGCGCCTATTTCAGAAATGCTCTCGAAACTCGCGGAGGGGTACGACTTCGTGCAGGCCTCCCGCTTCATAAAGGGCGGCGTCGGCGAGAACACCCCGGCCTCAAGGTCGCTTGCCATACGCCTCATCCACGCGCCGCTCCTGAGCCTTGCCTCGGGCTTCCGCTGGACTGACACCACCCAGGGGTTCAGGGCCTACTCGGCAGGGCTCCTCTCTGACAGCAGGGTCGCGGTATTCCGGGACTGCTTCAGGGAATACGAGCTCCTTGCGTACCTCTCGTACATCGCTCCGAAGCTCGGCTTCAGATGCGTCGAGGTCCCGGGCATGCGCCGCTACCCGAAGGGGCAGGTGCCGACCAAGATAAGCTCGTTCAGGGGAAACCTGAACCTGATGAAGGTCCTCCTGAAGGCCTGCTTCGGCTGCTATAACAGGAGAGACTCATGAGGTGGCTGATACTTCTCTTCGGCATCCTCTCGAATGTCTTCGCGAGCGTCCTCATCAAGGTTGCGATGATGCCGCCGCGGAAGATGCCGTCCATTAAGGACCCGCTCTCCGTCATCACCAATATCCCGCTCTGGTCGGGGCTCTTCCTCTACGGGATGGCGTTCGTCCTCTACGCCGCGGCGCTCCGTTTCTTCCCGCTCCACGTTGCGCACCCGATACTGACCTCGGGCGCAATTGCGGGTGTGGCGCTTCTCTCCGTGGTGATGTTCAGGGAGACGCTGACGCTTATGACCGTGGCAGGGATTCTCCTTATCATCGCGGGAGTGTTGCTGATCTCGGTGAGCCACCGCTAGGATTTTGAAGATAAGACACAGGCAGCAGGGGAGATTATGCGAGAGAGCAGGCTTTTACTTCTGAACAATTTTCTCTTTGCCGTAATGCTTGCGGCCCCTCTTGTTCCGGGGCTCAGCAGGTATTTTGCCAACACGTACCTTTGCGCCGGCATTATCCTGCTGCTGATGTTTCTGGACTTCAGAATATATAAAGCGATCGGAATCCTTGCCTCTCAGGGAAAAACTTTTTCCATGCAGGACTCTGACTGGAAATTCAGTGCAAAACTTTTTTCATGGGCAGTGCTTATTCCGACAGTCATGCTTGTCGGAATAGGACCGATCACCGAGCCCGCCGCGTATACGGTTGACAGGTTCACAAGGGTTTTCGGCCAGGGGGTAACAGATGATTACTCAGTCTCAAAAAAAGTGCATTACTTCTATTTTGCGATAATTATTTACGGACTGCTGGTATTCAATGTCTGTCAGAGCATACGCATCGCACTGATAAATAACGCCAATAATAAAATCCTGAGGCTCAGCGGGTTTTCGGTAACGCTGCTCCTTACGGGACTTTCGTTCCTCCTTGTCCTGGCATACGGGCAGTTCTCGGTTAAGTACAGCAGCAGCCTGACAGTGTTCTTCCTGAAAACAATCACGATTTTCATGATTCCTGCGTTCTATTTCTGGCAGACCGGGAAGCTGAGGGTGCAGGATATAAGGGTAATGCTGGCGCTTGCCTTCCTCTCGCTGGTCCTGTCAGTGAATGCCGTTTTATATGCAGGCAGCCTGTCTCCTGACTTCAGCATAATTCTCGCATTTGCACTGACTGTTTCAGCGCTTCTCTTTGTGTTTAATAAAACCTCTAGCAGTTTAAGCGCAGAGAGGTTTTATTCAGCCGCAATGGCAATTGCTCTGGCGGGTTCCTTTGCCATTGTGCTTTTTTCTGTTTTCCTTGAACTTTCAAATGTCATCTCGTTCCGGACAGGTGAGTTCACTGACATCGAGACCGCCGGCTATGTCCTGTACGGCGTTATTCTCGTCTGCGGATGCATACTCGCGGCAAGAAAGAAGATAGGCAGAAAAACAGCCGGACTGGCACTTTTTGTCTTTGTCCTCGGCGTTTCGCTTATCCAGTACCAGCCGTCACTTGTCATCAGCTCGGAGTTTCATGCCTGGGAGACGGCCAATTACGCAGTCCCTGTAAGCGATTTCCTTAATTTCGGAAAGATCCCGCTCTTTGAGAATTTTCCCGGACATGGCCTGCACGGCGTCATAAGCTCAATTGCCTACGGCCTCTTGACGGGTGACTATTATGACGCAGTTTTTGCGCCGTGGCTCAGCTGGCTTTACTGCCCGGTCTGCATCATCGCTCTGTACTGCTTCACGAAAAGGATAGCCAATGGCCTTATAGCGCTGTGCGTGTCTGTCCTTCTGCCTTACTTTGTCCTGCCTTTTCTTCACGAGTTTACATCGTACTCATGCATCGGCTGGTTCGCAGTCCTGCCGTTTATCATTTACCTGAAAACGCCTAGGAAAAAGTATCTGGTCCTGACAGTCCTCATCTCGCTTTTCCTTGTTGCCTATAAGCTTGATATAGGAACCTCATTCCTATTCGGAATACTATGCTCATCACTTTTTGTCAGCATATTCTTCCGGAACAGGGTAATTTACAGAGTGCTGATTTATTTTGCGGCAGGCATTGCGGCGATATTCACAATATTTTTACTTGTCTGCCTGATGAAGGACATAAATCCTGTATCAAGGATTCAGGAATTCCTTGCCATTACCTCCTCCAACGATCACTGGGGATACAACTCCCTGGGGGACAGGGAGAAAAATGCCTACCCGCTAGTGTTTTTTATAGTGCCGGTTCTTTTTGCAGTGTGTTCCTTTGCGACAGTCTGTTTCAGAAAAAGCCTGGGCACTGCTGGATTCGCACTGTCAGTCTGCATGCTGTCTGCCTATTTCTTCAATATTCCGAGATTTCTCACGCTGCACTCCCTCAGGCAGTACAGCGACTTTTTCGCAGCGATCTGGCTGTGGACGATGCCTTTTGTGCTGCCATTTCTCATATCAAGGCTTTTTGCATGCAGGTCTCTTGTGATTCTCTGCCAGACTGTATCTGCCCTGCTGTTTTTCATATATTTTCAGGATACAGCGTATGACAGCGTCTCCCCTTTGCAGAATCTCGCCATGAGCGCAGAGAGAATCTCGGCCGGATCCAGCCCGGATACCAGGGAAAAGAATATCAGCTTTATCAGGGGACGCGGCAGCCGGGTTATTGTTGAGGGAAACTCATACTGCGGACCTGGATCCGACAGTCTTGTTCACACAGAGGAAATTAAGGCTGCGGCGAATCTTCTGCTCTCGCCTGACGAGACTTTCCTTGATTTTTCCGCAATGAGCGCGGCTTATGCGCTGAGCCGCAGGGAGAATCCTTCCTATGTCGTACAGCCGCCTTCAGTTCTGTCAGGTGAAACGACTCAGAAAGCATTTATCAGGGAAATTGAATCAAGGCTCAAAAATGTTCCGATCGCTGTCATGCCGGCAGACAGGGACTGGTGCTTCGTGCTGAAGCAGGACGGCAACAGCTATAACATCTGGCATTATCTCGTTGCGGAGTGGATCTACGGGAACTACCGTCCGCTCTTCAAATACAATGATTTTGCCTCGGTTTGGGCGCTTAACTCACGATATGATGAGTTTTCCGGAAAGATACGCGATCCGAATTTCCTCAAAGGCAAAAACACCAGGCTTCAAGCATCCGGATTTGACATAAGCCCGGAGGATGCGGCTAAATTATCCTGCCATAACTGTACTATTGAGATTACAGGGGAAGGGCTGAAGATAACGCCTGTTGGTTCTGAACCATACCTGTCAGGCCTGCAGAGCCTGCTGGGAGCCGGTTTTATGAAGCCGTCAGGATATATCGCACTGCATATTTCTAATGGCAGCGGCACATCAGGCTTCCGGCTGTTTTCCGCCGGCGGGGAGAATAATGCCCCCGGGAAAGAATATTCTCTGGACTCAGCCGGGATTGCACCGGGGCTTGCGGTCTTTGATCTCAGTAGCAGGCCGGCATTCAGCGGGGCAGCCTCAGGTATCAGACTTGCCGTGCCGGAGGGCAGAGAGACTGTCATAAGGTCAGTTTCGGCAGGTGACTCTTTCCCGCTCAGTCTTTCGCCTGCTGACTGGGGCTATGACAATTTTGCCACGCTTCCGGAAGGCTCCTCGCCTGAGGAGAAATACATCTCAAATGCTCATGACTATAACGTCAGGTTCCTACCGTACATCTGGGGACAGTTTGACTCCAGAAACGCCTCCGGCAATGCTGATTTGGCAAAAGTGACAAGGAACTGGCCGAATTACACCTGGAATTATTCCGGACATGAGAGCAAACCGGCCTATCTAAGACTTGATCTGTCCTTAAGCCCTGAGTTTGTGAAGGGTGCGGATGCATCGTTCCTGACACTTGGCAGCCTGGAAAACGGAAAATACACACCGCTCAGCAGATTCAGGTTCAGACTTAAGGAGGGGGACGGAGTGTATCTCTTCAGAATAAGCGCTGACTACTACTGGTCGAGGGGAAAACTGAAAGCCATCTCCCTGGATCCTCATCTTCGGAGCGTTGTCCGATCTGTCCGCATTCTGGAGGGTGACTGATTTTGTACTGTCAGGCTTCAGTTCAGTAAGTCGCAGAGTCAGATGCTGGGCAATATGCTGGGTATCTGTGGCATTTCAGTAATAAAAAAATCCGCGCCCCGTTTCCGGAGCGCGGACCTCACAGCTCAAAGGATTTTCAGACCTTTCTATTCAGTCTTCGTCTCAGCCTCCGGCTCAAGCGGATTGAAGGCAGGCTTCTCCTTCGCGGACTCTGCGGAAGCCTTGTCTGCATGCGCATCCTTTGCCGCTTCCTCTCCCTCAGGCTTCTTATCGGGGATGACAATAGCCTCGGCCAGGTTCGCGGTAATGGAGCGGGTGTCGTGGTTGACGGCCGCGATGACGAGCTTCACGTCCATGCCGACCTCGAAGAGGACGTTGCCGTCGAGGTACATCCTGCCCTCATCGTAGACGCCCTTGAGCCTCGTGCGGTCAGCGCAGATGGTGCTTCCCGGCACGAACACTACGGCACCGTTCTCGGCAAGGCGCGCGCGGAAGCCTGCGTAGTTCACGTCAAAGATGCTTCCGGTGAACTGCTCGCCGGTGCCGATGCTCTTCTCGAGATAGTCGACATAGAGCCAGTCGCCGACGCCGCGCTCGGCGTAGCGGTTGGTCTTCTTCGCGAGGTTCATGCCTTCGAGAGTCGCCTCGTCCGGGAGGTTCGGCGCGCGGGAGCCGGTGATTATCGACTTGATGAGGCGGTGGTTCACCATGTCGCCGTACTTTCTTATCGGGCTGGTCCAGGTCGCGTAGCAGTCAAGGCCGAGCCCGAAGTGGGCGGCAGGGGTCTCCTGGATGAC
>Ga0256404_1004675_pt1 | contig 25434 bp, 28 predicted proteins | sample RumenRJG_01DNA_FD_185990 | JGI IMG/M metagenome (GOLD analysis project Ga0256404, IMG submission 185990) | Bovine rumen microbial communities from Lethbridge, Alberta, Canada - RJG_01 | ecosystem: Host-associated > Mammals > Digestive system > Stomach > Rumen | place: Canada: Alberta | collected...
ATAAAGGAGAACAACTATGACAACAAAAGCAAAGCATAGGTGGAGAAGCCATAAGACTAATGGGAGGATTGTTTTTAAGAGTAAGGATAAAGCACATAAGGAAAAACATTTAGATAATATTTTAGATAGAATCGAGAAGGAGTTTAAGGAAGATTAATGATAAATATTAAACAAGGTGATTGTTTGGAATTGATGAAAGAGATTCCAGATAAAAGTATTGATATGATACTGTGTGATTTACCGTATCAAGAAACAGGCAATAAATGGGATAAATTTGTTAATTTAAAGCAGTTATTTAATGAATATAAAAGGATAATAAAAGATGATGGTTGTATTGCTCTAAATGGAACATTTAAGTTTGGGACTCATTTAATGAATATAGCACCAGATTTATATAAATATGAGTGGGTATGGGAAAAAGATAATGGGACAAATGCCCCTAATGTTAATTTACAACCCTTTAGAGTTCACGAATACATCTTTATTTTTGGCAAAGGCAGGGTAACAAATGGTAACAGAACACCAATGAAATATTACCCACAAAAGACTAAAGGGAAGCCTTATAAACAAAAATCGGGAAGAATGAGTGAAAATTGGAAAGGTGGACTTAATAATATAATAACTGATAACAAAGATGGATTAAGACACCCTAAAACAATACAAAAATTTAATAGAGATAGAGGTTATCACCCCACCCAAAAACCTGTTGCCTTACTTGAATACCTAATTAAAACCTACACCAATGAAGGCGAAACAGTCTTGGATAATTGTATGGGTAGTGGTAGTACAGGAGTAGCGTGTATTAATACCAATAGAAACTTTATTGGATATGAACTTGATGAAAAATATTTTGAAATAGCGGAGAAAAGATTGAATGAATGTGTTAAAGCAACTATATTTGACAAGTGATTACCATGATAAATCTGGCATGATATTTAATGCAGATTGTATGGAGCTTATGTCAAATATTAAGCAAGATGGAGTATTTGATGTCACCATTACAGACATCCCCTATGACAAAGTAAATCGTACAGACAACGGATTACGTAATTTAGATAAATCTTATGCAGATATACTCACATTCAATCTCAACGATTTTTTAGATGAAGTTTATAGACTTACAAAAGGCACGATTATTATCTTTTGTGGGAATGAACAATACTCAATAATTTATGATTATTTTAATACAAAATCAATATCAAAACAAGGAACAACCAGACAAATCGTATGGCATAAAACAAATCCATCTCCTATGAATGGGCAATATATGTATCTAAATGCTACAGAAAACGCTGTATGGTTTAAGAAACGTGGAGCAACATATAATGCTCATTGTAAACATAACGTATTTAACTTTCCAACAGGACGTAGTAAAATACACCCAACAGAAAAGAACCACGAATTGTTAAAAGATTTATTACTTGATAATTCAAACGAGGGCGACATTATATTTGACCCTTGTGCTGGGTCATTAGCACATTGTTTAGTAGCTAAAGAAAATGGTCGTAGATACGTTGGGTGTGAATTAAATAAAGAGTATTTTGATAGTGGAATAGAAAGGTTAAATAAATGAACGATAACTTTGTGGTGTTGATACGGGTGTTAGGTTTGCCCCTAGATAATATCTACGTACCATCTAACGAAACTCCTTAAAGAGCAGATAATGGATTGACCGCACTGCCGCCACAAAAAACATAATAAATACAATATAAATCGTTGACATTTAATTCATTATGTGGTATAATAAATACAACAAAAGAGATAAGGAAGGTGAATCAAATGACAACGATTTTATTAACAATAACGATAGTGGCTATATGTGTAAAAATTGAGGTATGGATAACGTCAGACCCAAGGTGGAATCATTAAAACTAATAAGGAGAATGATATGATTAAAAGGTGGATTATTAAATTATTTAAAATTAAAACTTATGAAGAAGAATACCATAAGTTTAAGAAGCTTTATGAAACTACACTTGATGAACTTAACATGACGCGAACTGTTGCAGAATCTTATCGTGCAAACTTAGAAGATATTAAATCTACATGTGACGAAGTAATTAATAAAGCGGAAAAAGTTGTAGCTGAATTTGAAAATCCAGAAAGGCGAAAAGAAAATTATGAACATAGAGCTTATGCTAATGGTCGTCGTGATGCATACGCAGAAATGGGCATAAAAGCATTAAATGCCAGAATTAATGGCGAAAATCTTTACATTGATGAAAATGATAATATTATAGAAGAAATGGACGAGGAAGCGTTCAATGCATTTTGTAAAGAGCATGAAATTGAAATTGATGATTTGATAGAAGGAGATAACGATGAGTGAACTTGATATCTTAACACAATATCTTAAAAAACGTAATATTCCATTTGAAAGATATGATTGCGATAAAGAAATTAAACTAGATGATGAATACACATTTTATATAGACAGGCACCAAATCTGTGTTCCAAATCAAAAGTATTCATTGTGGGATGCAATTTGTCAAAAAGGAAGTTATGGTTACGAAGACGGACTATTAGAAATATATGGAGATATTGTAGAGAATGAGAACGATAATGTTGAAGGATGTCTTACTGCACAAGATGTCATTGAACGTATCGAGAAGCGTGGATATTCCATGCAATCCATCATAACATTGTTATTGTCTAAAAACACAGAGCGCAACGAAGGTGAAACGTAATGAACGTGTGGGTAAAAAATAGGTTATATGACTTGCATTGCTGTTCTATTGTTATAATGAAGCGTTTGCGAAATATATGTGGAAAATTGAATAGCAAACGCATCAAAACAACAACGCAAAACGGTATTATAAAGATTCATCCATGGCAACTTCGCTTATTCAAATGCGTAACGCCTAGCGATTTTTATATCATTACTGGTATATATGATGCTTTGATTAAAACTAAAATATGTGAAGGATATCGTAATTTTGGGTTTAGCTATAACACATATAAGAAAATACTTCATATCTTAAGATGTAATTATAGATGGAATGAACAAACAAGGTGGGGCGATACAAAGTCGATATATTTTACATGGGCGTTAGGCTCGACCCCTATGACCATTAAAGAAGTAAAAGATTGGGTCGTCTTATGGGATAAGGATGAAGTGAAAGGAGAAGTAGATGGAGCCATTGACTAAAATTATTGAACTTAATACAAACGAATGTTTCAACGATATGTTAGCAGATGATGTAATTCGTGGATTGCTTGCTAATGGATATACGCTTAACATTACACCATGCAAATATAGTAGCGACAAGTATACTGTAATGATTGAGATTGGTGAGATTGATGATAGCTTTATTCCACAACCAACGACAATGAGCGCAAATGACTGCTAAAGATGGTGGTAAAATGGTAAATCAAACAGTAACAGATACAGAACGCAACAAACAACTAAGGCGTATAGCTGATTCCTTAGAAAAAATTGCAAAATGTATGAACAAAAGAACGATTGATAATGTAGTATTATCTAATGATAAAATAACACTTGAATATGGGGCAAAAGATGACGAATAATAATTATGTAGTATATCATTTACATACAGAACAATCTTTATTGGATAGTTGTACTAATTATAAGGATTATGTAGACAGGGCTGTTGAACTTGAGCAAAAGGCAATCGCTTTTACAGAGCACTCAAATGTATTCACATGGGTCGAAAAAAAGATGTATTGTGATGAAAAAGGCATCAAATACATTCATGGTGTGGAATGTTATCTAACTGAGCAACTTGAACCAAAGGTGCGTGATAATTACCACACTATCCTACTTGCTAAAAACTATGAAGGTGTAAAAGAAATTAATCGTCTTTGTTATATAGCAAGTCAACCAGACCATTTTTACTATAAGCCAAGATTATCGTTCGAGGAATTCCTTGATATTAGTGATAATGTAATTAAGATTAGTGCCTGTCTCGCAAGTCCATTAAACGCATGGAGGCAGAGTAAAGACCATGAATTGAATCGTAAAATTAAATCCATAGCACAACACTATGATTACCTTGAGATTCAGCCACATGATTTTGACGAGCAAAGAGAATTTAATAATATGCTTATTAATATGTCTAATGCTTATGACATTCCACTTATTGCTGGCACAGACACCCATAGCATAGACCAATATAAAGCAGAGTGTAGAACCATGCTCCAATGGTCAAAGGGCATTGAGTTTGCTAATGAGGATACGTTTGACTTGACATATAAAACATACGATGAGCTTTGTGGATTGTTCGCAGAACAGGATATACCAAGAGAAATATATCTTGAAGCTATAGAAAATACAAATCGTATGGCAGATAGCGTTGAAGATTTTGAACTGGATACGAGTTTCAAATATCCTATTCTATACGGAGAACAAGACGAACAAATATTACTTGAACGCCTCAGAGAAAAGTATAAGGAAAAAGTATCTAAAGGTATTATAGATAAATCCAAAGCCAAGGAATATGGTGATAAAATAAAAGAAGAGCTTGCGGTATTTCATAAGGTTGGCATGGGTGGATTTATGTTATTCATGTCTGAAATGATAAGCTGGTGTTGGGAAAATAATATTCCTATTGGTTATTGTCGTGGGTCTGTAGGCGGTAGTGAAGTAGCTTATATATCAGATATCATAGACGTTGACCCTGTTGTTTGGGGTACAATGTTCTCAAGATTCTGCAATGAACATAGAAAAGAAATTGGGGATATTGATATTGATGTATCGCCAGACCAAAGAGCATTAGTGTATCAATATATTATTGATAGATTTGGAGTAGAAAATACAGCATATATTTTAGCAAGTGGCACATTACAATCTAAGGGTGCAATTGATGATATTTGTAGAGCGTTGCGACATAAAGCAGAAAAGGCAAACGAGGATTGCCCATACACCTTAAAAGTAGCAGACGAAATAAAAAAAGAATTTGAGCAAGACGAAGAGGCTACGCGAAAAAAATATCCAGAGGTGTTTTATTATTATGATGGAATGTTGGGGTGCGTCATTTCACAATCTCAACACCCAGCTGGCATCATAGCAAGTCCAATTAACCTCATAGACAACTATAGTGGTTTCATTAACACAGACGGTCAAGTAGTATTACCTATAAACATGGAGGAAATACATGAAATCAACTTGGTAAAATATGACATTCTTGGATTACAAAACGTACAAATCATTCGTGATACTTGTAGGTTGGCTGACATACCATATCCTAAATCCAACGAAATAAATTGGAATGATGAAAAGGTATGGACAGATATGATTACTTCACCAGTAGGATTATTTCAATTTGAATCAGATTATGCGTTTAAATGCTTGCAAAATTTTAAGCCAACTATGCTTAACCATATGTCGTTGGTCAATGCGGCGATTAGACCAAGCGGTGAATCATATAGAGAGAGATTGTTCAATCACGAAGTAAATCATAATCCATCCGAACAAATTGATGAACTTCTTAAAGACAACAATGGATTTCTTGTATTCCAAGAAGATGTAATTAAATTCTTACAAGACATTTGTGGGCTTAGTGGTTCTGACGCAGATAATGTGCGTAGAGCTATTGGTCGTAAGCAAATGGATAGATTGCAAGCGGCATTGCCAGAGATACTAGAGGGATATTGTAATAAGTCCAACAAGCCAAGAGAAATCGCAGAAAAAGAAGCTAAAACATTCTTGCAAATCATAGAAGATAGTAGTAACTATATGTTTGGGTAAATGGTTTGCCCAAGTAAAACCCTTTTAATTCGGTCAACTAAATCAAAAGATTAAGGTGGTAAGAGAGCCTAAACCCTAAATGGGCATGGTAATACCGAGCCAAGACAAGATTAAACAATATGGCACGAAGAAACGAGAAATTATATCATGTATATCATGGTATAAAACAAAGATGTTATAATAAAAACAATCCGAAATATAACCTTTATGGCGATAAGGGAATAAAAATGTGTGACGAATGGTATGACGACTATTTGATATTCAAACAGTGGTCATTAGAAAATGGGTATAAGCCAAATCAAAACCTATCAATAGATAGAATTGATAGCGATGGCGACTATAACCCACAGAATTGCCAATGGATTTCTATAGGAGAAAATTCAGCAAAAGCAAATTATGGACGTAAAAAATTTAAAGGGAATCGTCAAGGAAATGTTATTGGAATAAACACTATAACAAATCAACGTATAGTTATAGATAACATTACACAATTTGCCAAAAGTATTGGGATGAACCCGTCACTATTATGCCATAAAGTAAACGGGCGAGTTAAAAATCCATATTGGAAAAATTGGATGTTTTACAGAGAAGATTAATCTTGTAAGGTGTAACGACTATCGAAAACATAGCTTAATAGAAAGTATTAAGTGAAGAAGTGAGTAGAGTAGACGCAAAGCGTCGAAAAGGAGGGGTTTCATACTATGGTAACAGTAGTATGATTCAAGATATAGTCTAAACATATTGGAAACAATATGAAATAATTGATAACCATTCAACGGGCTATTCTATGATTGGATATACTTGTGCTATGTTGAGATATTATTATCCACTTGAATTCATCACAGCATTTCTAAACAATGCAAGAACCGATGAAGATATCGCTAAAGGCACTAAGTTTGCTAAAGAGAAAGGTTTTACAATTAAAGCTCCAAAATTCGGTCACTCACAAAATATATACGTGTGTGATAAAGAAACTAAAACAATTTATAAAGGCTTAGGTTCAATCAAATCAATGCAAAATATAGCGGCTGATATTATGGAGCGTATATACGCACAAAGCCCTACAAATTTTGTTGATATACTATTCTTATGCGAAGATGTAAGGATTGATGATAAACGTATTAACTCTAAATCTATGGACATACTAATTGACATTGGATTTTTTAGCGAATATGGAAATCTAAACACACTTAAACAGGCACGACATTGGTATGATAAATTTGCCAAGCGTAAGACAATTAAAAAACAAGATTGTGACGATTGGTTGATTGATATCATCAGACCGAACGCTGGCAAGGAAACGGAAAAACAATTTAGTGATATAAATAAGCCACAATTAATCAAAGATATTATATCTATTCTACCAAAACATAAAGACAACCTACAACTACTTATCAAAAATCAAATAGAACATTTAGGATATGTTGATGTTGGTGATTATGATGTAGATATGGATATATATGTTGTGCAGAGCGCCCATAAGGATAAATGGGGAAGAGCGTGGTTAGATTTGTTCCACATTAAATCCAACCAATCTGTATCATATAAATGTGATACAAAATGGTTTGACAAGAATCCATGTATTAAAGGAGATGTATTAAAAGTAGCCTTTAGAACAAAAGAAAAAGTCAAACTTGTTGGGGAAGATGATAATGGTAAAAAACAATGGATGAAAAGTGGAGAATTTGAAAACATTGTAAGTGTATATAAGATTATTAAGGAGTAGAGATTATGGCAAAGAGTACATTAAAATGCAAAAGCGCTACATTAACACCAGATGGTGGGATTAGTACAGTGTGGGAAGACGACAAAGACCCCACTAAGAAATATGAGATTTGTTTCCCACCAGAAACCGCAGAAGCTTTTATTGATTATTCAAATTGGGCAAAAGAAAACAACGAAGAATAAGAAGGTGTGTCAAGCTCTAATGCTTGACACTAACAAAATGAATTTAGGCTTGACAAATTACGCGATGAGTGATATAATATATATACATTAAATAAAAGGAGAAATAATATGTGGGACGCAGAAATTCGTATAGGTTGTCAAGATTGTATATATTGGACAAACAAATATGGGGTTCAACCTTGTCAACATCGTATCGACCATGAGATAGTCAAAGTTCATTACCCACCATTTGCGACGTGCTATGATAATGAATTGGGTAGATTCTGCCCATGTTCTGACTTTCAACCTAATCCAATACGCAAATATCTATATGAACATTGGGTAGATTTCGATACCTATGTTCAAGGATATAAAACAACTTGGGGCGAGCATGGACGTATGTTTTATGATGGTATGACATGGCTTCATACTGGTAATTTATACGACTTTGATACACCAGAATATGGTGTTCCCACATATGACCTTGTATTTGGGCATCCGTATGACCCAGAAACTGGTTGGCTTAAAGCAACAAAGAAAAGGTATTGTGTACGACATAGAAAATCAGACAAATACCCTACTGGTAGTGAAATTATAACAGAGGATATTAATGGAATAAATATAAAGGAAGAATGGGAGAAAATACAAAATGGCAATGATTGATTACGGCGCTATTGCGTGGAAAAATAGTAGATTAATATCTACCGATATGTTCACACCAATGAAAGATATGGTTGGTTGGGATGATAGTGATTTAGATATCGAAAACCCACTTATAGATAATTATTTTGCATATATAGGTGACAAAGATTTTACTTTGGCATTTTATAAAAGCACTATGCGAATATACAATCCAACTTTTTCATACGATAATCATACCATCTTTTTTGGTAGCGAACGATTTGAAGGTTGGAAGAAGTGGTGGCTTTGGACAACATCGAACCACAAAGACATTGAAATAATCGTTAAACCAAAACGATTCCATAACTATTATGTATGTCATATGAAATATAATGGTGATAAATATAAGGTGGCATTTGGATATGGTGTAGACCTAAAATGTTACAAGAAATGGCATATTATAGATTATTACGGAACCCCATGGTTTCGTATCATGAGCGAATATAGAGAGTTCAAATATTGGTTACGAGATTTAAAATGGAGGTGGGGTAGATAATGACAAAAGCTAAAAGACCATACGAAGGTACAAATGCATATAATGCTGGACGTGCAGACGCACTTAAAGATTTATACGATACACTTATTACGATGAATCGGTGTGTTGTTATGAGCAAAGAGGATATTATGGAATATTTGAAACAAAAAGCTTATACGGATAACGAGTAAATATTAGGAGTAAACATGGTTAGAGAATATACAGAGCGATATAAAGGTTTTCAAATTCGAGATGTATCATATCTTGGTGAACCACCAACAGACATACCGCCGACCTTCGATGTGGTAAAATGGGAGTCTTACGACATACCAATCGAAGCTAGGGACGTATTTGGCAATAAAATAGAGACGTTTAAGGAGTTTTGTTATAGCGTAGGGAATTTAGAATATAATGCAAAAGAACCGTGTTTTGAGTTCAAATCGTGCGGATTGCGTTGGCTTGAAGCTCACCCAGACGAAGATGTAGAGAATTGGATTATAAAATGGTGCGATTATAAATTACAGGAGTTATACGAAGATTAATGATAATTGAGTGTGAAACGATAAGGTTAATACATAAAAACGAAAATTTTCAATTGCTTGCTTGTATACCAATAGGAGAATATCAAAACCTTGCTATACACCCAAGATATCATACCATAACAATCAAAGACCCCACCAACAGATTGGTACTTAATAAGACATACAAATTAGATGTAAGTGAATTACCAAATTCGAGATATGGTATGCAATATTTGCTTGAAGATATACCATCATTATCATTCAACAATGCAAACGATATTGATGATGATATGGAGCTTGAATTATTGCAAGAAATTATGACAGAACAACAAGCTAAATATGTGCATGATGCGTACCCAGATTTTATTAGACGAATTTTGACAAATCGCACAAGCACGATAGATGTACATAACATTTACAACGTATCAGACAAAAGGCTTGCACAGTATACAAGAAGGATAAGTAGTAAACATAATACATTTATTTTAAGAAGCAAAGTCAAGCAATATGACTTGACACCTAAAGAATGTGCTATTTTGTTGGACTGTTTTGATGATGTAGAAAATATCGTAAATAAAATAGAACAACACCCATATTATTGTTTGATTAAATTATGCAATAGATATTTCAGACAAGCAGATGTTCAAATACTCAATTATGCACCACAATGGAAGTATGAGCAAGAACGCATAGAATACATGATGGACTATGCCATTACTAACTTTGAACATGATGGGTCTACTTATGTTAATGCTATTAGATTGGCACAACACGTTCGTACCATAGACAATGATGTCGTACCGACCCTTAAAGATGTTGCAATGAAATCCGACCTTATTGTATACGATGAAAAGTTAAACATCTTACAACGACGACCAACATATATCGCAGAACTAAACATTGCAAATTTCTTAAAAGATAAAATATCAAACACGATAAAATTAGATTGGGATTGGCAATCGTATACAGAAATCAAAGACGGTACGCTAACCGAAGAGCAACAACACGTTTTAGAACAATTTTGCGAATCAAATGTCGTGATGTTGGACGCGCCAAGCGGAACTGGTAAAACATCATCGCTAATGGCTTTGATACAAATGGTAGAACATTATGGGTTAGATTATATAATGATGTCACCAACTGGCAAGGCGGCGAGCAGATTATCGGAGCAAACTGGCAGACCAGCAAGCACAATCCATAGAGCTGTGTTGGGCAATCAATTAACAGACAAAGAAGTGTTGATTATTGATGAAGCGTCAATGTTAAGTATTGACCTTGTGAATATGATTATTGATAGTGAGTTGTTATCAAGTTGTAGGATATTGTTTGTTGGCGATTCAGCGCAAATCCCATCCATAGGTTTAGGACGTGTGTTTAAGGATATGGGTGAAAGCAGTATAATACCAAAATGCACCCTAACCAAATGCTTTAGATTTGAAGAAGGTGGTGCAAGCTACGTATCCACCCTAACAAGGCAAGGTGAGTTTTATTTTAGTGGCGAGCAGAGCACAATGGATAATTTTACATTGGGTGACAAACAAGATTATAACTTTATAAAATTCAACTATGACATCAACCAAATCATTGACACATATATGTCGCTTATCGACGATGGCATTGACCCACATGATATCATGGTGCTTGTGCCATATAATATCGGGACGTTTGGAGCAACCAATATAAATAATCTTATACAAGAAAAGCTCAACCCAATCAACAACGACAAATGCTTAAAAACAAAACATAACGACACTGTAGTACAAATACATAAAGGCGACCTTGTAATGAACATAAAAAATAATTACGATGCGCTGAAATGTGATAATTATATGAACATAGGTTGGGATGATGATGTGTTGTTAGACAATACTCAAAAAACCTCTGTATTTAATGGGCAAACTGGTATTGTTAAGGCGTTGCAATACGACCAAGAACTAGGTGGGAATTATCTTGTTGTAGAAATTGATGGTGAGAATATTATATACACTCAATCCGAAATCAACAACTTGCTACTCGCTTATGCAAGCAACCCGTACAAATTCCAAGGTTCGCAATGTAAATATATTATCAATGTAGTAATACCAGCACATGAGCGTGCATGGAACAGACAATTATTATACACATCACAAACAAGAATGACGACAAAGCTGATTGAAATTGGAGATGTGGAGATGATAAAAGAAGCTATTAACCAAATTGGTGATGATAACAGAAATACAAGACTTAAAGAGTTTTTATGCTTGACATAAAGGCTCTTTCGTGGTATAATATACATAGATAGTATAATGAAAGGAGATAATGATGTACGAATGTTTTCATTGTGGCAGTCGTGGTGTAATTTGGGATAATGATTTTTCATTTGAAGATTTCGGATACGATGGCGAAGGTATTGTTCATGTATGTCACTACTGTAACTGTGGTGCGCATATTGAATATTATATATCATTAGATGATGACGACGATTAAACGACAATAAGGAGATTGAATGAAAGACAACACAAAAGAAAAACTTGAACAATGGTTGGGTGAAAACAACCAAATCGGTATGGATATATGGGAGAAGAAATATCGATATAATAATGAATCATTTGATGAGTGGATTGATAGAGTAAGTGGCGGCGATGAAGATGTTAAAGAACTTATTTTGTCTAAAAAATTCCTATTCGCTGGCAGAATCTTATCTAATCGTGGCACATATAAAGATGGTAGAAAAGTAACATATTCTAATTGTTACGTTATTCCACCACCAGAAGATTCATTAGAATCTATATTTGATTGTGCTAAAAATCTAGCTAGAACATTTAGTTATGGAGGTAAAATCACAGCATTGCCTCCCTACATAGCGATATGTAGTTAAAAAAATTAGTGAACCTATAAATATAGGGTGTGACTACGCAAGTAGTTGCTAACGGTAGATACCTGTAGAATGGCGATACCGTGTCAAGCTATGTTACAGAAAGGATGGAAAGTATGATTTCACCTATTAAAAACTTTGATGGATATTTTGTAGACACAAATGGTTTGATATATTCAAATAAAAAAAATGGTGGATACAAACGCGATATAACACCATTAAAATTAAGAGAAGATAAAGATGGTTATTTAGAGGTTGGAATTTATAAAAACGGAAAAAGATATTTTAGAAGAGTACACAGACTAGTAGCGCAAACTTTTATTCCAAATCCAAACCACCTACCGCAAATTAATCATAGAGACGGGAATGTAAAAAATAATTGTGTAGAAAACTTAGAATGGTGTACTTGCCAAGATAACTTATTACATTCGTTTAGAGTATTAAATCGTAAACCATCAATAAGCGTACATAAGCCATTAAAGTTAACAAACAAAGCTACTAACGAAATATTATACTTCAATACTATTAAAGATTGTGCATATTACTTGCACATGAGTCACGAACATTTAGGACGTATATTAAGTGGAATGTGCGACATAAATAAATGGCGTAAAGGGAAAATGTATAAAGTAGAATATTGTAACATAGAAGATGTAACGACTATCCGTAAGGAGTAAATAATAGGTGAAATTCCTATTATTGAAGCGCTAATCCCTCACATGTGAGGTGAAGATATAGTCTATTCCCCTTAAAAATATCGGGAAACCGAGGGTATCAAAGGGCTGTGGAATTGACATAAGCAAACTATCTCCAAAAGGTGCGCACATTAACAATGCCGCCAAAGAAACAAGCGGCGCTGTATCTTTCATGGATTTATATTCATTAACCACAGAGTTAATCGGTCAAAATGGACGTAGAGGGGCATTGATGATATCAATCTCATGCGACCACCCAGACATTGAAGATTTTATTACAATCAAATCTGACCTTGATAAAATTACCAAAGCGAATTTATCTATTCGTGTAACAGATAAATTTATGCGAGCTGTTAAAAATAATGCTACATATACATTATCTTTTACAAGAGAAGAAACTGGTGAAAAGATTGAAAAAACAATCAAAGCAAAGGAATTATTCGATAAATTCTGCTATATGAATTGGGATTATGGCGAACCAGCATTTCTGTTTTGGGATAGAGTAAAATCATACAACTTACTTAGTGAAGACCCCGTATTTGAATACGCTGGCGTAAATCCTTGCTTGTCTGGCAATACATTGATTCAAACCACAGATGGCAATATTCCAATTAAAGATTTGGTGGGGACAACACCAGATGTATATTGTATGGACGACAATGGGGAGTTGTCTATTGCTAAGGCAACAAAAGTATGGTGTACTCGTAAAGATGCACAGACGGTTACGGTTCACACTGGTAAGGGTGACATTACATGTACGCCAGACCACTTAATATTTACAACTAATCGCGGATGGGTTGAAGCTAAATCATTAAAAAAAGGCGATAAAATTAAAGGATTAAATCGTCAAATGAAAGGCGAAACTCATGTATCAGTAGGATTAAGCGGAACTAAATATATTCCAGAGCATAGATTCGTTTTAGGTCATTATGAAAACATTGAAGGTATGGACGTACATCATATTGACGGAGATACCTTTAACAACAAATATGAAAACTTACAAGCGCTTAGCCATGCAGAACACTCAAAGGTCACGAACACTGGTAGGGTAATCGAATATAATAGAGATAAAAGCAATGGAAGATTTTTACCTAAAGCGGTCAAAAGCAAACGTGTTAGTAAAAATCAAAGGAAGCAAGTAGGCAATAATTGGTATGTTAAAGACGTATCTTGGAACACTGAAACCGAAGATGTATATGACATCACAGTGCCAGAATTCCATAACTTTATTGCCAACGACATGGTAGTGCATAATTGTGCAGAGGAACCTTTGCCAAGTGGTGGGTCGTGCCTACTCGGTTCACTAAATCTTGCCGCATTTGTCGAAACCATTAATGGGAAACCACAATTTAATATGAATGAATTTCGTCGAGCTGTAATAATCGCTGTATATGGATTAAACGATGTGCTTGACGAAGGACTTCCATTACACCCATTACACGTACAGCGTAATTCTGTTCGTGATTGGCGACAAATCGGGTTAGGCATTATGGGATTGGCTGATATGCTTATAAAATTAGGCATAACCTATGGTAGTGAAGAATCTTTAGAAATATGTGATGATATAGGTTGGAATTTAGCTAACGAAGCGTTAGCGACATCAATAACCATCGCTAAAAATAAAGGTGAATACCCAATGTTCAGCGACAAAGTATGGGAGTCTGAATTTTACAAAAATCATATTGGGATTAGCGAACCATTACGCAACTCACAACTCCTTACGATAGCACCGACTGGCACATTGTCAACGATGTTAGGCATAAGTGGTGGCGTAGAACCAATTTTTGCTAACTACTATACACGTAGAACCGAATCGTTACATGGTGAAGAAAAAGAATATAAAATCTTCACGCCAATTGCGTGGGAATATTTACAAGAGCATGGATATGGGGAAGATGAAACAAAACTTCCGTCGTATTTCATAACGAGTGCAGAGATACCATATCGCAATAGAATTGATATGCAAGCCACATGGCAAAAGCATATTGATGCAAGTATTAGTTCTACAGTTAACTTACCTAATAATGCTACTGTTGAGGACGTAGCTGATTTATATATGTATGCTTGGGAACAAGGACTAAAAGGCATTACGGTCTTTAGAGATGGTTGCAAACGATTAGGTATTTTAACCACGAATGATGACAAAGACACAAGCGAAGAAGAACTACAAGAAAATCTCGCAAAAATCCCAACTGGATTCAGACGCGGTGATATTATAGACGTATCAGACGATTTAATTGGATATAAAAGAAAAATTGTAAATGGATGTGGCGATTTTTCAGAACAAATCTTTTTCGATGACTTTACTGGAGAACCACTAGAAAACTATATTGCTATGGGTGATGGCGGTGGTTGTTCACGAAACCTTGAAGCTATATCAAGATTGATTTCGTTGTGCTTGCGTGGTGGTATTGATGTAAGTGAAGTAATCAAACAACTTAAAAAAGTACACTCATGTCCAGCGTATAGAGCAAGGAAGATACAAAAAGGAGATACATCAATTGGTACATCATGCCCATCTGCTATCGGATATGCTATTGAAGAGCTATGCAACAAAATTAACGATAGGTTGTTTGACGGTACAGACATGGATGATAGTTTGATTTGTGATGATAGCGACCACAATATGATGATAAAAAGTTGGTATGAAGATAGTAAATCTGAAATAGAAGATATACCAACTAAACCAACTTGTCCAGAATGTGGTGAACCGCTAATATTTGAAGGTGGATGCAATATATGCAAGGCGTGTGGGTGGTCAAAATGTGATTAACCCTAAAAAATGTACGTTTTAACCCACTAAATCAATCTCTAAGCGGTTTTTATGTAAAAGTGATATAGTTAATCAACCAAACATAAAAATCGCTTAAATCTAAAAATACGGAGCAATAAATGAACATAACGAACTATAATGTATACAACTTAGAAAATGCTATCAAGGCAAGCAAATACCCTATGGCAAATGACGTTGCTACAAAAGATAGCACAACTACCGACAAGGTACGTTCATTAGGAAGGGCATTACGTGGCACTGGACATGATAATTTCTTACATGGTATACTTGTATCATTCGACTTAACATGCAGTAATAAAATGTGGGTTGAGTTTGAACGATATCATTTTGCTGATATTGTAAGTAGTCAATCTACTATGCATAGAGTAACAACATTATTAAAAAATAACAATATATTTAACGAGTATGTTACGGAACCAACCAAAGAAGCTGTATATTTATGCCTCAAACAATATAATCTTAATCCAAGTAAAGATAATTATTTAAGATTGTTATATAACATACCAAGTGGGATTGAATTAACTGCACATATTGTAACAAATTATGGGCAATTAAAAACTATGTGGCATCAACGCCACAATCACAGATTACCAGAATGGCGTAAGTTTTGTGATTGGATATTAACACTACCAAAATTTAGTGAATTAACAGGAATAGAAAAGGAGAATGAGAATGCTAACAATTGAAAAAGTAATCTACAATCCACCAGCAACTATTATTTTATGGAACGATGGAACCAAAACAATGGCTAAATGCGATGAGGAAGATACATATGATAGAGCCACAGGGTTTATGCTATGTGTTTTGAAGAAAAAGTATGGAAACAAAACCGTTAAGAAAATGTTTAATAGATATGTGTATGATATCCCACCAAAGAATTCTAAAGGCGTTATTATAGTAACACAAGATAGACCAAAAGTTAGAAAGCCAAAAGTGAATAAAAAACGTATTAAAGCAAATCGTCCGTCATTTTATCTAACATATGTAGATGATATGGTTGACGATTTGCACGAAAAAGAATATGATATCAACGAATTGTTAGATGAATTTTATAAATTATTTACAGAATAATAGGTGGTGATATGTTATATGAGATTTGAAAAAGTAAGCAGAGAACAATGGTTAGAAGATATGTTGAATTTATACAACATTAAAGAGCCTACCAAAGAACAACTAACAGAAATCAATAAGTTATATGATGATGTTAAATTACCACGACGTGCCACAACACATTCGGCTGGATATGATTTTTATATTAGCGGAGATGTTGTCATTCCGATGGAACAAGCTGGAATCATACCAACTGGTATTAGGTGGGTATGCGATAAGGAAGAAGATAAAAATAAAGTTCTCCAACTTTATCCGCGTAGCGGAATAGGCTTTAGAACTGGTGTGCGATTGATGAATACTGTAGGTATTATTGATGCAGATTATTGGGAAGGTGGAAACGAAGGACATATTATGATTAAGTTATACAATCCAATGAATCTGCATAGTGACCCTACTGGACATTTACAAGCCAAGAATGGTGAAGCTATTGTACAAGGCATTATTACAACATATTATACTTGTGATGATGAAGAAAAGGTTGTAGAAAAGCGAAAAGGCGGTATGGGTAGTACAGATAATAAAGCAAAAAAATAGGGCAGAATTGCCCTATTTTTTTTATATTATTGACTTGGTATGTCATATGAAGTACGCGCACTACTAATAGCTATATCAGCATATAATGGATAATATCTTATTGCTGTAATATTTTGCGTACCATTCACTGACACATCTGTACTAATAGATTTAACTAACCATAAATCTGGATTAGAACTATTACTGTTCGGCAAATTATATTCAATAATATTATTTACCTCTAACCAATATATTGGCACAGAAGTAATTTGTATGCTATCATGTAACCTTGACTTTAAATATATTTCATATCTAGCGCGTTGTTCTGCTAATTCATCAGAATAAATATTATCATACTCATCTCCAGCACACACATATCTAACTTGCTTGTTAAATTTTGGTAAATTCAATACAGATGTAGTTGACATAGGCAATACGCTTGCTGGCATAGGATAGTATAGCACGTTGAATTGTATCGTTGTTGCCGAAATTTTGGTTGCTATTAAAAGATAATCTTGCGAATAGTCTAACGATATCCTATTATTAGCCATATTATTAATAGAATATGTATCTACAAAACCACCCATAATAATACTCATTGTTACGATACTTTGTCCATCTAATGTTGTATTTAATTTAAACTTCCATGTTTGACCAATTGGCGCAGAACTAAAATTACTAGACGTACACCATGGCGATAAATTAAGCAACATATTACTGCCACTAACCGCTGGAACAATTTCTGTGATATACTCTTCATTTTCACTAGCAAAATCTACTGTATTACCATATGCAGAAATGTATTGTGTTGATGTACCAACATAAAATGGAGATTCTGGATTATTTTCAAATGCAACCGCATGTGGTTGCAACGCTCCTAGATACTCACACGATTCAACACCTTGTGCATCACATATCATTTTTATACAATAGTATTGGTTTCCAGCTACAATAGGTGTATCTAACGATATAGTGCTTAAAAGCGTAGACGCAGAATCTCGTACTACAATATTTGAAATCGGCGTGCTTAATGCTACTGGATTAAAATCTCCTTCACTAACAATAATAGGAACGCCAATAATCCACATATTATCTAGATAATTGTTTTGAATATCTGTTAGCGTTAATGTTAATGTATCACCTGTAATAGAAACTGTGCCATATTGGTTTGGCTCATGTGTTTTACCCAAAACCTCAACATAATTCTTCACATCTTCAAAGCTATTGTCTAACGTGTACGATACATTAAGTCTATCCCATATTGTGTGGTCAACAACAGGTGTAGGCTCCCCATTTTCACCAGTCGTAGGGTCAATAATGACTTTACCGCTTGGGATTTGTTGAAAATGAAATACTCCATCTACATCAAAGAACATTTCCCAATTAGGATTGATATCGCGTAGTTCACATAATAAATCATACGCAGTCCCGCCAATATCGATATTAATATCTTGCGGAACATAATTGTAAGGTGGTTCAAAGATAATATATTTATCAAATCCTTGTTCTACAAGTAATGTTTTTAATGCACCAGTGATTGTGCTACCAACTGGTATAGTGTAAGTCATACCTTCCAAATATCCATTTCTTAATCCTGTCATCTTGGACATTAAATCCACTGCTTCAAAAGATAAATTATTGGTTACAGCATCATATGTAATACTTGGTGCATTTACCATATAAATACCTTCGTTAACCCATACATACTCTTGTGTAACAACATCTTGAATGGCAACATAAATTTGTAAATATTTATCAAACCAATACGGATTACCAACTGTCCAATAAAAGATACTTGGATTTGTTTGTCTGCTATCATCTTTTAGAACCATATTAATATTTGCAGTACGTCGAATATCTGATTCAGCATCAACATTTAATGATATTGATTCTGTTTTACCACTAATCTCATCTATTACGGTATAATCATAATCTAATACGAACAATTTACAATCTATATTACGTATGGATTGTAACGTGGTGTCAAATTGCTTTTGTGTAGGCATAATTATACACCCCCTACATCAACCAATCCCGTTGCTTGTAAATCTTCTTGATTTGTTGGGTCGCCAACTTCCAACCAATTCGCATTGAATGTTACAATACCCATACCATAATTGTTATCAAACGAACAATCTATATTATCCATTATCATAACAAGCCATATGTTACTATTCCAATCTTTAATAATCTTAGCACGTTTATTAGTGAGGAATTGTTCTAATTCATTGCGTTTATTTACCATATCAATGCGTGATAGATTACCATTATAATAATAATCATCTGGTACAATCATGCCAGATATCGAACCATTATGATATCTATTGTTGCTATTTGTGACAATAATTGGATATTGTGAGCCGATTGGTGTAATAGAGCCAACGGATTGATTCATATTAACATTACCATATCCAACGTTTGCCTTGCACTTTTGCGAACCAGTTGAGTCGGAAATAAACACACCATCGAATATAGATTGCACCTCATCGGATACCGTATATCCACCTTCTACTTCAACTTCAACACCACTTTGGGTTTGTGTAAGTAATGGCACAAGAGCATATTTATATGTCTTACCATATTGGTTAAGGAAATCAATAAACGTGAAATCCATATCACTTGCTTGCGTAATAGGTTGGGAATACAATGTAAGCCAATTACCACTTACATCATCAATATCTTGACGTTTGACAAGTAAGTTCGTAATTGGGATATGATATGATAATTCAATATCCCCTTGCTCACTCCATACATTGTTAGTACCTACTAATGTCTGTATTTGCTTTGGTGTGAGTTGGTATGTTAGTGGGGTTGTAAGTGGTACAAGTATGTGAAGTGGGTTTGCCTTAATCCAACTTACAAATGTTGTAACGTCACTTGCAATGGTTTTGTCAATTCTAACTGTTGCTTGTGGTTGATTTAATGCACCGCTAAATCCAAATGCTTGTACGTCATTTTCATAAAGTTCGTTTCTTGATGCTGTCAGTAGTGTTTCACACAAATATGGGTTATCGTCAAAATCTTCATATTTTATGTTTGACAAAATTTTAATGTTATAAAATACTGCCGTGTTTGTTTTGCCCCACGATGCAGATAATGCCCATGTGCCGTCTGACCCATCGTATATCATGTACTTCTTATCCACCACCAACCTACCACTAACCAAATCTAACGTACCGCCATACACTGTCTGCGGTAGGGTTGCTGTGTAGGTCTGCTCTTGATATGGTTCGTATTCGGTTACGGTTGTGCCGAGTTCGAGTTGACATTCTGATAAATAAATAACATCAGTAGCTGTATATGAGAACGAAAGACCAGTCAGCGTTTTCCCCTTCGTTGAAACAAACGTCACTCTTGTTTCAGATGTACTTGCACTTTGAGTTGCAGACCTTGTGCCATCTGAATAATGGAATCTGAAAAATAGAGTAAGTCCGTTTGTACTTTTGAATTTACAACTAAAAGTGTAAACTTCATTTTCTGCACAATTTAACGGAATTGGATTGTTGAAAAATTTATCATATAGTGCAGAAGACAGCCCACTATATACACCGTCGTTTTCTGTCCACCCACTCACTTGTAACAATACAGATTCATCAAATAAGTTCTTTCCAACTATATCTACTTCTACTCCCCCTACTCCATATATAGGTCTTACATTAGATGGAGATGGTGTACCGCTACCGCTTTGGGTTGGTTGGAAGGTTACTTGCAATTTAGTAAAAACATTCTCTGAATCTGTCTCAAATGTAACAATATCTCCACTTCCACTACCACCATACTCACTACTCAAATTACTTGTCACACTAATATATCCATCACAAGCATTATTAACAACCGTAGCTTCTCCAAGGGTAGGTGTGTCAATACTAATCGTAAACGTATTGCTTTGAGTGTTTATACTCATACCTTGTGTGGTCGTAACATCTACTGCAACATAATAACTACTCCCCACACTTAATCCAGTGAAGTTATATGATATATCATAGGCTGTGCTCGTTCCTTGTTGTTCACCACTACCAACAACGACGCCACTTGATTGTAGCAACGAACCAGTAGCACTGTATAAATTAAATTGATATTGTTGTATGATATTAGATACAACGCTTGTATTAGCATTATATGTTGCTGATACATTATATGATGTGGTGGATATGGTTGATGGGATTGTGTCAATGGTTAATGTGGGGTTATTAAGACACCAAAACATTTTAGCTACACTAAGCCCACTACCGCCTTCTGTGCCAGCCGTATCTGTAAATGTTTGGATTTGAGCATAATATTGCGCACCATTTACAAAATCTGCACTTGATTTTCCGCTTTCATATACGATGCTACCATCTGTGTTTGGTGGTAATTCGTGGATAGATTCGGTAGATGCATATAGATGCGTACATATCAAGCTATTATCACTCAAATCATATATGTAAATTCTATTACTCCTAACCAATTCAGTGCCACCAATGATGTTAAAATCAATGGTTGTGCCTTGTGTAGCATTAAAGGCATTGATTTGGTTAATAGTTGGAGCTGGATTTGCCATGTAATATCAACTCCTTTCTATATATGTAAAGTTGTCCCTATAATGATATTATTACAGGGACAATAATTTGTATTGATTATTTAATACATACAAATATTTGATAAAATTATTTAGTTGTTGTCATTTCCATTACAACCAACACATCATCTTTTTATTATGTCCCGATAATGTAATAATCAACGATGCAAGTTGATTTAGTTGCATTTGATGTGTTCCAAAACATTTGTGATATAGCTGTGGGTGTGCATAACGTTCTCAGAGCCATTGTGTATCCGTTACCGCCAGAGCCTTTCATTGTTGCTTGACATGATTCAATGTCAGTAAATAAACCACTAGGAAGAGCTTGGCTCACATCCGCTGAACGATACCCACCGCCCGCACTTGTTTTACAATCAACATTTGACCATGACTTTTCTCCCCAGCATTCGATGCGTCCACTTGCATATTTAGCCCACTCCCAAGGAGATGAAGAACCTGTTTCTATAACATAATCGAGTTGATTATTATTCCCATATAATTGACCATTCCAACCTACAGCAAAAGCATTAGACCTAGCAGAAGCACTTGAACCATTGCCTATAATAAAAAAGTATTCGCCATCTGTATCTTCCTTATTATACCGTCCGATTACCATTTGACCAGAACGAGCGGCAATAGTCTCTAACCCAAAAGCCACACAAGCGGGAGAACTAGCTATCGTACCAATTCCACCCGCATGAGAATAATTTCCACTAGCTGTCGTATTATATCCCTCGGCATGTGCACACATTCCACTAGCTGTTACTCCGTTTCCTTCCGCTAAACTAAGACCACCGATATTACTTCCAGCTCGCCTTACGCCTAACGTGTATGCCTTAGCGTCTGTCGATGATGTTTTATAGGTTATCGTTACATTAGTCGTTGTTGAGGGTGGATTTGAAATAGTAAATCGTTGACCATATAAAGTATATGCATAATTCGTTGTACCATCTGATATTACAGGAGAGTACCCATTTGGTGAGTTAACACTAAACGATACGTTAAAACTCTTCCGTGTTGAACTTATTACGAAATTTTCTTTAATTTCAGCATATCCTTCCCTATCTCTTAAATCATGTATATCAAAATATGCGATACCTTCTTTATCAATAGCTTGTACAGAATGATAATCCATATATAAATAACTTTGCGTACCATCTGTTACACCAATTGTACTAGAAGACCCGAAACTCGCAACATTAGTATACGTTCCAGCAGTTGTATTAATTGTATTAAAATCCAACGAATTATTATCCAATGTCATCATTGGTAACAATCCATTACGAATACTAATTCCATCAGTATTTATTAAAATGTTCTGACCTTTTAGATAATTAGCATGGGTAGATGTAGTAAATTCAGATTGTGGATATAATGTTACGTGAGCACCAGCACCCCAAGGTTGAGCGCTAGATTCAAACCAAAAATATTGGGTTTCGTCGTATAAATTATTTAATGCACCAAGGTCTAATGAACCCATAGTTGTTGTCATTATATCACCCCTTTCTGTAACATTTCTATACAAGATTGATAGTGTTGTTGTAATAATGCATGTTCTGGATTCTCAACAAGAGCTAACGAAATCCACTTGAATGCTTCTTCGGTCTTTCCTTGATTGATACAAATAACATACAACCAATCATAATATCGCCAATTCCATACATCATTACTATCTAAAAACATGGAGCGAATTTGCCATGGGGTGTCTTTCAATCCTTGTTTTAACACACCTTCTGCCATACATAATTGTCCGTGTGTGTTTAATATAATTGCCAAATTCAAATAACTTGTCCTAAATCGTTTATCCACTCTAATAGATTCATATAATAATTCTGTAGCCTTGACGTAATCACCTTGATGTTCATACGCTACAGCTACCCATATCAAACACCACGCCCACGTAGAACCATTAAACCCCATGTTTTTTATTTGTTGATAAGATTCTATCATTTTATCGTGTTGATTTGCATACATAAGCTCACGTATATAATATCCCCACGAAGCACAATCATCTGGAAATTCTTTGATACGTAGCTCTAATAATGGTAAATATTGAGAGCGAGTAGCTTTAACTGGTTTGGGATAATGTCTCATAACAACCTTACCGCATAAATCTAATTCTTCGCTATAATCATACCATATAACCCCATTGCGAGCCATAGCTTCGTGACAAGGATATATCCAATTCCATTCTCTATTATGAATCCAATTCCTAGCGCCTTGTGTTATACCATCGCGATAAAAATAATTGTATAAAGCTCTGGTATGCTTATTTACATCCCAATTTTCTTTAATAGCACTACACCAACCTTTATTTAGCCTTTCGTCTAAATCTATCGTAATAAATACATCACAATCGGTTTGATATGCAAATTCTAATGCGTCGTTTCTCGCAACGTCAAATCTAAAACCATTTGGATACAACTTTTCATGCACAGACACGCCATGTTGTCTCAATTTATCTTGTGTCCCATCTGTTGAACCAGTATCTAACACGATAATTTCATCAGCTTCTTTAATAGATTCATACCACTCTTCTACTTCGTCAACTTCATTCTTTGCAATTGCATATAAACAAACTTTCATTTAATTTCTCCCTTTATTTCCGTTTATGTCCAAGTAATCACGCAACGATATATGGCATTTAGATTACTAACTGATAATGTAGACATAGTTGAGCTATGTCCCAAATCTGTTGTTGTAGTACCAACAACACGATACCAATGATAATCCGTAATGCCAGTAGTTCTTGCTACACCATTTACGAATAACGTAGCTTTTAATGTAGCTGTTTGGCTAGGATAACTTATTGTACTGACAATTACTTCAACCAGTCCTTCTGGGGCAACTCCTGTGGCTCCCGTAGCCCCTGTATCACCTGTCGCTCCAGTAGCACCCGTATCGCCTTGAGCCGCACCTAACACCCAATATGTCGCATTTGGAGGTTTGTTAGCATTAGATGACGTGTGTGACGCATTACAAATATATGTATTCCCATTCAACGTAACAATGTCAATATAGGAATTACCAGTAGTACCTTTTGTGTATGATTGACCAACCGCCCATTCTCCGCGATTTCTCATAGAAACGCCAGTCGCTCCATCTGTACCGTTTTGAACAAATAAAGTAGAGTCGCTCCATGTTGTAATGGTAGCCGTTTCCTCATAGCTAATCGCCACCGCACTAACAACATAACACGGAGTAGTACCACTTGGAATAGATAGATACCAATTGTTAGGCATAGGGGATAATGTATTTTCGTTAAAATTATAAACATACGAACCAGAAGGTGGTTTTGTCGATGTGGTACGACTATATAAAAATACCGTGTTAGTACGTAAACTCAATCCAGTGTCACCCGTAGCGCCAGTGTCACCTGTTGCACCTGTTTTGCCAGTTGCGCCTGTGGCTCCTGTATCACCAGTTGCTCCAGTCTTACCCGTCGCTCCTGTATCACCAGTTGCACCTGTAGCACCAGTTGCACCTGTTGCGCCTGTGGCTCCTGTATCACCAGTTGCTCCAGTCTTACCCGTCGCTCCTGTATCACCAGTTGCACCTGTTGCACCTGTGGCTCCTGTATCACCAGTTGCTCCAGTCTTACCCGTCGCTCCTGTATCACCAGTTGCACCTGTAGCACCA